>ERZ650309.755-NODE-755-length-15615-cov-4.988625_pt1 | contig 15615 bp, 9 predicted proteins | sample MGYA00376245_ERZ650309 | MGnify/ENA primary metagenome ERZ650309 (study PRJEB26733, sample SAMN07839294) | wastewater metagenome | biome: urban; feature: wastewater treatment plant; material: waste water | place: USA: North Carolina | collected 2016-04-26 ...
GTTTGACCGAACCGGGTTCCGGCTCCGACGCGCTGGCCGCCAAAACCAAAGCCACTTTGAGCGAAGACGGCACGCATTACATTTTGCGCGGGCAAAAGATGTGGATTACCAACGGCGGTTTCGCCGACATTTTCATCGTCTTTGCCAAAGTAGATGGCGAAAAGTTCACAGCCTTTATCGTTGAAAAAGGCCCCGGCGTCGTTCCCGGCCACGAAGAAAAAAAGCTTGGATTAGATGGCAGCTCGACGACAGCGGTGATTCTGGAAGACGCCAAAGTGCCGGTCGAAAATGTGCTGGGCGAAATTGGCAAAGGGCACGTTGTCGCGTTCAACGTTTTGAACCTCGGTCGCCTGAAACTTGGCAGCCGCAACATCGGCGGCGCAAAGTTCGCGCTGAACAACGCAATTGCATATTCCAAAGAGCGGCATCAATTCAATCGAGCCATCGCCAGTTTCGGGTTGATCAAACGCAAGCTGGCTGAAATGGCGATTCGCTGTTATGTCGGCGATGCGCTGGTTTGGCGAACGCTGGGCGCAATTGACCAGTCGCTGGAATTGATTGATTCCGCCGATCCGATACAGGCGCTGAAAGCCATCGAACAATTCGCCGTCGAATGTTCGATTATCAAAGTCTGGACGAGCGAAGCGTTGGCCCTGGTGGTTGATGAAACTGTGCAAGTGTACGGCGGGTATGGGTATTCCAAGGATTACCCGGCGGAACGCGCTTACCGCGACGCGCGCATCACGCGCATTTACGAAGGCACAAACGAAATCAATCGGATGATTATTCCGACTCGCTTGTTGAAAGGCGCGGCCAAAGATCGGCTGCCCAATCTGTATGAAGAAATCAGTGACATTCTCGACCGGACGATTACCGATCCGGGCGGCGAAGATTTGGTCTTCGTGCATCGCACTCTCGGCAATGTCAAAGAGACGGCGCGACTGGCGTTGGCCGCGATTGCCGAAATCCATGGCGACAAGTTCGGCGAAGAACAGGAAGTCGTCGCGCTGGCTGCCGACATTGTCATCGAAGCGTACACCATTGAAAGCGCGCTGCTGAGAACTGAAAAATTGATCGCCGCCAAAGGCCGCGAACAATGTTCGCTGGCAATTGATCTAACGTGCGCTTATGCCAGCGATGCTGCCGACCGTGTTGCCGTCAGCGCCAGCAATCTGGCCGCCGGCTTGAACGAACCAAAACGATTGCGCGAAGCGTTCGACCGATTGTCTCTTCAGCGTCCTGTCAACGCCATCGCTGCGCGCCGCCGCGTTGCCGATGCGATGATCGAAGCCAATCGGTATCTGTGGTAACGCCTGAAAAGACGTTTTTTAATGGCCGTCAGTTTGTTGGTAAAGCCTCCAAACTGGCGGCTTTTTCTATTGTGATGGTATCGGGCGAGGCATAGAATGCCGCCACTTCAAAGATTCGGAATCTCTCCAGACCTTATCAATCAGGCTACGAATTTACAGGCCAGAACATTGGCCGGGAGGTTTTATGAATAGACTCCATTCGATCATACGCAACCGCGAAGCTTTTTCCATCAATTACAACTGGACTGTTTTGGAAGCAGCTCAGTATATGACGGACAAGCTTGTTGGCGCAGTTGCGGTGCTGAACGGGCAACGAGTCGTCGGTATCTTTTCCGAACGCGATTTGATGACTCGTGTCGTTGCCGCAGGTCGGTCGCCGGAATCCACTATGGTTTCAGAAGTGATGACGCGCGATTTTGTGATTGGTTATCCCAACGACACGGAAGAAGAAGGCGTGAGGAAAATGCAGCAAGCCCGTTGCCGTCATTTGCCGGTTATTCAGGATGAGATTTTGCTCGGGTTCATTTCGATGCGCGATCTGTTGCAGGTCGAAATCGAAGAACGCAATCAGGAGATCAAACTGATGAACGAGTATCTGCATTCGACGCCGAGTGTTGTCTGGCAATGACGGAAGGCGCATTGCCGTTTCCGAACAAGCAGGTTTTCAGTCAGACGAACGCCTAATTGCTGTCGCCCGAATATCCGTTTGTGATTTGTCAGCCACTTTCGCCAATTGCGGATTTCTTCGGTGACAGGTTGTCAGGAAAAAAATGAGCGACTAAGATCGCTTCGAAGCAAGCCTTCAAAACAGCACACAACCCAAATTACGAAACACTTCTTCCGAAGGAACATCAATGCAAATTTCCGGCAACGAAGCAGCGAAAGACATTCATTCGTTGAAGGGAGCGCAGCGTTTGGACTTGAGTGAGGTCTTCGCGCTGGCCTCGCAATTGATGGCAGCTTTGGAAGAATTCCATCGGCAGGGAATCGGTTACAGTGCCGGAAATTTTCAACGCCTGCTCGACCTTGCGCTTCGCGGTTTGCAAGCGAAGGCGCACACTTCATTGTTGCGCCGCAGTGCGCTGACGTATCTGTCGCCGGAACAAACCGGGCGCATGAATCGCACGGTGGATTACCGCGCGGATTTTTATTCGCTCGGTGTTGTGTTGTACGAATTGCTGACTGGATCGCCGCCATTTGTTTCTGAAGACTCGTTGGAACTGATTCACTGGCATATTGCCAAAACTCCTCGCACGCCTGCCGAAGTTGACGCGAACATTCCCGAACCGCTTTCGCAAATTGTTATGAAGCTGTTGGCCAAGACAGCGGAAGATCGTTACCAGACAGCGGCGGGACTGGCGGCGGACCTGGAACGTTGCGCCAGGGAATGGACTGAACAGGGAGAAATTTCAGCGTTCCCGCTTGGCCAGCGAGATTTCCCGGATCGCGTTCTGGTTTCGCAGCGGCTTTATGGCAGAGAGCTGGAAGTTGAAGACTTGCTGCGCGCTTTCGACAGCGCGTGCGCAGGCCAAACCGACGCGGGCGCGATGTTGCTGGTGACAGGCTATTCCGGCATTGGCAAAACCGCGCTGATTCAGGAATTGTACAAACCCATTGTTCGGCAAAAAGGCTATTTCATCTCTGGCAAGTTTGATCAGGTCGTTCGCACTAATCCCTTTGGCGCACTGATTCAGGCTTTTCGCGGATTGGTTCGCCAGTTGTTGACCGAAAGCGAAGAGCGATTGGCGGTCTGGCGCAACGAATTGGTTACTGCCTTGGGAACCAACGGCGGTGTTTTGGCCGAAGTCATGCCGGAAATCGAATTGATTCTCGGCAAACAACCGCCGGTTACCGCCGTTGGGCCGACAGAAGCGCTGAATCGGTTTCAGATGGTGTTTCAGAACTTCGTCGGAACGATTGCAAGCCGGGAACATCCGCTGGTGATTTTTCTGGACGATTTGCAGTGGGCGGATTCGGCTACGTTGAGCTTGTTGCAACCGCTGCTGACCAGCCGCGACATCCACGCGCTGTTTTTGATTGGCGCGTACCGCGACAACGAAGTGGATGCCGGCCATCCCTTGATGCGGCTGTTCAACGAATTGGAAACCGCCGGAACCAGGTTGCATCGTCTGATGCTGGGGCCGCTGCGATTAGCGGATTTAACCTTGCTGATTCGGGACAGTTTGCGGGGTTCGCTGGAAGACGCCCAGCCGTTGGCGCGATTGGTGCTGCAAAAAACTGGCGGCAATCCGTTTTTTGTCATTCAGTTTTTGAAGGCTTTGGAACAGGAAGGCTTTTTGAAATTCGACCCGGCGCAAACGCGTTGGGTGTATCAGATCGAAGCCATCGCACGCGCTCCGCTGACTGACAACGTCGTGGATTTGATGACGCGCAAAATTCAGCGGCTTTCCGAAACGACGCAACGCGCGTTGACGCTGGCGGCTTGCATCGGTAATCAGTTCGACCTGAATACGCTGGCTGTTGTCAGTGAACAATCGCCAGAAACCACGGATGACGATTTGCGGCAGGCAATTGACGAAGGCTTGATCCTGCTTACGTCAGAAACCAATCCCAACTCCCAACTCCCAACTTCCAACTCTTACGCGTTCCTGCACGATCGTGTTCAGCAAGCCGCTTACGCGCTGATTTCCGAAGCCTGGAAAAAGCCGGTTCATCTGGCAGTTGGCCGGTTGCTGATGGAATACGCGGACAGTCGGCATTCCGAAGAAAAGCTGTTCGACATTGCCAACCACCTGAATCTGGCCAGCGATTTAATTTCTGACAAAGCCGAACGTTTGGCGTTGGCGCGACTGAATTTGCAAGCCGGGCTGAAGGCAAAATCTTCGACTGCTTACGCGGCGGCGCAAGAATACCTGCAAGCTGGTCTGGGTTTGCTTGATGACGATTGCTGGACTAACGATTATGAACTCAGTTTTGCGCTGCATCTGGAAGCTGCCGAATGTTTGTACCTGTGCGGCGATTTCGATCAAGCCGAACGCGGAATCGAACTGGTGTTGTCGCGCGCAGCTGACAAACTGGACAAAGCCAAGGTTTACCGGTTGCGGATGGTGCAACGCGAAAACACGTCGCGGTACGCAGAGGCATTGGCTTGCGCGCGCGAAGCCTGGGAATTGTTTGGCGTTACTTTCCCGGATTTAGCGGAAGAGAAGCAGGCTGCGTTGGAACAAGAACTCGATTCGATCCAATTGTTATTGAATGGGCGCAGCATTGAATCGTTGATTGAACTGCCAGTGATGGCTGACCCCGAAATCCGCATGGTGTTGAACATCATGACGACGATCTGGTCTTCCACGTACATTTTGGGCGATGCGATTTTGGCGCGACTCATTTCTGCGACGATGGTGCGGTTGTCGCTGATGCACGGAAATGCCGAAGAATCCGCATATGGGTACGTCACGCACGCCATCACCGTCGGGCCAATCCTGCAGGATTACGAATCCGCTTATCAGTTTGGCCAATTGGCTTTGGCCGTCAACGAAAAGTTCAACGATTCCCGGTTGCGAGCCAAGATTCATCAGCAGGTTCACGCCCACGTCAATTTGTGGCGAAAACCCATGAGCAATTGCGTTGCGCATGCGCGAACGGCTTGTCGCAGCGGATTGGAAAGCGGCGATTTTCTGTATGCGGCTTACGGCGCCAGCACGGAAGCGTGGGCTGGCATGTTGGCCACGCAGGATTTGTCCCAATTTGTTCGCGAGCTTCAGCCGAACCTGGCACTGATCCAAAAACTGAAAATTACAGGCTTTGCCGATTCGCTGAAACTGATCATCAATTGGGCGCAAGCCTTGCGCGGAGAAACTTCGTCGCCGTTGTCCCTTTCAGACAAAGAGTTTGACGAAACCCGATACATCGAAACGTATCGCGGCAATCCGTTCTTCACGATGTTTCATGCGGTCGTCAAACTGCAGCTCTGTTACCTGTTTGAAGATTACCAGCAGGCTAAGAAGGTGGCGCAGATCGCCCACGAAAATTCGCATCATCTGGCAGGAACGATCTGGCCAGTGGAGTTCGAGTTTTGGAACGCGTTGGCGCTGGCTGGCAACAAGAGCGAATTTGAGATTCGAGATGTGAGATTCGAAATTGAGAAAGCGCAGAAATTGTTAGCCGTGTTGGCTGAAAGTTGCCCGGAAAATTTTTTGAGCAAATCGTTGTTGCTGTCGGCGGAACTCGAACGATTGTCTGGCGGCGGCGCTTCAGACCTGGCGGCGATGCAGTGTTATGAGCGCGCAATTGCTTATGCAGAAGAAACCGGCGCGATTCAGCATCAAGCCTTGGCCAATGAGCGTTACGCAAAATTCTGGCTTGCCCGAAACCAATCCAGACTCGCCCAGGTGTTTTTGACGGAAGCACGGAACCGTTACGCCCAATGCGGAGCGAGGGCAAAAGTCGCGGATATGGAAAGACGCCACCCGGAATTGCTCAGCCGCGCAACAAACGCGAAAAGCTCCAACACAATTGAGTCAGTGGCGATAAAAAATTCGGCGGACACCCTGGACTTTTCGACGGTGATGAAAGCTGCGCGAGCCATCGCAGGCGAAATCGAGTTGGACAGGCTGCTCGACAAATTGATGCGTATCGTCATCGAAAATGCCGGAGCCGAGCGCGGGTATTTGATTCTGGAACAAAGCGGCAAACCTCACATTCGCGCCGAAGGATCGTTGAACGCGACCGATGTTAAAGCCAGCGGCGCAATTCCATTGTCCAAAGCAGAAAGTGTTCCAGCCAGCGTGATCAATTATGTCTGGCGAACTCAGGAAAATGTTGTCCTGGCCGATGCCGCCCGCGACGACCGCTTTGCGCACGATCCGTACATTGTGCGTCGTCATCCGCGTTCGGTGTTGTGTGTTCCGGTGATGGATCAAGGGCGGTTGGTCGGAGTTTTGTATCTGGAAAACAACCAAGCGGCGGGAACATTCACGCCAGAGCGGATTTTGATTTGCCAGATGTTGTCGGCTCAAGCGGCGATTTCCTTGGATAACGCGCGATTGTACGGCGAAATGAAGCAGGAAATGGCGCGCCGCGGTGAAACGGAACGAATTCTGCGCTCCATCACCGAAGGCACGGCGGCAGTCACCGGTAATGATTTTTTTGCTTCGCTGGTTCGGCATTTGGCGGCAACGCTCGGCGTCAGCTACGCGTTTATCACGCAATGCCGAGGCGACAACAAAATGCACGCGCGCACCCTGGCGTTTTGGATGAAAGACCGGTTGGCAGACAACGTTGAATACGACATTTCGCAAACGCCTTGTTTGAGAGTGCTGGCGGGCGAAGTTTGTCATTACCCAGCGGGAATTCAACAGGAATTTCCCAACGATCCGGATTTGGTGTCGTTGCAAGCAGAAAGCTACCTGGGGATTCCATTGCGAAACTTTTCCGGCTCAGTCATCGGCCATCTGGCCGTGCTGGACGAAAACCCTCTGCCCGAAGTGAAACAGTATGAATCCTTGCTGCGCATTTTTGCGGCGCGCGCCGGCGCTGAATTGGAGCGGCAATATGCCGAACAGGAATTGCGGCAGGCGATGGAAGAAGTCGAGCGGCTGAAAAATCGGCTGCACGCGGAAAACGTTTATTTGCAGGAAGAGATTCGCCAGCAACACAACTTCGAAGAAATCGTCGGCGGCAGCCCCGCGTTGCTGGACGTGTTGCGGCACGTGGAACTGGTCGCGCCCACCGATTCCACGGTGCTGATTCTGGGCGAAACCGGAACCGGCAAGGAATTGATCGCGCGTGCCATTCATAACCGCAGTCCGCGTCGCGCCCGGCCTTTGGTCAAGGTGAATTGCGGAGCCATTTCCGCCGGTTTGGTCGAAAGCGAATTGTTTGGCCACGTCAAAGGCGCGTTTACAGGTGCCAGCGACAAACGCGTCGGGCGTTTCGAACTGGCCGATGGCGGCACGATCTTCCTGGACGAAGTCGGCGAACTGCCGCTCGACACTCAGGTCAAATTGTTGCGCGTGCTGCAAGAACAGGAATTCGAAGCCGTCGGCAGCAGCCGCACGCAGCGCGTCAACGTTCGCATCATTGCCGCGACCAATCGAAACTTGAGTGACGCTGTGCGCGAAAACCGCTTTCGTTCTGACCTGTTTTATCGGCTGAATGTTCTGCCGCTCAATGTGCCGCCGCTGCGCGAACGGCAAGGCGACATCGCGCAACTGGCGCTTTTCTTTCTGACTCGATTTGCGCGCAAATTCGGCAAGCCGCTTGAAGGCATATCCCAGGAAACGATGGAATTGCTGTTGGGCTATTCCTGGCCCGGCAATATCCGCGAACTGCAAAATATCATCGAACGCGGAGCCGTACTGGCGACAGGAAAATTGCTGACGCTGGATCGCGACCTGTTTCTAAGCTCTTCGGGGGGAACGGTGGCTGCAAGCTCCAAACGCGAACCGTCGCCCTCACACCTTTCTCAGTTTACGCCCGCAGAATCAACCGCTCCTCTGGCAATTGATGAGATTCAACGTCGCCACATTCTTTCCGTCCTCACCCAAACTGGCTGGGTCATCGAAGGCGAGCGCGGCGCAGCCAAAGTTCTCAATCTGCATCCCAACACGCTTCGCGGACGAATGAAAAAGCTGGGCATTCAGCGGCCCTAAGTTGGGCAGATTTTCCGATCTGCCCTGAATCTCATTTCAGGTGCATCAGCCAGTTGAAAGGCTCGATCTGGATTTGGAGTCTTGGTAGGAAAACCTGCCCTACATTCGCCCACCAAATTTCGTGGCTGCCTCCACTGCCAACCACTTACTTGACCCACCAAATTTCGTGGCCACCAAGCTTTCGTGAACAATCACGTTTTTCAGTTTCAGGGATAAATCTAGTTCTATCAGTGTCTTAAAAGAAAAATTCAGCCTCGCTGTTTCGTGGCTTTGGGCTTGCACTATGTCCAAACGTAAATTTGAGAAAAGGGAGAGACGATGCTTAGAGTTTCAGAAGTTGGGAGTACCGAAGACGCTGCGACGTTGCGGCTGGAAGGTGAGGTGATTGGTTCGGACGTGGAGCAGGTCCGCCAGGTAATCGAACAATCCTTAGCGGCGGGAGTTCACCTGACGCTCGATTTGGCGGAACTGTTGTTTGTGGATCGGGAAGGAATTGCCCTGTTTCGGAAACTCGCTGGTTGTCAGGTTGAATTCATCAACAGCTCGCCTTTTCTGACGGAACAACTAAAGGATGCTATCAACCAAACTGGCCAATCAGGCAATTAGGAGAACCGCGATGAACCCCAGATTCACTGTCCAAGATTTTGAAGCCGTTACGTTGCCGCATATGAACGATCTGTACCGCACCGCCCGTCGTGTGATCGGCAACATCACCGAAGCGGAAGACATCGTTCAGGAAACCTTTCTGCAAGCCTGGAAGTCGTTTCATCGGTTTGAAACCGGAACCAATTGTCGGGCGTGGCTGTTCAAGATTTTGTTTCACGTCGTTTCGCACCATCGCCGCAAATGGTACCGATTAGGTCAAGCGACTGAACAGCAGGAAGAAATGATGGCCAAAGTGCCTGCCGAAGAACCAATTCCGCAACATTTGAGCGACGAAGACGTGCTTGCTGCATTCGACAAGCTGCCGGAACATTACCGCGCAGTGATCATGCTGGCCGATGTGCAGGAGTTCTCATACAAGGAAGTTGCGGAAATCGCCCGCATTCCAATTGGCACGGTGATGTCGCGCCTGAATCGAGGCCGCAAGTTGCTGCAAAACGAATTGTCCGGGTTTGCCGCCGGTTATGGCATTCGACCGAGTGAGCAGGGCAATCGTCAGATGGCGGCCTCAATTTGAGAATGAGTGATGATTGGTTTATTGCGGCAGGTTCAGCCGTTTCAGCAGGTCAGCAAATCGCGCATCGGAATGCAGCGAAGCCAGTCTGGGTTCAACGCGCAAGAATGCCAGGTATTCGCTGTGCTCCTGATACGCTTTCTCAAGCCAGGCAAACGAGTTTTCTTTTTCGCCCAAGCCCGCATACACGATGGCCAAATCATAGGCGGGAACTTTGTGTTGCGAAGGGTTGTTGAACTCAGTCAACAACCGTCGCGCTTCGTCTTTGTTGCCGCTGATGGCTTGGGCGTACGCCAGCGCAGCCACCACCACGGGAGAATTGCCTGAAAGTTCACGGGCTTTGGTCAGGGATTCAATCGCTTCCCGGTACTTGCCTTGTTGCGCGTACGCCATTCCCGCGTACCGGTGCGCGGCGAAAGAGCCGCGATCAATGGAAAGAATCTTTTGGCTTTGTTCGATGGCTAAATCGTATTGGCGCGCATAGTAATGCACCCACGCCAGTTGCGAACCTGCCAGCAACCACAACGGCGCCAGTTCCTGGCAACGCCGAGCTTCTTCAATCGCTTCGTCCATGCGACCCATTGAAGTCAGAAAGTTGGAGTACCAGATGCGCGCCGGAGCGTAGTTCGGATCAAACTCAATCGCGCGTTTGAATTCACGTTCCGCTCCAGCCCAATCCCATTCGTAGCGATGTTTGACGTATCCCAGCGAATTGTGACCTTCAGCCAGTGAATCATCTATGGCCACAGCGCGTTCGGCGGCGGCTCTGGCTTTGGGCAGCGCTTCCACCGTCGGCATCGCGCCGTAAGCGCCGAGCATGTTGTACGAATCGGCCAGACCGGCATACCCCGGCGCATAATTGGGCGCGCGCTGAATCGCTTTCTCGAAAAATTCGACGCCGAGCTTGAGATCCGCCGGAGTGCGGCGGTTCCAGTGATACCGCCCGCGCAGGTACAACTGATACGCTTCGCGCACGGCTTGTTCCTGAGCGGTCAAATCCAACTGCAAACGTTGCGAAACTTCGCGTGTGATTTCCACCTGCAACGCCATCAAATCGCCGAACTTGCGTTCGTACTTTTGTCCCCAGATGTAACTGTTGTCTTTGGCGTCAACCAGTTCCAGGTTGATGGCGAACATCTCGCCACGTTTGCTGATGCTGCCGGTCAAGACCACCGGAACCAGTAATTCCTGGCCTACGACACGCGGATCAGGAGGTGCCGCAGCGCCAGTGAATTTGTAGCGCAGCACTGATGTCATGGAGCGGACTTTCAGCTTGGGGATGTGCGACAGGCTTTGGATCAATCCTTCGGTGAATCCATCGGTCAGCGAATCGGTCAGGGTTTCCGTGCTCAACCGCGCCAGTGGCAGCACGGCAATCGAATCCGTCAATCTGGGTTTCGGTTTCAGCCAGTGATAACCGCCAGCGGCAATCAGCACCAATACTACGAATGACGCCAGAGAAACTCCGCGTTTGTTGCGGCGAACTTCGCCCAGCAGGAATTCTGCGCTGGAAATCGAGCGCGGCTGTTCAAATACTTCCGTGTCGTAACTGATCGTAATTTCAGCGCTGTTTTTTCCGCTGTTGCTGTTTTTCAGGCTGCCGGTTCTGCGCACCCCACCGCCGCTGCGCCGGAACGATGAGCTTTCTTCGCCAAGCAGAGTCGTGCGATTTTGGCGGGCTTGTTCGGCTTTGAATTCCATCTGCTGTTTCAGCCGTCTGAGGTCGTTGAGGAATTCTTTGGCGGTTTGGTAACGAGCCTCGCGGTCTTTGGACAAGGCTTTCGAAACAATCCACTGAAACTCCGGCGGCGCGTCGGGCAGAAATGTGGTGATCGGTTGAGGTTCGGAATCCAGCACGGCGGCCATCACGTCGCTCATCGTTTCGCCGCGGAATGGTTTGTGGCCAGTCGCCATTTCGTAAATGACGCTGCCCAGGCTGAACAGATCGCTGCGAGAATCCACTTTATGGCCGCGCGCTTGTTCCGGTGACATGTAACTGACCGTTCCCATAATCACGCCCGGCGAAGTGTCGCGCAACGGTTTGGTTGCTGCATCCGCGCTGATGTCTTCGTCCGAATCGAATTTTTCCGTCAGCTTGGCCAGGCCGAAATCCAACACCTTCACATACCCGTCGGGGCGTAACATGACATTTTCCGGCTTGATGTCCCGGTGAACGATTCCGGCGGCGTGTGCGGCGGTCAATGCGTTAGCGACTTGAATGGCGACATCCAGCACGTCCACCAAATCCATTCGGCCCATCGCCAATCGCTGGTTGATCGTTTGCCCCTCGACAAATTCCGTGGCGATGAAATGAGTGGCGTTGTCATGCCCGATTTCAAAAATGGTGATGATGTTGGGATGGTTCAGCGCCGAAGCCGCGCGCGCTTCCTGTTCAAACCGATGAACGCGTTCTTCGTCCGAAGTGAAATGCGTCAGCAATAATTTCAACGCCACGCGTCGTCCCAGTTTCGTGTCTTGCGCCAGATAAATTTCGCCCATCCCGCCGCTGCCAAGCTGCGAAAGAATCACGTACTGATTGAACCGAACGCCGGAAGCGATTGCCATCGCTAAGCCCATTCTCCATAAAAGTTTTGACGATGGCCGCAGTTTACCATCGCCCCATGCTTTCCGTCACGAACGGCGACACGCCCTTTTCGAAAAAAGTGTCACAATGCATGTGGCCGCGCCTCAGCAAACGAATTTACGATGCCTGCGTCAAAAAACTGTTCAACCCAAAAGCCTAAAATAGAAAGGACGCATGGAATGAAAATCACCTCGTTGAATGCATTGCAGATGAATGCGTTGAATACGCTGAATGTGTTGATGTTGAGTTTAGCGCTGATCCTGAACGCCGCCCCAAAAGCATATGCCCAGGAAAAGTCGCCCAAACCACCTGAAGTCTTTGAAAAAGTCGAAGCGTTTCTTTTGAATGGAAACAAGATCGAACGGTTACCCGCTCGGTTGCGGCTGGAAGAAAGATTGTTAATCGTCGAGTCGAAACGATCCGGAGACGTGCTGAAGACATTCGATTATCAAGCCATCAAATCCGCGGATTACTCTTACTCCAAGCATCCGCGTTGGAAAGCCGGGGCCGGAACCGCCGCCGCTGGTGTTGCGCTGACATACAGCACGGTATTTCTGGCGGCGGCTTTTCCCATTTTGCTGGCCATTCCGGCAGGCTTTGCGCTGGCGAAATCGAAATCCAAACGCCACTGGCTGACAATCAAAACCAGCGACGATTACGTCGTGCTGAGATTGGACAAAGATTTTTTCAGGTTTGTCATTCCAGCCATCGAAACTCGCACCGGCATAAAAGTCGAAGACGTTGGCGAAAAGAAATAGGTCGGTTTGCGATTGTGTATACGGTTTTGAACCACGGGGGACACGGGGATTACTGGGACAAAATTGCCGTCAATGGTTGAGTTTCCCCGTGCTCCCCGTGGTTGAATCTTCCTTACACTGAAGTGAAATCCGATCTAAATAACGACGAGTGCTGCAAAGGAGTCATCGCACTGGTTTTCGCACATTGACCACGCCTTCAGTTACTTCCGCTACATTGCTTCCGAAAGGAGCCATGAAAAACAGATATTCGTCTCGACGACGCGAGTGATCGCGAAACTTGAGTCGGTAGGTGAAAAAGTTTCCGGTGATCTTTTGCTGTGCGGCAAAGTACTGGTCTCGCGTCGGCAGCGAAAGTTCCAGGCGAGCCTTGTTGATCTGCACTTCGCATTCGCCGACTTCAGTCAGAACCTGGGCGTCCCGGTGGCCAAGCCCGTGCAAGAGTTCATGTAAAACCGCGAACCCGACGCTGAACGATTCGCGCACCTGGCGCGGAGCAGACATTTTGCGGAAATCCTCGAAATCCAGCCGAATTCGCCAAACCAAAAATCGGCGGCTGGCTGGTTCGTCTTCGTAAAGCGTGCCCTCATCCAATTGCCCAAAATTCACATCCGGCGAATCGCTGTGGTCTTCAATAAAAAACACGTAACCGGAATCAATGGCTCTTTGCAAAATCTGCCGCGCAGCCGCAGACCCGTCGCCAGATTCGGAAGATTCCGAAACGGAGCCAAGTTGAAGTTGTCCGTTCTCCAGAAATTGCAGTTCGGTTAGCCCTGTAATCTGTTGCAGATTTTGTCGCAGCTGCTCTTTCTGCGATTTGGATAGCGCAAGTTGTTTTTCATTGCTGAGCCATACGCCAGGGCCTTTGACATCCATGGCCATGGCGCTGTTGGCCATTCCAAGAAACAATGCCATCAAACCTGGCAGTAAGCGTGCCCAAGTGGACACACTTCGACCTGAATTTTTTACGAGTGTTTTCATCGCAGCCTTCTCCTGTCGGCTTTTTGCCGTTCGTTTACTGTCTGTGTTCAGTCATGCATGCAACCGACCTCGCACGTGTGAGCAAGGTCAGCCGTAGACGTTTTTGAGGATAAAGCCTCGCCGTAAGCTTCGTCTTAGGTGAGCTTCAAATCGGCATCAGCTTTTCAGGCAGATTACTTTTTCGCTTCTTTTTGTTTGCGAGTCTGACTGGGCGTTTTAGGCGTTGATGAGCGTGGAGTAGAGGATTTGGTCGATTTCGTGGATTTCGTGGACGCGGTTGGTTTGCGTTTGGTCGTTACGGACGTAATCGGAACGACGTTGTCGGCATAAGGAATTGAAGTCGCAAATGTGCTGCAAATTTCATGCTCTGCCATCAGCCAATCGCTGGTGGAATCTCCGGCGGAACCATGACGAGCTAGAAAAATTTCGTATGCGCGTGCAGCGATTTTGTCACGCAAGTCTGTGGGCGACAGCGACGCTGTTGGCGCCAGCAATTCCGGTTCGTCTGTCAGCTTTCGTTTTGTCGTTGTTCGGGTAGCCATTTTTTTTCTCCTGCGAAAATCAGCCGCTGGAACTTTGCCGCGACTGTGTGAATCTTCGACACGCAATTGCCAAAGTGTTTTGGCATCAACTGCGCTCCTTCTCGATAGAAGACTTGGCAAGCCCCGTGCCACCGATACCAACGCGTTTAGGGGACGTGATAACCACAATGATTCAAGAAACTTGCCTCAATGCAGGCAAATCACCTGGTTGAAAATTGGCTGACAGAATTGTTTGAATCGTTCTGCGAGCTGACAAATTCGTCAACATAGATGTCAGGCGAATCGCAGCGGAACGAATTTTTCAGCGACGTGAAAGTTGGGTTTTTCCGTCAAGGTTGGCGAATAGGCGAGATATTGGCGTTCGCCATTCAATCGGCTGATGCGAAACAGATTGCCGTGCCAGATGGCGCCAGCGTTTGGTGTGCAACCAAACGCAGAGAAGGGAATTGCCATCACGACGCGCCAGCGCTTTTCGGCTTCGATGATCTCGCTGACGGTGCGCATTCCGCTTTTCCATTCCCAGTCGCTCCACATCGTCGAACGATCCACCAGCAGGTCGCACCACTGGCCCGTCGGCGCGACTTCGAATTCGCGGTAATACTTTTCGTGAGGTTCAAGCGGCGAACGAATGAACGCTTCGCAAACATCCCGATCCCACAGCGCGTGTCGTTCTTTGTTCACATCAAACTCCGCGTCAGCATCAAGTTCGGTGTAGCCGCATTCAAAGCCGAACAGGATTTGGGTTTCATTCCATAAAACTCTGGCTGTCGTGTGGAGTTCAGGCGGTGCGATGTCGCCTTGCCAGTTGCGATTGAGAATCAGTGTTTGAGCTTGTCGCCAGCAGTGACGATTGAAATTCGTCGTTAATTCTGGCGAAGGGTGATAGGTGGCGACGATTTCCAGATTGGCCATGAATTTCTCCGCAAAACAAAAATGAAGCGAAAAGTCTAGGCTTCTATTTCCTCTCTTACTTCTTCTCCCAAATCCTCGGCAATGCTGGCGAATTGTTCGAGCGCTGCTTCCAGGCTGACGACAATGTCTCTGGCCAGCACGTTTGGCGCGGGCAGCTTGTCGGAATCTTCCAGCGATTCATCTTTCAGCCAGAAAATGTCCAGGCTCAATTTATCGCGTTGAATCAGTTCTTCATACGTGAATGCTTTGAACTGTTCAGTCTCGGTTCGTTCATGACGGTTTTCCGGATTGAAACAGTTGATGAAGTCTTTCAGGTGTTCCAGCGTCAGAGGATTCGTGCGTAAGGTGAAATGCTGGTTGGTGCGCAGATCGTAAATCCAGAGTTTTTCCGTCCAAGGTTTTTCGCTGGCGGGTTTCTTATCAAAGAAAAGCACATTTGCCTTCACGCCTTGCGCGTAAAAGATGCCGGTGGGAAGCCTGAGCAGCGTGTGAACGTCGAAATCTGCGAGCAGTTTCTTCCGCACGGTTTCCCCTGCGCCGCCTTCAAACAAAACATTGTCTGGGACGACCACTGCCGCTCTGCCGTTAATCTTCAGCAACGTCTTTACGTGCTGAAGAAAGTTCAACTGTTTGTTTGAAGTCGTCGTCCAGAAATCCTGGCGTTCGTAAGTCAGCGATTCTTTCTCGGCTTTGCCTTCGTCGTTGACGATGGTGACGCTGCTCTTCTTGCCGAAAGGCGG
>ERZ650309.756-NODE-756-length-15601-cov-4.006304_pt1 | contig 15601 bp, 12 predicted proteins | sample MGYA00376245_ERZ650309 | MGnify/ENA primary metagenome ERZ650309 (study PRJEB26733, sample SAMN07839294) | wastewater metagenome | biome: urban; feature: wastewater treatment plant; material: waste water | place: USA: North Carolina | collected 2016-04-26 ...
GGTTGGCTGGTTATGAGGATGTGCCCGTGGCGCGATTGTCATCGGGGCAAAAACGCCGCGTGGGGTTGGCGCGTTTATGGCTCGATCCTGTCCCTGCGTTGTGGCTGCTCGATGAGCCACTGACCGCGCTTGATGTCGCAATGGTGGAGCGTCTCAATACCCGTATCACACAGCACGCGGCTCAGGGTGGACGGGTGATGTTGACGAGTCATCAACCGGTGGCTTGTGTGACCCATACTGTCGATTTGGCACAGCATGTGGTGGTCGCGGAGGATGATCGATGAAGATCCTCTGGCAACGTGAGTGGGCGCTCAAAGTCCGTACCCCCGCAGGATGGTTGTATCCGGTGGTGTTTTTTTTGATGGTGCTGGTGCTGTTTCCACTGGCAGCTGGCGCATCGCCAAAGCTGTTGGCGCAGATTGGCGGAGCGGCGGTGTGGATTGCGGCGTTGCTGTCGGTACTGCTTGGCATGGACAGTTTGTTTCGCAGTGATCTCGACGATGGCACGCTGGAGCAAGTGGTGGTGGCGCGCTATTCGCTGCCACTGTGGGTATTGATCAAAGTTGCGGTGCATTGGTTGACCAGCGGCTTTGTCCTCACCTTGTTGTCTGGTCTGGCGATCCCTTTGTTTGGTTTAAGTACAGATGAAGCCAGCGTGTTGGCGTTGGGGCTATTGCTGGGTACACCAACCTTGACTTTGCTGGCAGCGGTTGCGGCAGCGTTGACGGTATCGTTGCGCGGATCTGGCGTATTGGTACCGTTGATTGCGTTGCCGTTGCAGTTGCCGGTCTTGGTGTTTGCCACGGGTGCGGTGGATATTGTGCAAAGTGGCGCATCAGTGTTGCCGGTGTTGGCGTTGTTGGCGGCATTGCTCATTTTAGCAGTGGTGCTGTTGCCGTGGGCAATTGCCGGTGCACTACGTTTGGCGTTGGCACAATAGCGCTGTTTTTCAGATTTTTTATAACGGACATCAGTCATGCCTGAGCCATCCCAAACTGCGGGACAGCCATCCATCTGGCGACGCCTCTGGATCTGGTTTAACCAAACGGTCGGCCCGCGCCATTTTTTTATGACCTTTCGCCCGTGGATTAAGTGGCTAGGGCTGATTGCAGCGGTGTTGATTGCGGTGGGATCGGTCTGGGGCTTGGCGTTTGCACCACCAGACTACCTACAGGGCAATAGCTTTCGCATCATTTATATCCATGTGCCTGCGGCCAGCCTTGCCATGTCGATTTATTTGGCCTTGGCAGTGCTGGGTGTGATCAGTCTGGTGTGGAAAATCAAAACCGCCGAATGGGTGGCACGTGCTGCCGCGCCGGTGGGTTTTGTGATGTGTGTGCTGAGCCTGCTGACCGGTGCAATTTGGGGCAAGCCAACATGGGGCACCTACTGGGTGTGGGATGGTCGGCTGACCAGTATGTTGATCTTGGCGTTTTTGTACGCAGGCATCATGGCGCTGTATCAAGCCTTTGAAAATAGCCCCAACCAAGGCAAAGCGGCTGCGATCTTGGCGATTGTGGGCGCGGTCAATTTGCCGATCATCAAATACTCGGTGGTGTGGTGGAACACCTTGCATCAAGGCGCGACCTTTACCGTGACGGCAGCCCCCAAGATGGATCCGTCGATGCTGTGGCCGCTACTCCTGACCTTTATTGGCTTTTATTGTTGGGCGGCAGCGTTGGTGCTGTATCGCACTTGTACGCTGATTTTAGAGCGCGAACGGCAAAAACGCTGGGTGCAAGAGTTGGTTGAACAGGAGAGCCGGTCATGACCCCTGCCTTTGACAGTGTCAGTGCATTGATCCAGATGGGGCATCACGGCGCGTATGTGTGGAGCGCGTGGGGCGTGTCGTTACTGTTGATCACTGTATTGATGTGGCATAGCGTGTATCGTCGCCAACAGTTTTTTCGTCAAGAAGCCGCTCGCCTACGGCGGCAAGCCGCGCAAGCCAAGCGTCAGGAGTAAAAGGTGATGCATCCCAAACGCAAACGTCATTTGATTTGGATTTTGATTGCTATTGCAGGGATTTCGCTGGCAACCGGACTGATTTTGTACTCGCTACGCGCACAGACCGATTATTTCTTTGCACCTGCCGATTTTGCAGCGGGCAAAGCGCCTGAAGATAAACGCATCCGTGCAGGTGGGATGGTGGTCGTCGGTAGTGTACAGCGTGAACCCAATTCGTTGGCCGTGCAGTTTAAAATCACCGACTTCAAGTCGACGATCCCCGTGCAATATACCGGCATTTTGCCAGATTTGTTTGCCGAAAATTCAGGGATTGTGGGGACAGGCAAATGGGTGGGTGGTGTGTTTGTGGCTGAAGAAATTTTGGCCAAACACGATGAAAATTATATGCCGCCGGAAGTCAATAAAGCGCTCAAGGCACAAGGGCGTTTGCCAAGTGGCGAAGCCATGCCGATGCAGTAGTTTCACCTTAAAAAAGCCCTCTTTTTCAAGAGGGCTTTTTTATGCCTGATTGTCGTGTTGCGGCAATTCTTTTTTCTCCACCTTCTGGCATGCTCAATCCACTCAACATCCGATGGAATGAACATGAAGATTCATCATTTAAGCTGTGGCACTTGCTGTCCGGTCTGTCAGCGCGCCTTGCAAGGGCGTGGAAGTTGGCTGGCGGCGGCGCAAATGCCCTGTCATTGTCTATTGATTGAAGATAAAAACGGCTTAGTGTTGGTCGATACGGGCTTTGGTACGCCTGATGTCGCCAAGCCGACCCAACTCGGACGTGGCTTTTTGGCTACGATGCGCCCCACGCTCACACGTGAAGAAACCGCAGTCGCCCAAGTACAGGCCTTGGGCTATCACGTCAGTGATGTGCGCCATATTGTCCCCACGCATCTAGACCTAGATCACGCCGGTGGTTTGCCCGATTTTGCTCATGCCAAAGTCCATGTGTCACAGGCCGAAAAAGATGCCGCGCTCCAGCGTGCTAGCTTGCCGGAAAAATCGCGTTATCGTCCGCACCAGTTTGCCCATCGTCCAGACTGGCAGACCTATCAACCAAGCAGTCAGTCTTGGTTTGGATTTGAAGGGGTGCAACAGGTGCAAGGGCTGGATACCGAAATCTTGATTGTGCCGTTGCTGGGGCACTCGCGTGGACACAGCGCGATTGCGGTCAATCGTGGTGACAAATGGCTGTTGCACGTTGGCGATTTGTATTTTGATCGCCGTACCCTCACGCAAAGCGCTCCCAAAATGATGCAAATTGCCGAACAAATGGTGGCCTTTGACAACCACAAGCGACTCACCAATGTACGCCGTGTGGCACAACTGGTGGCGCAGCACAGTGATCACATCGAGGTGTTTTGCGCGCATGATCCGGTCGAGTTAGCGCGTTATCAGTAATCTTGCAAAACACCGCCACGAATGGCGGTGTTTGAAGACGTGCAATCCAGCGTTATTGCGGGGTGACACGGACAAAAAAGCTGACCTTGGCTTTGGTGCTAAACGACCCTGCTTTGGGAGTGAGCTCACTGATCCCACCCGATCCAAGCGGTCTAAAGCCCTGCTTGGTGGTGCCATTGGCGAGTGCCGTGGCATTGCCAAGTAAGCTAATCACCATCCGATCGGTGGTGCCGCGTTGCCGTGGTGCTTTAAACACCACTTCTTGATTCAACCGGATGGTCTGATTGGCTTGGGTACAGGTGACATCGCCCCACAACACGGGCGGCAATGGATTGTTGTTGCGATCGGCAATCAGGCTTTGGCTTAGATTATTGGGCACATACTGGACAAAACCACCATTGCCTTGCTCATAGCGATCGGCAATCACCGACATCGGTTGCAACGCCACCACACCGGTGAGGCCATTACATTGCAGTTCGCCTTCGAGCAAAAAGCGCGTGTCCTCGGCAATGTCCAAGAAATAAAACCCTACCATCGATAGCAATGCATTACTGCTATTGCAGACCAACTCGTCTTGGTGTGGCTTACATTCGGCGGTCAGCTCGCTGTCGAGCACAAACCCTAGAGAACCGTCATTTTTGCCATACACTTGCAAATCGGCACGCGGAATAGACGCACTGGTGTTGACGGTTTTACAGCCGATGCCAGTCCCATCATCGCGTTGGTAGGCAATGTTGCTGACATGGTTGTCGACCAAGACACGCTCGGTACGATCAAACCACAGTTGAGCATTCGGCGGGATGTTGGGCAAGCGTGGCTCTTGGCCTTCGGGTGTCTGAAACTGCTTGATAAAGTCGTCGGGTGTTTGTGCGCTGGCGCAGCCGTTTGAGCCGTCCGAATCAATGCCGGATTGACTGGACGTAATGCCCATCCCCACATACAAGGCTTTTTTCAAACAACTGCTACTGACATTCAACGTAGTGCTGGCTTTGACGCTATTGTCTGCCCGTGAGGTGACTTGGACGACGGGTGCGCCAGTGCTGGTGGTGCGGATGGTGGCGGTCGAGATACTGCCATCGGCGTTGGTTTTGGTACTGACCAACTGTGCACCCGTCACCGACCAATCCATGCCACGTTGATTGGCGGCAAAACCAGAAATGGTGGCGTTTAGCTCAATGGTGGTGTTGGGCGTCAAGCAACTGCTGGCGCTGCTCAAACTGATCGCACCACGCGTATCAATCACCGCATCCGCCGTCCGAATCGCATTAGCGGGCAGGGTGGGGTTGTGTGCGCGGAAAGTCACCCGTACCGGAAAGGCATCGCGCAGAGTAGAAGTTTTGACGCGTAGCGTGTAGGTATCGCCTTGGCGTTGCTCAGACACAATACTGGCGTCACCACTGGTGATACTGGCGCTGAGGTTGCTTTTGTCGGTAAACGCATTGGGGATGGTGGCTTGCAGTTCGACCGTATCACCCGCTGCGGCAACCGTGCTGCGGCTCGGGCTAACTGACACTTGCTGCTCTGCCACCACCACATTACGGGTTTCGCGGAAAATTCGATTGCTGGCAAATTTTTCACTATTGAGTTTAAACACCAGATCCGCACTGCCAATCGCTTGCCCAATATAGCTGCGCTGGGTGAGTTTTTTGACTGCTTCACCTTCCACACTAAACGTCGTCCATGTGGCATCACTGACATCAATCGGGCCATAGCGTGGTGCTTCGATTTCAAAGCAACTGTCTTCGGTTAGTGAATTGATCAGGTTGTTGGTCGATTGCGAAAACACCGCAGTGGTCGCGCCGGTTCCCAATCCCACAGGGCCGGGTACCATGCCCACCAACGACACCAAGGTTTCAAGGCTGACGCTGCTTAAATTAAACGACTTGCCTTGGGCGTACACCGATGCACGTTGCCATAGACCAGCTTGGCTGGCGGGACGATCTTCGACAAGGAGTGAGTCATAATTGCCAATTTGAAATTCGGTGATTTGGTTGGGCACCAAAGCACGTTTGGCATTTTCGACACTTTTAATCACCAACAGCGCATTACTCGCATGCGTGGTTGCCGCGCCTGCGCTATTGAGTTCACCAAAGGCGGCAGTTGTACCGAGTAACCCTAGCGACTGTCCGGCACTGTTTTGTCGATTTTCGCTAAACACATAGCCTTCTTGTGCAGCGAGCATTTGTGCCGACAACTCAGCGGCTGTAAAAATCGGCAGTGGGTTGGCAGGGATTTTTTGAATCTCACAAAAGGCAGCATTGCGCGTGGATCGCGTCTGGGTTGCGGTTGGATTCCACACCGGCAGGCTGACAGGACGGCTGTCGAGTTCGGCAGGACGACGCGCCCCCAACACTTGGGCGTGATGTTGCGCTGTGCTACGTTTGCTCTGGACAGGTTGACGCTCAAGCTCGGCAATCGCTTGATCAAGCGCCGCTTCGAGCTGCACTTGGTTGAGTAAACCCGCATACAGTCGATTGTTGTTGCGGGTGAGGTCTTGTGCTTGAGTGGTCAGTTCGCCTTGGTTTGCCAACAGTTTTTTGGCAACAGCAAACGGAATGTGTTCGGGGCGCAAATCATCGGCCTGTGCATTTTGCAGGGCAGTGGGATCTAAGCCAAATAAGCGGATATTCAGATCGACCCATGTGTTCAGTTTGCTGTTGATGCGCTGAATGTTGGCAACATCGGCAGCAACGATAGGGGCAAGGTCGAGTGCAATGGCAGGACAGGCGATTTTGCCGTCACCCACTTCAAGCATCACCCGTCCGCCTTGCGCGGGGTTCGCCGGATGCAGCGGGGCATAAAATCGCTCACTCATCCCGCCTTGATCATTTTGGATGAAAAATGCCGCGCCAACGTGTGCGGTTTGGCCTTGTTGCGCGATCACGCGGATATTGGCAGCGCCCATCGTGTCGGGTAATCCCTTGACGGTGAGGATGTCCCCAAACGCTGCTTGGGTGCGGTCTAGCGTCAGCCGACAACGGTTGTCGATTTGGCCTAAGCTTTTTTCCAAAATCTTAAAGGGCGCGTTGATAGTGGTGGGTGCGCTCGTCGATGGGGTGCTTCCATCGCCGCCACAACCTGTTAATCCCCACAACATGCCTGCGCCAAGCGTGAGCAATGCCGTCTGTCGATGCCGTATCATTTTTTAGTCCCCAAGGTATTTTTGTAGCTTAAGCGTAGAAAAAAGGATGATTTTTAACCGTTGTAGTTTTGCTGAATTGCACCGGTACACTTGATTTGTATGGTTAAATTTTTTGTAAATGGATTTGGACTCTCGACATTTGCCACAAATCGGTATACACCAAAGACCAGCCTACAGCATCAACATGGCAGGAACGCCCATGAAAAAAATAGAAGTGTATCCCGAACCGGTTGGCGGCTGGGCATCGCTCAGAGGTGCGGCCAGTACCTTGCTGGGGCATGATAGTTTGCTCAAAGGTGGCAGCACCATGCGCCGTGTCAATCAACCCGATGGCGGTATGAAATGCTCGAGCTGTGCGTGGCCGGATGCGGCGCAAAGCAAAGCGATTGATTTTTGTGAAAGTGGTGCTAAAGCAGTGGCGTTTGAAGCCACCGCCAAACGCGTGACACCCGAATTTTTTGCCCAGCATTGTGTACGCGAACTCAAAACATGGTCGGACTACGAGCTAGACCAATTGGGGCGACTGACCCATCCGATGAAATACGATGCCGTGACTGACCATTATGTGCCGATGGCATGGCAGCAAGCATTTGACGAAATTGGCGCATTTTTGCGCCAGCAGACCGAGCCAGCGCGCACCGCGTTTTATACCTCTGGCAAAGTCGGCAATGAACCAGCGTTTTTATATCAATTGATGGTGCGTGAATACGGCACCAATAATTTCCCCGATTGCTCCAACATGTGCCATGAGCCAACCAGTGTCGGCTTGGCAGAGCAGATCGGGATTGGCAAAGCCACCGTGATCCGCAGTGATTTTGCCCACTGTGATTTGATCTTGTCGCTCGGGCACAATCCAGCCACCAATCATCCGCGTTCACTGGTTGCACTGCGTGAAGCGCGCAAAAACGGCGCACAAATTGTGGCGGTTAATCCGCTACGCGAAAAAGGCTTGATGCGTTATCGCCATCCGCAAAGCCCGATGGAAATGCTGACCGGTGGTGGGACAGATCTCGCCAATGAGCATTACATCCAAGTCAAAGTGGGCGGTGATAGTGCGTTTTTGACTGGGGTGATCAAAGCGTTTTTGCAAGATGGCACGCCAGATCGAGCCTTTATCGATGAGCACACATCGGGCTTTAATGAGTTTGTGGCGTGGATTGACGCCCAAGAGTGGCAAACCCTTGAAGATGCCGCCGGTGTGCCACGCAGTCAGATGCATGAGGTGGCGCAACTGTATGACCACAGCAAAAACACCATTTGCATGTGGGGCATGGGCATTACCCAACACGAAACAGGGCTGGACAATATCCATCTGATCGTCAATTTGCTGCTACTCAAAGGCAATATTGGGCGCGTGGGGACGGGCTTGTGTCCAGTGCGTGGGCACTCCAACGTACAAGGCGACCGCACCATGGGCATCCATGAAAAGCCTGATCTGGCGATGATGGATCGGATTGAGCAAGTGTTTGGCTTTGCGCCACCGCGTGAGCAAGGGCTGGATGTGATTGGCACCCTGCAAGCCATGCAAGACGGCAAGCTGGATTTTTTGATGGGACTCGCCGGTAATTTTGCCAAAGCCACCCCAGACACCGCTACCACCTTGCACAGCCTTGAGCAGCTGCCGATGACGGTGATGGTGTCGATTAGCCTCAACCGCTCCCACCTGCATCATGGCAAACAGGCGTATATTTTGCCGGCACTGGCACGCACTGAGGGCGACCATCAAGACAGTGGTTTTCAGAGCGTGACCATCGAAGACTCGATGTGTAACATTACCTTATCCAAAGGCATCAATCCGCCAGCCTCCAACATGCTGCGCTCCGAAGCCGCGATTGTGGCGGGGATTGCTCAAGCTGCTTTGCCTGATAGCCGTGTGCCGTGGCCGGAGTTTGTCGCCGATTACGACCGCATTCGTGATGCGATTGGTCAAGTGGTTGCAGGCTTTCAAGAGTTTAATCAACGGGTGCGTCAGCCGCGTGGCTTTTATTTGGGCAACAGTGCGCGTGATCGAGTGTGGAAAACCAAAACTGGCAAGGCGCAGTTTTTGCCACCGGAGCAGCCGTTTATTCCCGAAGTCTTACAACAGCCCGATACCTTTCGGCTCACCACCATTCGGGCGCATGGGCAATTTAACACCACCATCTATGATCTCGACGACCGCTATCGGGGCGTGTATGGCGAGCGCGATGTGTTGTTTATGCACCCCGACCAAATGGCTGCACAAGGCTGGCAAGTGGGGCAGCGCGTGGATGTCACCGCGATTTACGCCCACGAAACTCGCACTCTTAAGCACCTCAAGCTGATGCCGTTTGATTTGCCCCTCGACTGTGTGGCGGCCTATTACCCTGAAGCCAACGATTTGATTCCGCTCTCGCATCATGTGCCGCGTGCGCATACCCCTGCGTATAAGTCGATTGCCGTGCGGATTCATGCTAGTCCATGAACTGCCCCGTCGATGCCACACCAGTGATCAGCGTGGTGGCAGGCCAAGCGCACACTCGCCATGATCGCCAACCGATCTGCTTAGCAGTCGCCGAAGAAGTGCCGGTGGCCTTGGTGTACAACGGCATTTCACACGTGGTGCTGATGGCAACCCCGCAGCGTTTGCCTGAGTTGGCCTATGGCTTTTCGTTGTCCGAAGGCATCATTGAGCATCCACACCAGATCTATCAGCTCGATTTACAGCCGCACGATGCTGGCATCACGGTGGAGATGACGGTATCCGCCGCTTGTTTTGCCGCCCTCAAACAACGCCGCCGTCAGCTGGCAGGGCGCACCGGTTGTGGTTTGTGTGGCATTGAAGCCTTAGCCCAACTGCATCCGCCACTGCCCACCGTCACCGCGCCACTCCAGATCACGGATACACAGTTGCAAGCGGGTTTTGCCGCGCTTGCCCAAGCGCAACAGATCAATCAAGCCACCGGTGGTTGTCATGCCGCAGGGCTATTGCAAGCCGATGGCATGCTCACCGTATTTGAAGATGTGGGACGCCACAATTCACTGGATAAGTTGATCGGTTGGCGTGCGCTGCATGGGCAGCCAGACGGTGCGCTCTTGCTCACTTCACGCTTATCGTATGAATTGATTCAAAAAGCTGCTGTGGCTGGACTCGCCACCATTGCAGCGATTTCTGCCCCGACAGGACTGGCGGTGCGTTTGGCACAGCAAGCGGGTATGCGTTTGGCGGTATTTGTGCGAGAAGGGCGGGTGACGTGGCTGGGTGCAGGCGATCAAACTCCCTCTCCCTCTGGAAGAGGGCTGGGGTGAGGGCGTCACAAATTGTCGCCAATCCCGTCTAGCGCCCTCGTCATCTCTCTACCGTCGCCTTATGCTGTATGACAACAACACCAGCGACCGGAGCGCCCCATGACCATGCGACCCACCTTAGATGATATCCCCAACCAATATCCGTTTAGCCGTTGGCACGACAGTTTTGAGCATGGCCTAGACCAATACACCGCCGAAAACTGCGCCAAAGTCCAAGCAGTGTTTGATCAATTGCTGCTCCAGCTCAGCGCACTTGGTACAGATGCCGCAGCCGAAGATCAGCTAGCGGCCTTTGAGCAAGCCGTTGAAGCGCTCAATGATCTCAATGATGAGATAGACGGGCTGATTGAAACTGGTGAGCGCGAGGATTTGTGTGAGTTATTTAATGCCATTAGTGTGGCGGTGGGATTAGATCCTGCCGACTATGGCGATGGTGAAGGCGTGGCAAGTGAATGGCGTGATTGGTAAGCATAAAGCATCAAAAAGGCGGGAATCACTCCCGCCTGTAGGTTAGTAATAATTTCCTCGCACACTATTACGGTATTTAAAGCGCCGCAAATGCCGAATAAAGAAGCGTTTCATATCGTCAAGATAGGTGTAGATCACCGGCACCACCACCAAGGTGAGCAGAGTTGAGGTCAACACCCCACCAATAATCGCATGCGCCATTGGTGAGCGTTGCTCCGCACCTTCACCGAGTCCAAGCGCCAGCGGCACCATCCCGATCACCATCGCAGCAGTGGTCATCAAAATCGGACGCAAACGGGTACGACCGGCTTCGATGATGGCGTTTTCACGGTCATCACCGTTGTCTACCGCCACCTTGATAAAGTCGATCAGCAAAATCGCATTTTTGGTCACCAAACCCATCAACATAATAATCCCGATAATCGAGAAGATATTGAGGGTACTGCCAAAGCTATACAACGCCAAAAACACCCCAATCAACGACAACGGCAGCGACGACATAATCGCAACGGGATACAAGAAGCTATTAAACTGTGAGCCAAGCAACATATAAATAAACAGCACCGCCAACACCAACGCAGTCACCGCATAGCCAATCGACTCCGCCATATCTTTGTTGGCGCCTTCCACTTGGAAGCTATAGCCGTCGGGCAGCTTCATTTTGGCTTGGACTTTGGCGATATCATCACCAATATCGCCTGCTGGACGGCCTTCCACGTTGGCCGCAACCAACACTTCACGGAACAAATTACGACGGTTGATTTGTGATGCGCCCAAGGTTTGTTGCATCTCGACCACTTGTGCCAGCGGAATCATCGCTGGCGCACCCGTGGCAGGGTCGATTTTGCCAGAGCTGATCGACAGCTCAGACAGCGCACCGACTCCCTGACGCGCATCATCGGGCAAGCGCACATTCACATCATAGTTTTCGCCTTGCGCATCTTGCCATGTGGTCACATCTTCACCGGCAAGCAATGGGCGCAGCGCTTGCCCAATTTGCACCACTGAGAGTCCGGCATCACTCGCCGCATCACGATCTAGCTCAATCGATAGAGTCGGTTTGGGTTCTTTCAGCGATGATTCCAAATCGACAATCCCATCGATTTTGGATAGCTCGCGCTTAAATTCATCGGAGATTTTTTGCAGTTGCTGCAAATCACTGCCCCGAATCGAAATCAAAATCGGCTTTAGACCACCGGATACCGACTCTTTAGCCGATGCCACTGAGGTGACAATAATACCGCCCACACCAGTCAAGCGTTGGCGCATATCGGTATTGAGTTGATTGAGGCTGCGCGTCCGTTCTTGCTTGGGTTTGAGCTGAATCCGCACTTGCGCACGGTTGCGCCCACGACTGCCCAAACTATTGATGGTGGCGTAAGTTGCACGCACTTCGGGGTATTCGCGGATGATTTTTTCCACTTGCTCGACTTTAGCCGTGGTGTATTCAAGTGAAGCATCCACTGGCGTTTCAAACTTGACCGACATTTCACCCAAGTCTGGTGTCGGCACAAACTCTTTACCAATTTGCCCTGCCAATACAAATGCACCGACCAGAGAGCCCAGCGCCAATCCCATGGTGGCTAAGCGATGATGCAAACAAAAGCGCAGCGCCTGTGCATACCACTCGTTGAGCTTATCGAGTTGATCGGAAAACCATTTGAGAAAACGCTCAAAGCGATTGCGTTTGGCTTTGGGATGAGGATCTTCCGGCCAAATTGCCGAGAGCATCGGGTCGAGGGTAAACGACACAAACATCGAAAACAGCACCGCAGCTGATACCGTCACCCCAAACTGATAAAAGAAGCGCCCGATAATCCCGCCCATAAAGGCGACTGGCAAAAACACCACCACAATGGTCAGGGTGGTGGCGAGTACCGCCAAGCCAATTTCTTGGGTGCCTTCAAGCGCAGCTTGTTTGTGGCCTTTACCCATTGCGGCGTGACGCACGATGTTTTCACGCACCACAATGGCATCGTCGATCAGCAAACCAATACACAGCGACAGCGCCATCAAGGTCATCACGTTGATGGTAAAGCCACACGCCCACATCGCTGCAAGTGTGCCAAACAAGGAGATCGGCAAAGTCAAACCGGTAATAATGGTCGAACGCCACGATCCCAAAAACAGCAACACAATCAATACCGCCAGCACACCGCCTTCAATCAAGGTGCGTACCACATCTTTGAGCGAGGCGCGGATACTTTTGGCACTGTCGGCAACAATGGTCATTTCAATACCAGCCGGCAGAATTTTACGAATTTCTTCGAGTTCTGCTTTGCTGCCATCCACGACTTCGATGACGTTTGCACCAGAGATTTTGACGATATCCATGCCAATCGCAGGGCTACCATTCAAAAATGCTGCTGAGTCTTGTTCGGCTTGGGTGTCACTCACCGTTGCCACTTGATCCAGATAAATCGGCGCACCAGCGCGGCGTGCCACAATCAAGCGGCCAAAATCTTGCGGATTGAGCATCCGTCCTTTGACTTGCACCACCAGTTCTTGATTGGGCTGCTTGAGCGTGCCGCTCGGTAGCTCCATATTTTCGCTACGCAGTGCGCCCATCACCTGATCAATACTCACGCCAAGCGCTTGCAGTTGAGTGGGGTGAATCTCGACACGGATTTCGCGTTTGACTGAGCCGAGCATATTGACCTTGCCCACACCGGTCACGGTTTGTAGACGCTTGATAATATGTTGCTCAAGGTAGGTCGATAGCTCCCGCATCGGTAGGGTAGAGGAGCTAAATGCCACCGACACCACGGGAGCGGCACTCGGGTCATAACGCTCAATCAGCGGATCTTCGACTTCATCACGCAGTTGGGTTTTGACTAAGGCAATTTTGTCGCGCACATCTTGCGCTGCGGCAGTGGCGGATACATCCAGATCAAATTCGATAATGACGGTCGATAGACCTTCGGCAGAGGACGAGGTGACTTGTTTCACCCCTGCAATGGTGTTGACGCTATCTTCGATTTTGCGCGTCACATCCGACTCAACAATTTCTGGCGATGCACCAGGATAGGTGGTGTAAATCACCACATACGGAAATTCCACGCTGGGGAATTCTTCCACCCCCATCCGGTTCCAAGACGCCAAGCCGAGTACCATCAGTGCTAGCATCATCATGCTGGCAAAAACGGGATGATTCACACTAACACGAGTGAGCCACATGCCTCACATCCCCTTGAATCAATTATTGTGCTGCTTGCTCAATAGAGAAAGCGAATTAAGATGCGACTTTGACCGCGCGCCCTTTGGCACCTTCGGCTAAGCGAATGGTGGTGACTTGCTCACCCACATGGACCCCAGACACCAGCGCCAAACCAGATACCGTATCTGTATCAATAATCTGCACCGGCTGAGGTTGTAATTGTCCCTGACGAATCACCCACACCATGCTCGGTTGATTGGGGAGAGATTGAATCGCTTGTACCGGCAAGACGGTGCCTTGGCGTTGTTGTCCGATCTGGATGCTGCCTTCTGCAAACAAGCCTGCTCGCAACTGCTGAGTCTGATTATCGACTTTGGCATACAGGTTGATCGTGCGGCTTTGGTTGTTGGCCACCGGATTGATCCGGCTAATCGTGCCACTAAATTGCTGATCGGCTAACCCCTGAATGCGAAAGACAATCGCTTGACCAACTTTGAGTTGATTTTGGGTATAGGCCGGTGCAGTGGCTTTGAGTTCAAGCGTGGAGGGGTCAACAATTTCCAGTAAAGTTTGTCCGGTATTGACGGCTTGGCTCGGCTCAACCAAACGACGCGCCACCATGCCCGACATCGGCGCACGAATGACACTGTCACGGATGCCTTTTTGCGCAATCTCAACCATGGCTTGCTGTGCATTGAGATTTTCTTGTTGGGCTTGGGCATCAGCCACACTGCGCTCATACTCCATTTCGGAGACAAAGCCTTTTTTAAACAGTTTGGCATTTCGATCACGTAGATTTTGCACCACAATCAATTGCGCTTTGACGCTGGCAAGATTGGCTTGTGCTTGTGCCAAACGTGACTGTAAGTCACTGTTGTACAATGTGATCAGCACATCGCCGCGTTTGACCACATCACCTTCACGCACATTGACTTGCTCAATGGTCGCCGAGACTTGTGCTTGTAGTGTGGTGCTTTGGAGGGCTTGCAGGGTGCCACTCATGGCGGCGCGAGATTGTAAGCTTTGCGTGTTGACCGTCACCACATCGCGCTGACTCAGTTAAGTACACGCACCGCCGCTTCGGTAGACGCAGTAGGTTGGTCAGTTTGGCAGCCGGATAGGGCGAGTGGGATTAGCAGACCACTGGTCATGCTTAGCGCGCGCAGCATGGAAGACAAAGCAAAAGTGTTCAAGGTGGGGCTCCATTGAACCAAGCATTGGGATTGTTTTACGTCAAGACAATTGACTCAAAATCGGATCAACACTGCACATGCACGTGGACAGGTTGCAGCGTCATCACGACGACGCACCCTTGGAATGAAATCATATTCCGCCGGTATGTTTGCGGATTCTCACACACAAAAAAGGCTGACTCAAGCACAGTTTGTCTAAAAAACTGTGTGATCAAGGGGTTCGGGAGGGAAGGGTTGTGCGTGGTGCCAAGGCCTCAGGGTTGTTTTCAAGATACGTGAGTCGCTGAATAATTTTGTTGTATTGCTCAGAGATTTCCTGTTGACGTTGCTTGAGTGCGGCCAAGTTCTTTTCCATTTGTGCCACTTGCTCACGCTTATCGTCCAAGCGTTGCTGTACGGCAAAAGGGACTTTGGTTTGACGGCGCTCAAATGATGCCGCTGTGGCTACTTCTTGTGCGAGATCTTTGTTGAGGTCAATGAGCTGGGCTTCCAAAAACTGCTGACGCGTCACCATTTCGGCCAAAATACGATCGCGTTGTGTGGTGGCGTTGATCGACGAGATATGCACTTCTTTGAGATTGCGATCAGATTGACGCTGGGCATCCATTTTATCGCGCAAGGCTTTTTGTTTGGCATAGTCTTCGGCGGTATAAGGTGCAACACGCTTGACGACCAACATATTTTTATCAAGGACTTCATAGCCATAGCGTAAATGTTGCTCGGTAATCGTACCGCTTAGCACTGGAATACCTTGCACATAGGTACGATACCACTTTTTGGTGGTTTTCCCCGACACGCTATTGTCTGGTGCTGCGATCACCGTGGTTGGCGCAATGGCGAGGCAACAGCTGAGACTCAGCAAAACGCCATGTGACAGTGTGGACAGCATTTTTGTTAGGGACAGCATGTCGCGTCGTTCCTCCGACTATAGACCAAAGTGTCAGCAATCCTGCTGACGATGCAAACCATTAATCGTGTGCATAGATCGGAAGAGCACACGTCTGAACTCCAGTC
>ERZ650309.757-NODE-757-length-15596-cov-7.248375_pt1 | contig 15596 bp, 14 predicted proteins | sample MGYA00376245_ERZ650309 | MGnify/ENA primary metagenome ERZ650309 (study PRJEB26733, sample SAMN07839294) | wastewater metagenome | biome: urban; feature: wastewater treatment plant; material: waste water | place: USA: North Carolina | collected 2016-04-26 ...
TTACAAGTTATTACAAATACATTTTGATGATTCTTCATAAAGCGCATCAACGTATTGGAAAGTCTGCAATCAACTGCTAAATAGCATCGCTCATGCAAAAACGATCTTGTCATAGATTTTACCTGAATTTGAGTATGCCGTGAATTTGCCTCTTGCACAAGCAAGCACTTGCTTGGTATGTTACGCATATTGAAAAAACTTTTCTAGATGACTGACGCGGTTATCGCTTATTTATTCGCATTTACATCGTTTTTAACGATTTTATGCGCATAAAACGCGCTAATTTCAGAGAAATGCGTCAGCCAACACAACGCATACGGGAAATGTTATGGCAAGTAAAAACTCTATTCGAATTGGTTGTGCATCTGGCTTTTGGGGCGATACCAACACAGCGGCGTTTCAATTAGTGCGTCAAACTCAAATTGATTATTTGGTATTTGATTATTTGGCTGAAATTACTATGTCGATTATGGCGGGTGCTAAGTTAAAAAAACCTGATGCAGGTTATGCCACCGATTTTGTTGCCCACGTCATGTCACGCTTACTGCCAGAAATTGCCGAAAAAAATATTAAAGTGATTAGTAATGCGGGTGGTGTTAATCCTCTCGCCTGTCGTGATGCTTTAGAAAAATTAATTAAAGAGGCTGGCTTAAATCTCAAAGTGGCTGTGGTCTTGGGTGATGATTTAGTTAATCAACAACAAGCCTATCGTGATTTAAATACCAAAGAAATGTTTAGTGGCGAAGATATGCCACCGATGTTGTTAAGCATGAATGCTTATTTGGGCGCGATTCCCATTCGTGATGCTTTAGCACAGGGTGCAGACATTGTCATTACTGGTCGCGTCGTTGATTCAGCCGTGGTTTTAGGCCCATTGTTGCATGAGTTTAATTGGTCGGTTGATGACTATGACAAACTCGCACAAGGCTCTTTGGCAGGTCATATTATTGAGTGTGGCGCACAATGTACAGGCGGTAATTTTACCGATTGGCAAGATGTCCCCCACTACGACAATATGGGCTTTCCTGTCGCGGAGTGTTATGCCGATGGTGCATTTGTTATTAGTAAGCCCGAAAAAACGGGCGGTTTAATTAGCACCGCTACCATTCGGGAACAGTTAATTTATGAAATTGGTGATCCACAAGCCTATTTTTTACCTGATGTGGTGTGTGACTTCACTCAAGTTCAGGTTGAGCAAGTCGGCGACAACTTAGTAAAAGTCAGTGGCGCAAAAGGCCGTGCTCCGCGTGATAGTTATAAAGTGTCGGCCACTTATATGGATGGCTACCGTTTAATTGTCAGCTTTGCCATGATTGGCATTGATGCGGTGGCCAAAGGTCAACGGGTTGCTGAGTCCATTTTTAGCAAAGTGAATAAAGTCTTAGCTAAACGTGGCGCACCACCGCTTAGCTCTACACATATTGAAATTGTTGGCAGTGAACAGGCATATGGTGCAAATGCACGGCCAGAAGCCAAACAATGCCGCGAAATTACTGTGCGCATGGTGGCTCGTTATCCTGTTCAAGAAGGTTTATTGTTTTTGGCCAGTGAAATTGCCCAAGCCTCAACAGGCATGGCACCCGGTCTAGCAGGGATTATGGGTGGTCGTCCAAAGCCCTCTCCAGTGATTAGATTATTTTCTTGCTTAGTTCCAAAAACTTCTGTGCCCGTTAGTTTAGATATTAGCAATGAGCGTATTGCGGTTGCTGTCCCCACAGAAGGCGGTTTTGTCCCTGCTGAGCGTTTAGCCAGTGGCGAAGTGGCTGATAACAGCCAAGTCACGCATAAAGTGCCTTTAGTGCAATTAGCGTGGGCACGTAGCGGTGACAAAGGTGACTCATCAAATATTGGTGTAATTGCCCGTAAGCCCGAATATTTACCGTGGATTCGTGCCAGTCTCACCGAACAAGCAGTTGCCGCTTATTGTCAACATTGGTTAGAAACTCGTAGTGAAGTAATTCGTTATGAATTACCTAGCTTAAATGCCCTGAATTTTATGCTGACCTATGCCTTAGGCGGCGGCGGCATTGCCAGTCCACGTTTAGACCCACAAGGCAAAGCTCATGCCCAACAACTGTTGGCTATGCCTGTCAAAATTCCTGTAGAAGTTCTTTAACTATACATGATTTTCCCTTCGACTCCGCTCAGGGAACGCTCTTCGTTGGCTGAGCGAAGTCGAAGCCTAAAAATTGTAGCCTGTATGTAGCATAGCGAAATACAGGTTATCCAATATGCAATTACTCCCGTGTTAGCACACGGGCTACGTCATCGCATGTTTTTAATGCAGCACGGCGTTTTTTTGCCTTAACCGCCTTAGCAGCGGCATTATCAGCGTGTAATCAAAATGACGACGACCCCACAGCACAGCCCGACAAAGCTAAGCCTGTGATTGTTGTTAGCAATCCAACACTGGTCAACGGCATCATCTTAGACGCAACCCAGCCACAAAGTTTAACCATCTCGCCTGCAGGACGCATAAACGCCACCGACAACAGTGGCAAAGTGAGTTTAAGTCTTCAAGACGTAGTAGGTTTAAGCAAGTCGCAAATTGAGTTACGCGCTAATGGCGAACTTATTGCCAACAATATCACCGCAGCTACCCCCATTGGTCGTGGTCATGTGGTTGTGCGTGCCACTGATGCCAGTGGCAATACTGCCAATAACACCGTATATTTTGACATTAGCCCCACCGCAAGCAGCACACAGGCTACCATTAAGCCCACACAATCGCACAGCTTTAGCTTTGCCGTTATGCCCAACATTGTCTCGGCAAGTGTGATTATGCCAAGTAATGCAACTGGTGTTAGCGGCCAAGCCAATTTAGAGGGCAACCAAGTGGTTGTAATCTTTAATAGCAATAGCAGTGCGGTAGTAGGTGAGTTTAAGCCTCAAGTCAACTTAAGCACCGCAGAGGGTAAGGTGTATCCTCTTGTTATTACACTAAAAGTTGCAGTCGATACAGACACTCTCGCCCCAACACTCACGCTCAATGGTGCAAGTGAATTACGATTGACTGTGGGAGACGTCTACACAGAACTCGGTGTGCAAGCTCTTGATAACAAAGATGGCGATATCTCATCATCTGTTCAGACGAGCGGATTAGTCGATACAAACACTCCAGGAACGTACACTATCATCTACACAGTAGCTGATAAGGCTGGCAATACAACATCAGCAACTCGTAGTGTCACGGTATTAGCACCAAAAGTAGATGCCCCTACCACATATGCTGAGCCACTTCTTTCTGTGAATCAGGACACGAATACAGTATCAATCAAGAATATGGGTGATCTTGTGAAGGATCTCGATGGAGTGAAAGATGTGACCGTGTATCTCGAGACTGATGGTGTTCGTATTGGGAATAGTCAGGGTCTCTATGCGAATGTACTCACGAGTACATCGGCAGATGTAGCCTATACGATCAGCGCAGACTATCTCGCGAAGAATGGTATTACTGGAAAATATGAATCTGGAACACACACATTCACAACGAAGGCAGTTCTGAGTAAAGAAGCACCAGCTGATACAACACCACCGAGTAAGGTGAGTGAGGATTTGTTAAAAATAGATTTTCCTGCAGAGACGAATAGTGGTACTATTACTTTGTCCGAAGAGGCATCTCGTGTGGTATGATTTCGTTATATCGACTCAACGTGAGCAAATATGATAGGATTTAAATGAGGTGCAATGAGTGTAGGGATTAATCCAAGTAATCGTAAAGAGCTTGTACTGAAATACACAGTCCCAGATGATATATTAAATGATACACAAGTGCTAATCAATGTTGTTGATGACGCTGGTAATGAATGAGAAATCATGAGTAATAAGTATAATACAAACTAAAAACAAAACAGCTTAATGAGCTGTTTTGTTTTTTCTACTTTATTATCTGAATATTTTGAATATTTCCAATCCAAGGTCGATTATTGCTCATGTTGTTGCCTATGAACAGCAAGCGTAGCCCGTATGCAGCGCAGCGGAATACGGGAAAAATATCTGCCAAAACAATCACTTATTGCTTTAAAACTGCTATAAATCCCGTGTTATCACAACGGGCTACCTTTCGATACAAAAATGACTTCTTTTTAAACCCGTAATTCGCTACTACGGCGACTACCATAATCCCGTGTTGCGTTGCACTTCACAACGGGCTACAAAATCGCCGAACCCCGTTATATATCACTCGCCCCAATCACCGATGGTTTTTACATTTTCACCGCCCCAATTTTCGGCCAACCGTCCTTCTTTGACCTCACGATGAAATGATGAAAACGGCCAATCTTTAACTTGTGCCACTAAACCATGTTTAACAGGGTTAAAATGCACATAATCCACACAACGCTGTAAATCGGCTTCGTCTCTAATGGTATGCTCCCAAAAACGGCGTTGCCATATCTCGTATTCACCACGTTTATTGGGGTGTAATGCTAATTTTTTGGCTAATTGTTGGCTAAATAACGACTTTATTAACCGTACCCTATGGCTAAAATTGCCATCGTTGCTGGGCAATTCCATCACAATATGTAAATGTTCAGGCAATACACAAATGGCAATAAGGTCAAAAGGCGAACGCTGACGTGCTGTTTTAATGGCGTTCCTTAATTCGTTTATATAACGACATAACCAATCAGACTGCCTGTTTTTTAAAGTGATGGTTAAAAAGACAGTACTGCCTAATGTGTATTCGCGCCGATAATTGACCATTGTATGATTCCTTTTACATCAGTCACTATTATACAATTTGGGTGTGCTATTATTTCTTGCATCTTGTTGATTTTTTCTATAATAATTGGTTTATTAACGTGCTTTGTTTTAAAATCTTCACTAAGTAATCCTTTTAGCAAGCATTAATATGCAAACATCTACCACCGTTACCAGTAAAGGTCAAGTCACTATTCCTAAAGCCGTTAGACAACAGTTGGGCATTTGCCAAGGTAGTCAAGTTGAGTTTGTAATGGTTGATAACCATGTTGAATTGCGTGTGATTAACAATCCAACGCCTATTGTTCAAAGTGGTTTTGGTTTATTAAAAAGTCAAAAATCACCCATACCAAATCATTCTAACGCGTGTGTGTAATCAGTATCCCTGTTATTCATTAAAAAACCTGTATTCCGCTGTGCTGCATACAGGCTACCGCTATTCACATAATTTTTAGGTACTCTCATGGAAATTAAAGTCAATTTTCTTGACAAACTTCGACTCGAAGCAAAGTTTGATGACTTCACGGTAATCGCCGACCAACCGATTCGATACAAAGGTGATGGTTCTGCCCCCGGCCCATTTGATTACTTTTTAGCGTCTTCTGCCTTATGTGCCGCGTATTTTGTGAAGTTGTATTGCCAAACACGCAACATTTCCACTGATAACATTCGTCTATCGCAAAACAACATTGTTGACCCCGAAAATCGCTATAAACAAATTTTTAAGATTCAAGTCGAACTTCCTGCCGATATTTCAGACAAAGATCGTCAAGGCATTTTGCGCTCAATCGACCGTTGTACCGTTAAAAAAGTGGTACAAACCCTACCCGATTTTGTTATTGAAGACGTTGAAAGTATTGATGCCGATGCCCAAGCCTTGTTAATGCCCAATCTAACATCTGAAAATAATACCTATATTTTGGGCAAGGATTTACCCCTAGAACAAACCATTGCCAATATGTCGAGCATTATGGCTAATTTGGGCATGAAAATCGAAATCGCCTCGTGGCGTAATATTGTGCCTAATGTGTGGTCGTTGCATATTCGTGATGCCCATTCGCCAATGTGTTTTACTAACGGTAAAGGCGCAAGCAAAGAAAGTGCCTTGGCCTCTGCTTTGGGCGAATTTATTGAACGACTCAACTGCAACTTTTTTTATCACGGCCAGTTTTGGGGTGAAGAAATCGCTAATGCCGATTTTGTCCATCATCCCGATGAAAAATGGTTTAAACCTGCCTTTCGAGACCGTTTACCCAAAGAAATTTTAGACGATTATTGCCGCGAAATTTATAATCCTGACGGCGAATTACGCGGCTCACATTTGTATGACACTAATTCGGGTAATATCAAACGCGGCATTTGTTGTTTGCCTTTTGTCCGTCAATCGGATGGCGAAGTGGTGTATTTTCCGTCTAATTTGATTGAAAACTTATTTTTAAGTAATGGCATGAGTGCAGGCAATACCATTGCTGAAGCGCAAGTACAGTGTTTATCCGAAATTTTTGAACGGGCGGTAAAACGCGAAATTTTAGAAGGGGAGATGGCCTTACCTGATGTGCCACAAGACGTATTGGCCAAATATCCGCATATTGTTGCAGGCATCAAAGGTTTAGAAGAGCAGGGCTTTCCTGTGTTAGTCAAAGATGCGTCAATGGGTGGTAAATATCCTGTGATGTGTGTGACCTTGATGAACCCACGGACAGGTGGCGTGTTTGCCTCATTTGGTGCACATCCCAGTTTTGAAGTCGCCTTAGAACGTAGTTTAACCGAGTTATTGCAAGGGCGTAGTTTTGAAGGTTTAAATGACTTGCCTCGACCTACCTTTCAAAGCAATGCAGTCACCGAACCCAATAATTTTGTCGAACATTTTATTGATTCGAGTGGTTTGGTGTCGTGGCGGTTTTTTAGTGCCAAGGCTAATTTTGAGTTTGTCGAGTGGGATTTTAGCAGTCAAGGTGAGAACGCTAATGTTGAGGAAGCGGCCACCTTGTTTGGCATTCTCAAAGACTTGGGTAAAGAAGTGTACATGGCAGTTTATACCGAATTGGGCGCACCTGCTTGCCGTATTTTAGTGCCCAATTATTCCGAAATTTATCCTGTTGAAGATTTGATTTGGGATAATACTAACAAAGCCTTATTATTCCGTGAAGATATTTTAAATTTACATCGTTTAGATGATAACAAGTTAGCTAAATTACTTGAGCGTTTAGAAGAAAGTGATTTGGATGATTACACCGATATTGTCACCTTAATTGGTATTGAATTTGACGACAATACCCCGTGGGGACAATTAACCATTTTAGAATTAAAGCTATTGATTCATTTAGCTTTACAGCAGTTTTCTGAAGCCAAAGAGTTAGTTGAACGCTTTTTGCAATACAACACTAATACCGTAGAGCGTGGTTTGTTTTATCAATGTATGAATGTGGTGTTAGAGGTGATGTTAGATGACGATTTAACATTAGACGATTATCTGTTTAATTTTAGACGAATGTTTGGCGATGAAAAAATGGATGCCGTACTTGGCTCGGTGAATGGCACTGTACGTTTTTATGGTTTAACACCGACTAGTATGAAATTAGAAGGCTTAGACCGACATCAACGCTTAATTGATAACTATAAAAAGTTGCATGGGGCTAGGGCGAGGATAGCGGCAAATCGTGGCTAATGTGAATTGGGATACGAAACCCACCATGTATTAACCAAATCAATGCGCGACGGGTTTCGTGCCTCAACCTATCCTACGCTTGCTAGCAAGTAGCCCATACACAACGCAGCGAAATAAGGGCTTTATCTTTCAAACAGGCTACTGTTCTACAGGCACTAAAATTTCATTACGTCTAAAAAACCACGGTGTAAAGGGAGCATTATATCTTGCCCAAATGGCTTCACCTGTTGTCTTAAAGGATTGTTGTTTAATCCACGCCTCAAGTTGTTGTTTATGATGATTATAGCTTTTTTGACTCCAAAAGCCCGAGTAACGAATCGCTGCGACATAATGCTCAGGCACTTGTCTTAAAATAACTTGGTTATCTTTAGGTTTGGGTAATGTCTCTAAAGTGTAGGAAGCTGGCATCATAAAACTAACTACCCAATTTTTGCCTGATAGTTGTTGACCAACAGGCACAGTCATCGCAATTTTTTCACCTTTTTCCGCTTGCGAAACAGGTGCTGTCATGGCAATTTCTTGACGTGATTCATTATTACCAGAAATATAGTTAAATAAGCGTCTAAATGCTTTATTGCCTGCACCTTCAAAGTCACTTTCTACCAGTGTTTCAGCAACAATATGAGGTGCATATTGGCGCAACTCCAACTGTCCTTCTTGTTTTAAAACTGTGTATTTGGCCTCTTCAATCGCCATTGCTTGCATTCCTAGTAGAGTTAAAAACATCATTAAAATCGACTGTTTGATATAGCGGTTCATGATGTAATCACTCCTATTTAATCTCGACTACCATGCACCAAATCTTCAACTCTAACGGGGAAATGGCCAAGTTTGCGGTCGGCAAAAAAGTAACGTAAAGTACGTTTAATGCTAGCAAAAGCTAATTCATCCCAAGGAATAGATTCTTCATCAAACAAGCCTGCTTCAATACTTTCTTCGCCTACGCCAAATTGACCATCAATAATTTCACCACGATACATCATATACACTTGGCTAATTTGTGGAATATTAAACACACAATACAATTCACCAATTTTTACCTTCGCATGTGCTTCTTCCCATGTCTCACGTGCCGCGCCTTCTTGAGTGGTTTCTAAATTTTCCATAAAGCCAGCAGGCAAGGTCCATAAACCATAACGTGGCTCAATACCGCGTTTGCATAACAACACTTTATCTTGCCATGTAGGTAAGCAACCGCAAATGATATGCGGATTTTGATAGTGAATCGTCTCACAACTTTCGCACACATAACGTAAACGACTATCACCTTGAGGAATTTTTTGCGCAACAGGATGACCACAAGCACTACAAAATTTCATTGTCATATCCACGAATTTATTGAATGGTGCATACTCTAACGAGAAAAAACTTGTCTGCCTACTCACAAAAGCCGTACTATTGTTACAAGCATCAAATTAGAACTAAAGTCCCATGTTGCAACAACTATTACAACGCTTACCCAACGATAGCGCTCAGCACAAAGCTGATGCAGCGGTATTAATGGCAATGACTCGCGAAGACATTCCACGACTCATTTTAACGCAACGTGCTGCCCATTTAAAAAGTCATGCAGGGGAAGTTGCCTTTCCAGGTGGAAAACGCGATAAGACCGATAGTTCTTTAATTTATACTGCATTACGTGAAGCACAAGAAGAAATTGACTTAAATCCACAGGATGTAGAAGTTGTCGGTGAGTTGGGGATTTTTACCTCACGTGTTGGCATCAAAGTAAAACCGATTATTGGTTTACTAGAGGATATTCCGCAGCTTACCCCAAGTCCTGATGAAATTGACAGTATCTTTACCGTTCCTTTAGATGTGTTTTTACAACAAAAACCCAATTATCAACATAAAATTAAATATATGGGACTCAGCATTCCTGTGCCTAGTTTTAACTATCAAGGTTATGTGATTTGGGGCTTAACAGGATTTATGATCGTTGAGTTTATGCGCCAAGTTTATGATGCCGATATTGATTGGCGTTGGCCAAATCCTTTAAAGCGCGACTAACTTGGCCAAATCGCCCATATACAACATCAACAAGCTTCTTTAATTTGATGGTTTAGCCACGAGAAAAATCATGATTTACAGTTTAGGTGATCGCCAATTACAAACCCATGGCGACTATTGGATTGCGGATAATGCCACTGTCATTGGCTCGGTTGTTTTAGAAAATAATGTGAGCGTTTGGTTTAATGTGGTGATTCGTGCCGACAATGACACGATTAGCATTGGCGAAAATAGCAATATTCAAGATGGTTCAGTGTTGCATACCGATAGTGGTGTACCATTAACCATTGGTAAAAATGTCACGGTTGGCCATAAAGCCATGTTACATGGTTGCACGATTGGTGATAACACCTTGATTGGCATTAATGCTGTGGTGCTAAATCATGCCAAAATTGGTAAAAACTGTATTATTGGCGCAAATGCTTTAGTCACTGAGCGCCAAGAAATTCCTGATAATTCTTTAGTGGTGGGTTCGCCTGCAAAAGTGGTGAAAACCATTTCTGAAGGCCAAGCGATGATGTTGCAAATGAGTGCTTTGCACTACGTTGAAAACTTTAAGCGTTACCAATCTCAACTCAAACCTAACTCTGCACACTGAGCGAAGTCGAAGTGGTTTCGACTCCGCTCAACCAACATTATTTTTTATAAGGCCAAAATACAAATCTAGGTTTTTTATGTCTAAATACCAAGCTTTACCTCTAAAAACTCGTTTATTAGCTGCGATTACCGCACCGTCAGAATATTTAGCTTATGCACCTGATGCCTTTTTAAAAGCCTTTCAACGCTCAGGCGTACATCCTGTGTTGGGACGTATGTTATTTGGCAAGAGTGAAACAATGGCACGTGTGGTACAACATCAAGTCCCTTGTGCAGTGGGCGATGTGACAGTACGTTGTTATTATCCAAGCCTAGCCACGGACTTGCCAGTGATTTTATTTTTTCATGCAGGTGGTTGGGTGATTGGTAATTTAGAAACCCATGATGCCCTATGCCGTCGTATCGCTAAGCAAACCGATTGTTTGGTAATTTCGGTCGATTATGCATTAGCTCCGTGGGTAAAGTTTCCTGTACCAGTCTTGCAATGTGAGGCGGTGTTAAATTGGGTCATCGCTCACGCTGCTAACTTACACGCGAATAGTCAAAAAATGTTGGTCATGGGTGATAGTGCAGGTGGTAACCTGTCAGCCGTATTAGCCCGTAAATACCGTCAACAACTATGCGGTCAAGTGTTGGTTTATCCAGTATTGGATACCACGTTAACCAGTGAAAGTGTTAAACAATATCCTGATGCACCTGTATTAAGCAAAAAGATGATGCAGTTTTTTGTCGATTGTTATATTCGCCAAGATGCTGATAAATATGATGAACAAGTTTCACCGTTATTTAGTACGGATTTTGCCAATTTGCCACCCTGTTTAATGATTACGGGTGAGTTTGATATTTTACGTGAAGATGGTTTTGCCTATGTGCAAAAACTTAAAGCCGCAGGTAATCATACGCAACATGAACATTATCCTGATATTCATGGCTTTTTAAGCTTGCCACATTTGTGTGATTCAACTAATGAGGCAATGGCGGCGGTAGTGAAGTTTGTTAGAGAAAGGATTGCATGATGAGTTATTGCTCAAGGCTTTAGCGCAGACCTTGAGCAATCTTTCATAGAGTCAATTAATTGGTTTTATCTTCGCTCTTCAACAAACTATTAACCAATCCTTGAGGGCTACCTCCCGACAAGCCAACTTCTTGCATTAACTGGTCAATCAGTGGTGCTTGAGCACGATAACGTAAGGCACTAGCAACCACTTGTTCACTTAAATTGCCATTAGTAACGGGTGTACTTTCACCATTGACTGTTGAGCCACCATTTGTCCCATTAATGCCTTCAATTTGAATAATCTTAATGCCATCAATTTGCTCCAATGGCTTAACCGATTGCTCAATAATTTTGGGTAATTCTTTAATTAACAACATCTTCACTTGCATAGCGATTAATTCGGGTGACAAAGTATTGTCAGCTTCGTTAATCATGCGTTTACCATCCGCTTCAGCAGCATATTTCGCGCGAATACCTTCGGCACGAATCCGATCTGCTTCGGCTTCGGCAGTGGCTTGCGTTTGTAAGGATTCCGCTTTTGCTTTAGCCGCATCACGGTCAGCTTCAGCCGCCACAGTAATACCAATCGCATCTTGTTCGGCTTTTTTGCGTGCTTCGACCAATTGAATAGATTTTTCCCGTTCAGCCACTGCAATTTGACGTGAAGTGACAACACCTTCTTCGGCTTTAACCGCTTCTGCACGTGCTTGATCGGCTTCGGCTTTGGCTACTGATTCATCACGGCTTTTGCCTGCAATCTCAATGTTAGTAGCTTGTTGAGCAATTTGAATGGCTTTATCTTTTTCGATTTTGGCAATGGTGACTTTGCGTTCGGCTTCAACTTCTTGCTCTTTAATGGTTCGCTCTGCGGCAATACGCGAAGTATCTGTTTGTTGTTTGGCAGCAATTTGCGCTTGTTGTGATTCACGTTGTCTGTCGGCTTGTTGTGCTGCAATTTCAGCCGCTTGTTGGGCTTTACGGGTTTCAATTTCCCGTTCTTGGGCAAGTTTAGCAAATTCGTTTTGCTGTTCAATTTCAAGCTGTTGACGATTGGCTTCTAGATTTTTAGTCGCAATAGACACAGCCGTTTCTTGTTCAATGTTATTACGCTCTTTACGACGATTTTCGGTTTGTTCGGTTAAACGGGTTAAACCTTCGGCATCAAAAGCATTTTGTGGGTCAAAGTATTCCACTTTGGTTTGGTTAAAGTGGGTGAGGGAAGAGCTTTCTAGTTCCAAACCGTTTTTAGCTAAGTCTTCAACCACAATGGATTGCACGCTTTGCACAAAACGAGAACGATGTTCGTGCATTTCGGCCATATCCATTTGTGCCGCACAGGCACGTAAGGCAGCGACAAATTTACCTTCAATTAATGTGCGTAACTCATTGGCATTAAGTGTTCTTGCGCCCAAGGTTTGAGCGGCTGCGGCAATGGCTTCTTCGGTAGGGTTAACACGCACATAAAACTCAACCCCTACATCGACGCGCATTTTGTCTTTGGTAATTAATGATTCTTGTTTTTCACGTTTAACTTCTAAACGTAATGTATTCATGTTGACCCAAATCAGCTCATGTAATACGGGTAAAACTAAGGCGCCACCATTCATAATCACGGCTTGGCCACCAAAACCTGTACGTACAAAACTTTGTTCTTTGGTGGAGCGTTTATAGAGGCGAGCAATAATCACCCCGATAATAATCAGCGCAAATAAAATAACGCCACAGATAATTAAATAACTAATTAAATTTCCCAGATTCATTTATTGTTGGCTCCGTGTTTTAGCAAGTAAATAATCAATATTGGGGACAACGCGATAAATTTCGCCATCTTGGCGAATAATTAACGCGGTTGAGCCTTCGTTAAAGCTGTAGTCGGCCTCGTCAGGTTCAACCATGACATAATGCATTTGCCCAAATTGATCTTGAAATTTAGCTTCAGCAGGCTGCCCCAATTGAGCATGACCTGTGGTAATGGTCACTGTTTGACCAATAAAGCTATTTTTAGAAATGGATTGCGTTTCGTCTTTAGGCAGATATTTATGCACTAAACGTCCACCAATATTCATGTGATAGAGTCCAATGAGAGTGCTTGGTACAGCAATTACCCCTGCATGACTAAAGCCACCCAAAAATTGAGCGGCAAAATGTTGCAAAATAACACCACTCAGGCCAAAGCCTAAGAGGAATAAAATCAACAAGATAAGTAGGGGAGCGCGGCCAATTTGTAACCAGCCTAAGACACTATGACTGACATCTAAATCAACATGAACATCGGGATGATGTAGGTCAGGCAAACCATGATGTGTAGAAAAACTAAAACCTAAGATTAAGCTAATAATTTCGATAATGCCTAAGCCAAACATTAGCATTAAGGCAAGGCTAAACGGGGCAACACCGTCAGCAAACAACCAATCCATCGTGATACTCAAGTTTATATAAAATTTTTCTTGAGCATACTAAAAATTGGTATGAATGCCAAAAGTTATTTTTTATCTTGTTTTATCATCAAGCTATCAATGCCTTCACCTTGTAAAGTTTGACGAGCGTCTTTGGCATTTTCTTTACCTGTAAATGGGCCAACCACTACCCGATACCATTCCTCACCTTCTTTTACGGTGACTTTTTGAACTTTCACAGGCAAGCCCGATAACGCGGCAGTGGCACGGCGGCGATCTGCATCGGCTTTGTTTTTAAATGAGCCAGCTTGTAAGGTATAACGAGTTGTATCTTTAGCTTTTTCAGTTTCCTTTTCTTTTTTTGCTTTTTCGGCTTCAGCCTTTTGTTTGGCTAACACTTTAGCTTTTTCAGCCTGTGCTTTTTCTTTAGCTTTTTCGGCTTCTTTTTCTTTTTTTACTTTTTCAGCCTGTGCTTTTTCTGAGGCTAAATCTGTTTCTTTGGGTTTATCCGTTTTAGCTTCTACTTTAGGGGCATCAACTTTTGCTGGAGTGGTAGATGTTGTTGTTTCAGTCGGTGGAGCTTGAGTTGTTGTCACTTCCTGACTAGGTAGTAAATCATAAAAGTCAAATTTAGGATCACTCGTTTTATCGGTAGTTGATGTCTCAGGCGTAGTTTGTACAGTAGCAGTCGGTTCTGTTTTGGGTTGCACAGGACGCCAAGGCTGCCACATAAACAAACCTGAAGCAATGACTGCACCCACAGAGACACCAAAGCCAACTAACAACCAGCTCGGTAGTCCACCTTGTGGGGTAGAGTTACCGCTAGGCGTGGTTATTTTTGGTGCGGCACGAGTTGCACCTTGGGGTCTCTTTTTTCCGTACTTAAACACAGTTGTTACTCTCAAAATCTCCTCGCTCTAAAAGAGCAGAGGAGCGTTTTATCTAAAATTACATCGACTCAGGTGCTTGAACGCCTAATAAATTTAAGCCATTGGCTAAAACTTGTTTAATGGCAGTACTCAATAATAACCGCGCATGACGAGTTTGGACATCTTCATGTAGAACAATATGTTCGTTATACCAACCATGAAACTGACTGGCTAAGTCTTTTAAATAGTTAGATAACTGATGTGGCTCGTAGGCTAAAGCGGCTTGTTGCAATACTTCTGGATAAGCAGCAAGCTTTTTGACTAAGTCACGTTCTATTTCAACGGTGAGCGCAGCTAAAGCTTGTTGACCGTCGGCAATCGTAAAACTGAAGCCTTTTTCTTGCAGCTTTTCAAACACACGACAAATACGCGCATGAGCATATTGAATATAATAAACAGGGTTATCTTTGCTTTGTGATTTAGCCAAATCCAAGTCAAAATCAATGTGTTGTTCGCTTTTGCGAGTAATGTAATAGAAGCGAGCGGCATCATTACCGACTTCTTCACGCAATTCGCGTAAAGTAATAAATTGTCCCGAACGTGAGGACATTTGTACTTGTTCACCACTGCGCCATAAGGTGACAAATTGTACTAACAATACATCTAATTTATTGGCATCTAAACCTAAAGCCGTAATTGCTGCTTTAACACGGGTAATATAGCCGTGGTGATCTGCACCCCAAATATTAACGATTTTGTCTAAGCCACGTTCGTATTTGTTTAAGTGATAGGCAATATCAGAAGCAAAGTAGGTGGCTTGACCATTATCTCTGACCACAACACGGTCTTTTTCATCACCAAAGTCGGTGGATTTAAACCATAATGCGCCGCCTTTTTCATAAATAAAGCCGTTGTCTTGTAAGCGTTTAACGACTTTATCAATTGAGCCATCATCCGCTAAGGTTTTCTCGGAGAACCATTGGTCATAGGTAACACCAAAGCCTGCTAAATCGTCTTTAATATCATCTAAAATGCTATCTAAAGCAGCACGGAAAAATACGTTGTAGCCTTCAGCACCTAATAAACGACGGCTATTATCAATTAAACCATCAATATGGGCCTCTTTGTCACCACTAATGACTTCGCCAGCCTCGTTTTTAACTTCATCAGCAGGTACATCGGCAAAAACAGCATTGATGTCTTGTTGCCATTGTGTGCCATGTGCAGCAATCACCGTTTTGGCAATATCAAAAATATAATCGCCTTTGTAACCATTTGATGGAAATTTAAATTCTGCGCCATTAAGCTGCAAATAACGCAAGAAGGTGCTAGTGGCTAAAATTGCCATCTGACGACCA
>ERZ650309.758-NODE-758-length-15588-cov-3.660658_pt1 | contig 15588 bp, 14 predicted proteins | sample MGYA00376245_ERZ650309 | MGnify/ENA primary metagenome ERZ650309 (study PRJEB26733, sample SAMN07839294) | wastewater metagenome | biome: urban; feature: wastewater treatment plant; material: waste water | place: USA: North Carolina | collected 2016-04-26 ...
CAAATCTCATTTCATAAATCTAAAATCTTAATAGCTATGTCTATCGAAACAGGAAAAATTAATGTACAAACCGAGAACATCTTTCCAATTATTAAAAAATTCTTGTATTCTGACCACGAAATTTTCTTGCGTGAGTTGGTATCAAATGCAGTAGATGCAACCAAAAAATTAAAAGGTTTAGCACAATTAGGCGAAGCAAAAGGTGATTTGGGTGATTTGACCATTGAAATCAAGATTGACAAAGAAAAAAATACGCTGACCATCGCCGACAAAGGTTTAGGTATGACGGCTGATGAAGTGAAAAAATACATCAACCAGATTGCCTTTTCTTCTGCGGGAGAATTTGTAGAAAAATTAAAAAACACAGATTCAAATACGGTAATCGGACACTTTGGCTTAGGTTTTTACTCAGCGTTTATGGTGGCTGATAAAGTCGAAATTCTAACCAAATCGTATAAAGACGAACCAGCGGTAAAATGGACTTGTGATGGTTCAACAGAATTTACTTTAGAAGAAATTAATAAAGAACAACGTGGCTCAGAAATTATCTTGCATATTGCCGAAGATTCTAAAGAATTTTTAGAAGAACCACGCATTAAAACCTTGCTCAATAAATACTGCAAATTTTTACCGATTCCGATTCAATTTGGTTTTAAATGGCAAAGTGAAGAAGACAAAAAAGCGGAGAAGCCATTAGAACCGGAAATCATAAACAATACCAATCCAGCATGGACAAAAACGCCTTCCACTTTAACAGATGAAGATTATAAAAACTTTTATCGCGAGTTATATCCGATGAATTTTGACGAACCTTTGTTCTGGATTCATTTGAATGTAGATTATCCGTTCAACCTAACCGGTATTTTATATTTCCCGAAACTGAAAAAGAATTTTGAAGTACAAAAAGATAAAATCCAATTGTATTCCAATCAGGTTTTTGTAACAGATAATGTGGGTGAAATTGTACCGGAATATTTGACTTTATTACACGGTGTTATTGACTCTCCGGATATTCCGCTGAATGTTTCTCGCTCTTATTTACAAAGCGACGGCAACGTAAAGAAAATCAATCAGCATATTTCCAAAAAAGTATCTGATAAATTGCAGGAAATCTTTAATTCCGACAGAAAGCAGTTCGAAGAAAAATGGAGCGACATCGGTTTGTTTGTGAAATATGGCATGATCAGCGACGAGAAATTCTATGAAAGAAGCAACGGGTTCGCTTTGTTTCCAACTACAGAAAGTGCATTCTATACATTTGCGGAATTAAAAGAGAAAATTGCCCCAAACCAAACGGATAAAGATGGCAATTTAGTGGTTCTATACACGTCTGATGAGGAAGAGCAGCACAGTTATATTGTGCAGGCAAAAGAGCGTGGATACGAAATAGTGAAGATGGATACGATGATTGACAATCATTTCATCCAGCAGCTGGAAATGAAAAACGAGAAAACGCAGTTTAAACGGGTGGACGCTGATATCGTTTCTAATTTAATTCCGAAAGAAGAAGAAGCGGTTTCTGTATTATCTAAAGAACAGGAAGAAAAACTAAAAACGTTGTTTGAAACTACGATTGAAAAATCAAAAGCAGATATAGAACTAAAAGCATTATCGCCAACAGATGCGCCGATTGTAATTACCCGCAATGAGTTTATGCGACGTATGATGGAAATGCAGAAAATGGGCGGCGGCTCGCCGTTTATGTTTGGCGGCATGGATGAAAAATTAAACCTGGTTATCAATACCAATCATCCGATTAATGCCAAATTGCTCGAAGAAGATACTACACATCAGGAAAAGCATATCAAGCAACTCTATGATTTAGCCTTACTATCACAAAATATGCTGAAAGGTGAAGCGCTGACGAATTTTGTACAAAGAAGTTTTGAGCTGATATAATGGTTGTGTTTTACAAAAATAATAATTAAATTTATTGATAAATAAATTTAATTATGAAAACTATAGTGGCTATAATTTCTGTGTTCTTTATTTTGAGTGCTTGTGAACCAAACAATAGTTCACGGGTGGATCCGGATCCGACAGACAATGGAGTTGATACAATTCAAAATTATTTTGATTCTATTTGCAATGACACTTCAAGTTTTTATATCTGTACCGATACATCCAATATACCTTTCGCTATTAATAATTTGATTAATTATTTAGACGCAAAAGGCGATACAGCAAGCACTTTATTTATTGACCAATATTGTTATCACGACACCATCTTTTATCTTTCTTATACAGAATGTTGCGACAGATATAATTATTTACTCAATGCAAACGGAGATACACTATGTTCGCCAAGTGGCGGATTTACAGGTGGTGGTGATGGCTCTTGTCCTTGCTTTTTATATAAAGCCAAGAAGATCAGAACTGTTTGGGAAAAGCGATGAAACTTTTTCCGGTTTTTTAACGTTATAAACTGACGTTAAACTATTAAATTTGCAGCATGTTTCGCTTTTTTAAATACATTATACTTTTTATTCTTGGGTACAAAGTGATTAAGATGCTTTTTGCGGAAGACAAGCCTCAGCAGAAAGTACCGCAAACGCCTCCGAAACCAAACATCAACGCCAACGGCTATCAGCAAAACCAGCAAGCGACTTCTAAACCGAAATTCAACGATGCGGAATTGATTGATTACGAAGAAGTGAAGTAGAGTAGTCGTAAGTTGTCAGCCAAATTTTGTATTTTTGCATTATTAAAATTATTTCATCAATTAATTATTTAATTAAGTTATTATGTCATTAGATCAAAATATAAACAACGAATTGAAAGACGCCATGCTTTCTAAAAATGAAGTAAAATTGCGTACGATTAAAGCTATAAAAGCAGCCTTTTTAATTGCAAAAACGGAAAAAGGAGCCACCGGTGAAATCACTGCGGAGCAGGAAATTAAAATACTGCAAAAACTGTTCAATCAGCGCAAAGAATCTTTTGATATTTTCACCAAAGAAAACCGTCCGGAATTAGCCATTCGCGAGAAAGAAGAAATGGATGTTATTGCTTCTTACTTACCAAAACAAATGAGCGATGACGATTTGAAAAACATCGTGCAGGCAACCATCACAGAAACCGGCGCTACCTCCATCAAAGACATGGGTAAAGTAATTGGTTCCGTTTCTAAAAAAGTGGCGGGACAAGCGGAAGGTGCGCGTATTTCTTCACTGGTGAAAGAATTGCTGGGCGCATAATGCAACACTTTATATTTGATTTAGACGGCACCATTTCCAATCCGGAACCGGGTATTTTAAATGGTTACAAATATACCTTCCCTTCATTAGGTTTACCTACTCCTGATGACTCAACACTCCGCAGTTTAATTGGGCCTCCCTTACGCATGGTGTTTGAAGATTTATATCAACAGACACCTGAAAAAGCGACTGAAGCCATCGCTACCTATAGGGTTTATTACAATCAGCTGGGCGGTGCTTTTGAGAATGAATTGTATGAGGGAATGCTGGACTTAATTGAGAGTCTAACGCGGCAACAAAAGACATTACACGTGGCCACACACAAAGGTGCTATGGCAGATGAAATTCTGAAACACTTCAACATCCGCCATTATTTCAATCAGTTGCAACACTACAACGAAGAAAAAAACATCGTTACCAAAGAAAAAATGATTGAACTCATTTTGGAAGACGAAAATATTTCCCAGTTGAACCAAACGGTTATGATTGGCGATCGTCATTCTGATATTGAAGCGGCAAAATATACCGGCATTAAAAGTATCGGTGTTACGTATGGCTTTGGCACACGCAAAGAAATCGAAGATTCCAAACCGGATTATATTGCCAATAATGTAGCCGAACTACATACCTTGTTACATCAAATCTGATTATCTTTCGGTAAATTTATTTTTATAGAGATTGTTCTTAAAAATTATTCATGCCGAAACGATTTATACAGCCGATTATCCGGCCAATCATACATCCTATCAAAGAACTTTCCGAAAGCGGAAAGCTGGGAGGTGTGTTGTTGATTCTGGCAACTCTTATTTCCATAACGATAACAAACAGTTCTTTTGGAGAAACTTATCTTCACTTCTGGCATAAGGAAATCGGAAACAATTTCATCTCCATGCATCTGGAACACTGGGTGAATGATTTGCTAATGGCCATCTTCTTTTTTCTGGTAGGATTGGAAATAAAACGCGAGCTGGTCATTGGAGAATTATCTTCTTTTAAAAAAGTATTACTTCCTCTGTTTGCTGCGCTTGGCGGTATGTTATTTCCTGCACTTATCTTTTTTGCCTTTAATGCCGGCACGGAGAACCTGCACGGCTGGGCAATCCCCACGGCTACCGATATCGCCTTTTCTTTAGGCGTTTTATCGCTCTTGGGCAGCCGCGTGCCTTTATCGCTGAAAGTATTTTTAACCGCATTAGCTATCATTGACGATTTGGGTGGCATTTTAATCATCGCTGTTTTTTATACCAACGAAATTCACCTGTACTATTTATTACTCTCCCTTGCCGTACTTGCCGTATTGTTCTTGTTGAATAAATTCAAGGTGTCTCGTTTTATCTTTTATTTTATCCCTGTTTTATTTTTGTGGTATTTCATTTACAAATCGGGCGTACATGCCACCATTGCAGGTGTTCTTTCCGCGCTGTTCATTCCCATCAGCAAAGTAGAGCAATACGAGCATCTTTTACATAAGCCTGTAAATTATCTTATTTTTCCGGTTTTCGCTTTGGCAAACACCACTATTGCCTTATCTACAGAAAGCATTCCGCATGTTTTTTCTGATTTAGGATTCGGGATTATTCTTGCGTTGTTTGTTGGTAAAACACTGGGTATCTCTTCGCTGGTTTTTATAAGCATTAAAACAAAAATATGCGAATTACCACAGGATATTTTATTCAAGCATATTGCCGGTGTGGCAATGCTGGCAGGTATTGGCTTCACCATGTCTCTATTTTTTACCGCACTTTCATTCGAACATCCGGAGAATGCCAATATTGCCAGACTAGCCATTATTATCGGCTCTACAGTATCTGCAATTTGTGGTTTGATCTTTTTATCTTTGACGCTGAAAAAAGAACCGGTTTCTAATTCTTAAAATTGCTTGTATAAGAAAGCTATTCGTATTTATTATCTGTTGTTATGCTTGCTGTGCTTTTGCAAAATACCATCCTGTCTATTCTTATCCATCAAAATTAGGTTTTGATGCACAGCTGCAAATCGGAAAGGTATGGAAACATACCACCAACTTTCGCCCGACTATCAATGGCCCGAGTTATTGCGGAGAAATCAATGTATTTAAACAAACAGATGGCAGCAAGCCATGGCAAAAGAAATTGCATTACCCTGAAATCGGCGGCGGGGTGTTTTTTGTCATTCATCACGACAGAGATACCATCGGAAACGCTTTTGCGGCATACGTGTACTGGAAATATGCACTGGTGCGTACCAAAGTGATGGATTTTAATCTGAAAATGGGAATCGGATTAGCCTATGCCACCAAAAAATTTATTAAAGGCGAAAATGAAATCCATAATGCGATTGGCTCGAATATGAACGCTTATGTGCAGCTGCGTTTTGGCTTCGAATGGAAGATTGCAAAACCGGTTCGTCTGGTCACTGCATTTACTTACAACCATTATTCGGACGGTGCCGTGAAGTTGCCCAATCTGGGTATCAACACTTTAACGGGCACTATTGGCATCGTGTATTATCCTGCTATTGAAAAATACAAACTGGTGATGAATCAGGATTCATTCAGTAAAAAACCTGTCTTAAAAAATGAGCTTTTTGCAAAGGCGACTGTTGGTTTTTTAGATGTACATAACAACCTGATTCCGGAAAAAACCTATCTGGCACAAAACACCAGCATCGGCTACTCGCGTTACCTGAATATCACTAACAAACTGAGTGCTGCTGCGAACCTGGAATTTAATTTCGGAGAGCCGTTTATATATGTAAACACATTTGAGGTACAAAATAAACTACTGAAAAAAGCTGCAACGAATTTAAGCGTCAGCATCAGTGATGAAATTCTGATTGGCCGAGTGGCGATGCACCTGGAATTGGGTGCTTATTTGTACCACACCTATCGCCTGCCGTTGCCTATATTTTTTAAGATTGGCGGTGTTTGTTATATGCCGGAAATGGGTAAAAAGAAACGCTCGCAGATGATGATTTTAGGCAATGTAAAAGCACATGGCGCCACCGCACAAATGGTGGAAATGGGCGCCGGTGGAATGTGGAAGTTTTAAGAAAATTATATATTACACAACAACTCTAAATTTTGGCCTTTGAGTTGTTTTTTGGTGAGCTCGTAGTTTTTGGTAAAGCCTAAGATAAAGCCTCCTCCACCTGCTCCGCAGAGTTTTAAGTAGTATTCGCCGCTGTCCAGTCCGCGTTTCCACATCTTGTTAAACAGCTTAGGTATCATCGGTTTGAAATGCTCAAACTGGAACTTAGAAAGTAATTTTAAGTATGCGAATAGAGTTTCTTTGTCACCATCTAAGAATGCTTGAATACAGTTGTTTGCAAATGGCTTTAATTGTTTATCTACGAATTCTCTGTACGTGTGCTCTTGCATACGCTGCATATAGTATTTCACCAGCGGTTCTGTACTTCTGCTGATGCCGGTATCAATTAAGAAAATCGCACCTTTTCCAAGGTTATTCATTTCCACTTTTACCGGTTCCACGCCATTCTTACCATTGATTAATAATGGAAGGTTCAGATAACAAATTAAAGGATCCACTCCGGAACTGCTGCCGTGGAAATGAGATTCCATTTTGGCCAAAATAGATTTCAATTCTAAAATCGTCTCCTTATTTGGCGCATCGTCTATGGTGATTTTGTTTTTGGTATATTTGCCATATACAGCCGCCACAAGTGCACCGCTGCTTCCCACTCCAAAACCCTGCGGAATGGAAGACTGGAAATACATGCCATTTGCCACATCCTTTTTGAATGCCTCGATATCAAAATTGATATTCAATTTTTTGGTGTCGAGTAAATTTTGGATGTACTGGGCGAATTCTACCAGATGCTCATTGGATTCGGAAACGAATTGCTCGTTCATTTCGTTAGCATCGAAGGTCAGCTTTCCGTTAAACTCATTGTACGGCAAGGTCAGTCCCATAGAGTCCTGAATGATGCTGTACTCTCCGAAAAGAAGAATCTTGGAATTGAATGACTGTTCGTTTTTCATTTTATTTTCACCGGTCCTTTTCCGACCTGATCATAAATTACTTTGCCCTGCTCACAATACACTAACAACGATTCACGAATAAATGTTTCCACCTCCGCTGCATTTCCCTCCGGATACAACAAGTGTACGTTTGGTCCGGCATCCAACGTGAAGTACAAAGGTACACCTTTTTCGCTTCGGTAGTTTTTTATTAAATCAATAATTTTCAGCGTATTAGGTAACATCAGCATGTACGACGGGGTAGAACACATCATCAAGGCATGCAATGTAAGCGCTTCATTTTCAACTATTTCGCCAAATTTATCCAGATTTCCGTCTTTCAGGTACCCTACGAGGTTAGTAAGATGTGTTTCGGCTTGCTGGTAGCGGCTTTCGGCGAACGGGTTACCATCCATTAGCGCATGTCCTGCGCGGCTGGATACCGATTTTTCATCGGAAGAAACGATTAGAATGGCATCTTTAAAGGTCTTGAACACTGGATGTACCGTATCGTGGAACGGAATGCCGTGTTCATTGCTCGAGAATGCAATATTGGCGTGCTTGCCCCAAACCGACAGATACGGGAATACGGAACGACAGGCACTGCCGGATCCCAGTCTCGCAATCATGCTAGCTTTTTCAAAAAAGGCGGAAGGAAAGAGCCCTCCATCCAGCGTATTTTCTATATCGGTTAGACACAAGGCCAGTGCCGCCATTGACGAAGCAGAGCTGGCAATACCGGTAGAATGCGGAAAGGAATTAGAAGAATTGATTTCCAGGGAAAAATGCGGCAGAAACGGAAAATGCGGAATGATGCTTTCCAGAAATTTTTGAATCTTTTCTGCAAATTTTGGATTCTCCTGTCCTTCAAACAGAAATTTCAGATCAATATTCTTGCTACCGTCTGTTTTGGCAATATATTTTACGGATGTTTCGGTAAAAGCATTGTTTAAGGTAAAACTGATGGATGCGTTTCTCGGCAATTGATTGCCGTATTTTCCCCAGTATTTTACAAGTGCAATATTGGAAGGTGCTTTCCAGGCTGTTTCTCCCTGTATGTTTTTAAACGGATTGGACATAATGAAAGATTGATAGATTTTTAGAAATTAGATTAAAAGACTTTTTTGTCTTGATTCTTGATTCTATTAATCCTGAATCTACTTATAAACCATTGATGGAGATACCAAATACAATCGGATTCATTTTTGGTCCTTTTGTTGTAAAGGCACTGCCAATTGAATAGTATGCGAATAAACTTACCGGTCCGTATCCACCACGGATAGTTGGTCCGTAGCGGAATTTACTCATGTTTGCCACTTTAATATCTTTGATGGTCACATTTTCTCCGCCGGTGCCTTTGTTCGGATCTTCGCCTTTGTATTTCCATTTGCTGCCTACGAGGAAGCCAAATTTGAAACCAACTGCTATTTTCCAGCTCATGCCGGTTTTCTTATTAGGAGTAGAACGATATCTGAATTCAATCGGAATATCGATATACGTCATATTTAATTTAGAATTTTTAGACGTAATGGAATCACCCAGCGGTTTAAAACGGGTTAATGAATCGTAATGCCAGCTAAGTTTATAGTTTTTAAAATAGTAGTTTTCAGAACCAACACCAATTCCGGGTGCAATACTGAAATGCTGTGGCTTTGTTTTTTTACCTAATACCACATCATACATAAAGTATACATTGATACCTCTGTTGAAGCCGCCTAATTTAAAATCGTTCGGAACGGTAACGCCGCCATCCTTTTTAACAATGGCATTCATCATGCATAAATCAATCACCAATCTGTCTTTGGCAGAGGTAATTCTCTTTTTTACCTGAGCAGATATTCCTTTGGGACCTGTTGTTACGGCTGTTGGTGGCGCTATGGAATCCTGACCAAAAGCAACCGTAAAAGAACAAACCGCAATTAAAAAACTTAAAACAATCTTACGCATAAATCAATTTTCTCATTAAAAATAGTTTTGACTCCGGATTCCGAAACTCAAAACGGAAAGAAATGCAAAAATAAGATTATTATTGGTTGAAAGTGTGAATTAACCTTTATTAATTAAAATATGATGGGTAAATCGTAGTATCTGTTGAATATACTAGTGGCAAAGGTCACCATAAACGAATTACTCTTCAGTGTTTTGGCGGTCGACAAATCTGTGGTATACTTCCTGAACTGCAGTTTTCCTTCTATCACCATATTTATTTTAGGGTTGATGATATAACCAACCCGTATATCATTATCCACTACTTTATATGGAAATCCGTTTTGGATTTTCACATTGGTGGTATTGGACGGAAACGACGCAAAATCCAGGATATTATTGCCATAATTCTGGTTTATAGCTGAATCTGCTGCAGATTGCGTAAACGACATTTTATAAGAGGTATAGAATCGTTTGTACTGATAGTTAACCATCACGAGCAACTCATTGAAGTTGGCTCCCATCGGATGTCCAAGCGACTGGTTGTAATGGGAATAGCCAATGCCTGTATCTTCTCCCTGATAGGTGTATGGACGTACGCTGTTGTATTCTGCCTGGAAATTCAGGTTTTTCACACCGCCCACATCAAAGTATTTCACCCCTGCCTGCCAGCCCATTCTGCGGTCGGATGTGTTTTTCTTTCCGTATTTATTAATCATAAACTGACCATACAACACCACATATTTCGGGCAAGTCACTTTCACATTTAAGCCATAGATTTTAGTGGTATTGGCATCCAGTTTCTTCTGGAAAGCACGCGCACCAATCAGTGGATTGAGGAAATTATAATCGAAGAAGTTATTTCCTTTTTCGGTCGTTCTTCTCCAGGTAATTCCTTCAAAAACACCCAACTGTAAAAATTTTGCTGCATCTATGCTGAGATAATTAAAATTGGCGAGTTTTCGCGGAAAGCCCTGACCGAAATCGTTGAAATTTTTGATATTATCAATCAACTCTGCATAAATCGTGGTGTATTTAATTCGCCATACGTTTGTCGTAAACTGCAGATATGGATAGGTGTAGGCATTATCGGATAACAGTAAAGAACGATAGCCATCACCGATAAAATGTTTACCGTTTCCTACCTGCATGTTAAACTGTTTCACCGGCGAATACGAGATATATGCATTGATACTGGAAAAATCCAGTCCACCCTTTCCTCTGTTTCTGATGTTTCCCTCGCCCGGCACAACACCCGTTTGTGCATTGAAGATATTTACATACGTCGGAAATTTTCCAACCGTGTTCAGGAAAGAAGTGTAAATCGTCACTTTCTGTCCGATATCTGCACGCAATTCCAGGCCTTTCAAGTTATAGCTCAGGAATTTTTTGGCGGCTAAATCGTAGCCAAATCCAATATTCAAGATCGGATTGACGGTAACATATACTTTTCTTTTGTTGTACCCTTTATCGTAAATATTATCCTCATAAAAGACAGAATCTTTTGCGAGAATTTTTCCGTAATGTTTTACATATCCTTGCTCGTCAAATTCCAGCAAATTTTCAAATCCGAATACATTTACAAACTTACTGAACCAGTTGGTATGCGGTACGCGCTCAAAATGCTGCACCGTATCCGGATATACAAATTTATAGACTTCTGCCGCAACATATGGTTTTACGGCAGAATGAAAAGATGCTTTATCCCAACCATTTAACGATTTCTCGTAGTTGAGCATCATGTTTCTGTTGAGTGGTAAATTTTCTTGTTGTGCGTTTGCAAGAACAGAATAAGATAACAGCAGCAGTAAGAGTAAGTATTTATTAGAATGCATTTTCTTCACCTCGAATCATATTGATAATAGTCATTACAATAATTTTGACATCCAGTCCGAAACTCCAGTTTTCGATATACCACACATCTGCACGAACTCTTCCTTCCATATCATTTACATCTTTGGTTTCGCCGCGGTAACCGTTTACCTGCGCCCAACCGGTGATGCCTGGTTTCACTAAATGCCGAACCATAAATTTATCAATAATTTTGGAATATTCTTCTGTATGCTTCAACATATGTGGCCGCGGACCGATTACAGACATCTGACCGAGCAATACATTGATGAATTGCGGCATCTCGTCCAGATTGGTTCTGCGGAGCAATTTCCCAATCGGTGTAATGCGCTGGTCATCTCTGGTGGCCTGTTTGTAATGCGCGTCGCTGTTGATATACATCGTTCTGAACTTAATAACCCGGAACGATTTATTTTTGATTCCGGAACGTTCCTGAATGAAAAACACCGGTCCTTTTGAGGTGAGTTTTATAATTAAGGCAATTAAAGGAATAAACCACCATAAGACAAACAGGAATACCAATACGGAAAAACCTATATCGAACAGTCGTTTTACAAAACGGTTCACCACATTCTCCAGCGGTTCGTTTCGCAATGTCATTACGGGAATTTGTCCGTAATAATCTATCTCCACTTTATTTAAATGATGTGTAAGAAAGCGCGTTAAATCGGGAACAATTTTTACACGAATCAGGTTTTCGTCTCCAAACTGAATCAGTTCTTTAATTCTATCTTCTTCCTGATAAGGCAATGCGCAAAACAATTCATCAATCTGATGTTCGATGGCATATTTTTTGGCATCTTCTACCGTTCCTAAAATATGTTTTTGTGTATCCGCATTGTATTTTTTCGGGTCATCATCATAAAACCCTAAAAACTGATAACCATACTCAATTTTATGTTCCAGCATGCTTCTGAATTCCTGCGCCGTATCGCCGGCACCAATAATCATTACTTTCCGGTTGTTGAAGCCGCGCGCCCTGTAAATACGCACTATTTTAATAAAACCAAAACGCCAAATGATGGTGAAGACAAAAGCCGTAATGTACGTTATCATCAGCACCTCTCTCGACAACTTGAACGTTTGGTTGAAATCTTTGAAAACAACGATGTAAGAAAAGGATAATAAAATTTCAAAGAAAAACAAGCGTAATAATGCAGATAACAATGTAAAGAAACGAGTGTTTCTGTACATATCAAAAGTACCTGAAAGCTGTGCGGCAAACAGATAAATGACGTTTAAGTATATCCAAAGCTGTAGATATTTGGTGTCAAACATTAAACGGTAATTCCAGCTGAAAATATGACCAATTATGTATGCAGCATTCAGGATGAATATATCACCCAGCGCGTGTATCAGTACATATAAATTGGTTATTCTTTTTTTCATTTCTAAAACTATCCTGTTTTGTGTAACTGCATACAATTCAATATTTCCATAGAATTGCTACAGCATTGATTACAACTCGTAAATTTAAAAAAAATGTTAGCGGCAATAAAGGCACAACTGTTATTTCTCCCTGATAATAAGTTGTACTTTTAACAAAATTCGTTGCAAAAATACAATTCTTGATTCACTCAACATATTAAATAACATTTTAACCTGTCTGATCTTACAAAATTACAACAGAATCTGCAAAACATACAATTTAAATTAATATCCCTGACGACTTTATATTGATTTAGCTGATTCTAAGTAGCTATTTATCACTCAGATATGCCATTTAAAATCGCTGTGCATATTTTTTTAGACAGAATTTATGGAATTTGCTTCGTTTCGGTATCTTAATAGTATAAATTTGTTAATCGAAAATTCAGAATTATTATGAGCAAAGAAGTAAAAGAAGTAAGCAAAGAACCGAAAGACGAAAGAGCGAAAGCACTCCTGCTAACCTTGGAAAAATTAGACAAACAATACGGTAAAGGCACCGTAATGAAATTGGGCGATAACAGCATCGTGCAGTCAGAAGTAATTTCTTCCGGCTCGCTTGGATTAGATTTAGCCTTAGGGATTGGTGGTATTCCGAAAGGAAGAATCATCGAAATTTACGGCCCGGAATCTTCCGGTAAAACAACCCTGGCGATTCATGCCATTGCGCAAACACAGAAAAAAGGCGGCATCTGCGCTATTATTGATGCGGAGCACGCGTTTGACAAGAAATATGCGGAAGCCTTAGGCGTGGATACTGACAACCTGTACATCTGCCAGCCGGATGATGGTGAGCAAGGTTTGGATATCGCAGAACAACTCATCCGCTCTGCCGCTGTAGATTTAGTGGTAGTGGATTCAGTTGCGGCATTGGTACCGCGCAGCGAGATTGAAGGTGAAATGGGCGACAGCAAAATGGGTTTGCATGCACGTTTGATGAGTCAGGCGATGCGTAAACTGACCGGTGCTATTAGCAAAACATCTTGCAGCTGTATTTTCATCAACCAGTTGCGTGATAAAATCGGCGTAATGTTCGGTTCTCCGGAAACGACTACCGGTGGTAATGCATTAAAATTCTATGCTTCCATCCGCCTGGATATCCGCCGTGCCGGACAAATCAAAGACAAGGAAAACAACGTGATAGGCAACCAGACCAAAGTAAAAGTGGTGAAAAATAAATTAGCACCACCATTTAAAGTTGCAGAGTTTGACATCATGTTCGGTAAAGGAATTTCCAAAGAAGGTGAAATCGTAGACATGGGTGCTGACTTAGGTATTCTGCAAAAAAGCGGTGCCTGGTACAGCTACGAAGGACAGAAAATCGGGCAGGGCCGCGATCAGGTGAAACAGTTATTGCTGGATAACCCGGGCTTAGCAGATGAAATTGAAGCCAAAATAAAAGACAAAGTATTGGTGGCTTAATACCATCTTATTTAGTAACAAAAAATCCCGCACTAAAAATCAGGCGGGATTTTTTATTTTCAGAAACTGAGATTTATTCCGCCTCTGAAATCGTGAGTTTGACTTTTGGCTTAACAGAATTATAAGGAAGCTTATTTAAGCGTTCTTTGCAACTTACATATAATGGATATTTCTTTACTTGTGCATCTAGTTTTGAAAACAAGACCTGTAACCTGTCTTTTTTTATAGTTGCGAGATCAAGATTATTGTTTATAAAATCCAACGCTAAAAAGGAAGTTGGATGTTGGATATAATATTGATATAATGCTTCCGTTGCTGTACTATCAAGATGATTAATTTGTTTTTCATTGTCTTTATAAAACTGATACGTTGCATCCAGTTTTGCTTTTGCAGTAGTATCTTTTTTCCTGTATACATCATCCATGTTTTGCCACAACCTAATCTGATTTTCTTTTGCAAGATAATTTATACTGTCACGAATGCCTTTCGTTTTGACAAACTCTTCATTCAGTGGAGAATTTCCAAACCGGATACTGTACGTTTTCATATCATAAAATACTTCATAAGCACCTTCATGCACCCAAAATACTTTATTGGAGGGCAACACATTGTTTGCGATTATCATTACAGGAAAAGGATTGTCAACATCCAGTTTTATTACTGCTACAGGCAAACCAACGGAATCAACATAATAAACGGAACTGTCCATAGATATATAGACAGAACTGTTTATGTTTTTTGGCAAATTGCTTAAGTGAAGTGTAATTACTGCTTCGTTCTTCCCAAATAACATAACAGAGAATAATACATAACACACGGTTAGAAAAATATATTTAGAACGCATACTTAAAATTATATAATAAAATTCAATAAAACAACCATTCCTTCTTCATTTCTAACAAAATTCTTTTTTAAGATTTAAAATTTCGATATTCGTATTTCAATCACACAGGACATGATATTTTTATTCAAAATGATTACGATAGCGGATTTTAAGGAGCACTGGTGGCTTTATTTATCCATGCCCATTATTGCTTCTATTATTGGCTATGCTACTAAAATTGTCGCCATCAAGATGATGTTTGAACCGCTGGAATTTTTCGGTATCAAACCATTTCTCGGCTGGCAGGGCATCATTCCTCGCAAAGCGGCTATCATGAGTACCATTGCCTGTGATACCTTAACCTCCAGACTGATAAAACCGGAAGAGATTTTTGCCCGTTTAGACCCTAACAGGATTGCGCAGGAACTGGAAAAACCCATGCTGCCCATCGTAGAGAAAATTACTCACGACGTAATGAGCCACTACCAGCCGGGCTTGTGGGAAAGCATTCCGGAAAATGTAAAAAAATTACTCATCAAACAGATACAGCAGCAGTCGCCGGATATGGTGCGCCAGCTGATGCAGCAAACCAAAGACAACCTGAACGATGTATTTGATTTGAAAGATATGGTGGTGACCAACCTCACCAAAGACAAAAAACTGCTCAACAAGATATTTCTGGAAAGCGGTGAAAAAGAATTCCAGTTCATTCGAAACTCCGGAATTTATTTCGGCTTTTTAATTGGTTTGGTGCAGATGATTGTTTGGATGCTGACGCAGGAACCCCTGATTATGCCCATCTTCGGTTTATTTACGGGTTGGTTCACCGACTGGCTGGCATTAAAAATGATTTTCCGCCCACAACAGCCTACAAAATACCTCGGCTTATTTACTTGGCAAGGCTTGTTTTTAAAAAGGCAAAAAGAAGTAGCCGCAGCCTATGGCGCACTAATTGCAAAAGAAGTGCTTACGCCAAGTAATAA
>ERZ650309.759-NODE-759-length-15579-cov-5.187645_pt1 | contig 15579 bp, 14 predicted proteins | sample MGYA00376245_ERZ650309 | MGnify/ENA primary metagenome ERZ650309 (study PRJEB26733, sample SAMN07839294) | wastewater metagenome | biome: urban; feature: wastewater treatment plant; material: waste water | place: USA: North Carolina | collected 2016-04-26 ...
TCGACGACATGCCGAGCCAGCTCGCCGCGCTCGAGACGATGAACGTCCCGGCGCTCGCCGAGAAGTACCGCGAGCTCTACGGCGAGCCCACCCGCTCGCGGAACCGGGCGTACCTGAAGAAGCGCCTGGCCTGGCGCATCGAGGCGAACTTCCAGGGCGACCTCTCGCAAGGCGCCATCGCGCGCATCCAGCAGCTCGGCGACCAGCTCCCTGAGCGCTGGCAGATGCGCCTCGGGCAGCCCGCGAGTGAACCTGCCGCAGCGGGCGACGCCGCGACGAAGCTCGACGCGGCGCTGAGCACCGCGACGACGGAGCCTCGCGATCCGCGCGTGCCCCCGGTGGGCACCGTCGTGCGCCGCGTCTTCGATGGCAAGACCCACGAGGTGACGGTCTGCGTCGAGGGCTTCGAGTACGAGGGGCGCAAGTACAAGACGCTCTCGGCCATCGCGAACCAGATTGCTGGCTCGCGCTGGAACGGCTTCCTCTTCTTCGGGCTCAAGAAGCCTGGCGCCTCCGCAAGTGAGGAGAGCGCGGCATGAGCAGCGACTTCTTCCGCACCCGCATGGGCCAGACGTTTTACGAAGCGACGATGCCGTCGCTCGTGCGCGAGCTGGCGCGCCTGAACCAGAACCTCGAACGGCTCGTCGCCCTCGCCGAGAAGCGAGAGGCGAAGCTGGCCGAGCCCGTGACCGCCGAGCCCGCGACGGAGGAGCGATGAGCAGGCGCCCCACCAGGAGCAGCGTCGAGCCCGAGACGAGGCGCGTCGCCATCTACACGCGCAAGTCGACGACGATGGGTCTCGAGCAGGAGTTCAACTCCCTCGACTCCCAGCGCGAGTCCTGCCTCGCGTACATCCAGCGCCAGCCGGGTTGGAAGCTCGTCGACGAGCGCTACGACGACGGCGGCTTCACGGGCGCGAACATCGACCGCCCCGCGTTTACGCGCCTGATGGCCGACGTCGAGGCGGGCAAGGTCGACGTCATCGTCGTCTACAAGGTCGACCGCCTCTCGCGCTCGCTCCTCGACTTCGTGAAGGTGATGGAGCGCCTCGGAGCCGCGGGCGCCTCGTTCGTCTCGGTGACGCAGAACTTCTCGACGGCCGACGCGATGGGCCGGCTGACGATGAACATGCTGATGTCCTTCGCCGAGTTCGAACGCGAGATGATCAGCGAGCGCACCCGCGACAAGATCGCCGGCGCCCGTCGCAAGGGGAAGTGGACGGGCGGGCCGGTGCCCTACGGCTACTCGGTGAAGGACAAGAAGCTCCTCGTCAACGAGCTCGAGGCGCGCGTCGTCCGCGAGGCCTTCGACCTGTTCCTAATGCACCGACAGCAGGCGAAGGTGGCGCACCTGCTGAACGAGCGGATGCTCCTGCCGCGCGGCTCCAAGGTCACCAAGAAGCTCGCGTGGTCGAAGGAGGGCATCGGCCGCATCCTCAAGAGCCCGATCTACGCGGGCTTCATGATGTACGGCGACGAGCTGCACCCCGGCGAGCACCCGCCGCTGATCGAGGAGTCCACCTACCGCGCCGCCCAGGCCATCCTCGCGGGCACGAGCCGCGTGGTGCGGTGGACCGGCACGAACCCCGACTACGTCCTGCGCAGCCTCGTGCGCTGCGCGCTCTGCGGCGAGATGATGTGCCCGGGCTCGACGACGAAGCCCTCCACCGGGAAGACGCACAGATACTACCGCTGTTCGCGGCGCGAGAAGTACGGCAAGGACCAGTGCGCCGGAAGACCGCTGCCCGCCGCCGCGCTCGAGGAGTTCGTCGTCGCCCGCATCTCGAACGCGACCGCCGACGGCTCGCTGGCCGAGCGCGTCGCGAAGCACCTCGAGATGCTCACCGCCGGCAAGGGCGAGGACTTCGGCAAGCTGCGCGCGGAAATGGCGACGAAGATCGCCGAGTCCTCGGCGACCGCCTCGAGGCTCACCGAGGAGTTGGTGCGCCTCGACGGGCGTGCGCGTGAGCTCGTTGAGCAGAAGCTCGGCGTCGAGGCTGACCGCCTCGCCGCGAGCGAGCAGCAGCTCCGCGACCTCGAGCGCGATGCCGCCGAGCTGGAGATCGCCAGGAAGGACCACGCTTGGTTCGTCGCCGCGCTCCGCGACTTCGCCAAGGTCTGGGTGAACATGTCGCCCGACAACCAGGGGCGCTTCCTGCGCGCGCTCATCGACAAGGTGGTGGTCGACGAGGACAAGGGCACGTGCCGCGTCGAGCTGATCGACTTCGGCGCCGCCTCGGGCACGAAGGAGGCAGCGTGAGCGACCGGCAGACCAGCGACGAGGGCGCGAGGAAGAACGCGCCGAGCGACTACCGGGTGATCGAGGAGCCGATCTTCTGGCGCCGGAGCCGCAGCGTGGAGCTCACCCCGACGCCGCCGCCCGACAAGCCCGAGCCCGTGCGACGCCCCGCCAAGGTCGCCCGGCAGCTCGCCCTCGCGCACCACCTCCAGGCCGCCATCGAGCGCGGGCTCGTGGCCGACCAGGCCGCCCTGGCGCGCAAGCTGGGGCTCACGCGCGCCCGCGTCACGCAGCTCTTCGACCTGCTCATGCTGGCCGCCGACCTCCAGGAGCAGGTGCTGGGCCTCGAAGCCGTCGACGGAGCCGAGCCGATGGCCGAGCGGACGCTCCGCGCGGTGGCCCACGCGGGGACGTGGGCCGAGCAGCGGGCGGCGTGGACGCGTATTGTCGGGCTTGAACGACTTTGACCGACCTGCATCCGAAGTTGTCCGATCACGTGGATCTTGATAGGTTCTGCGCGCATGCGAGCCGTGGCACAGATGACGAGCGCCGAGCCTTGGGTGTCGGTCGATGCCGTGGCGGCTCACATCGGCGTCGCCAAGGACTCGGTGTACCGCTGGATCGACGCGAAGGGACTGCCTGCCCATCGGGTCGGGAAGCTCTGGAAGTTCAAGCTCTCGGAGGTTGACGACTGGGTCCGCGCCGGTGGAGCAAACCAAGCGCGTACGCGGGCCAAGCCGGTGCGGCGAACGACGACAAGGAAGACGAAATGACCGCCACGACCACCCGCACCTCCACACGCTCGACGCCGATGCTGTTCTCGCGGCAGCGCCAGCTACTGCAGCTCCTTGATGCGCTCGGCGGCACGTCCGGCATGCTCGACTTCCAGAAGCTCCTGTTCCTGTATTGCCAGGAGGCGTCGACGGGGGAAGCTCCCTACGACTTCGTCCCGTACAAGTTCGGCGCGTTCTCATTCACGTCCTACGCGGATCGGCGGAAGCTCATCGAGCGTGGGCTCCTCGCGGACGAGGACGGCTGGCAGATCACCGCGGAGGGGCAGAAGGTCATCGGGCGCACGATGGACATGCAGCTCGTGGCCTTCGCGAAGCGGCACCGTGGTCTGCACGGGGACGCGCTGGTCGCCGACACGTACCGGCGCTTCCCGTTCTTCGCGACCCGCAGCGAGATCGCCGAGCGGGTCCTCAAGGGCGACGACGCGGCGCTCGCGCGCATCAAGGCGGTCCGCGCCAAGGCGACCGGCCCTGCGCTGAGCACCATCGGCTACGAGGGCCACACGCTCGAGAGCTACCTGACCATCCTGCTCAGGAGCGGCGTCACGCTCCTCTGCGACGTGCGCCGAAACCCCATCAGCCGGAAGTACGGCTTCTCGAAGAACACGCTCGCGCGCGGGTGCGAGGGCGTCGGCATCCGCTACGAGCATCTGCCCGAGCTCGGCATCGCGTCAGAGCAGCGGCAATCTCTCGACACGCAGGCCGACTACGACGCGCTGTTCGCCGACTACGAGCGCACGTGGCTCCCGAAGCAGGGGGCGGCGCTGAAGAAGATCCAGGCCTGGATTGACGCAGGCGAGCGCGTGACGCTCACCTGCTACGAGCACCAGCCGAACCAGTGCCACCGCCATTGCGTCGCTGAAGCGCTCGAGGGCAAGAACAGCAAGGAACTCACCGCCAAGCACTTGTGAGAATGTGGGGGCACGATGGAGAAGCAGCGCGTTCTCATCACCGTCAAGACGTACCCCACGCTCTCTCGGAAGTACGGCGAGACGGTCTGCACCGCGGGCGTGCGCGAAGACGGAACGTGGGTGCGCATCTATCCCGTCCCGTTCCGACGTCTCGATGAGAAGCAGCAGTACAGCAAGTACGACTGGGTCGAGTGCCGCCTCCAACGCAACACCGTGGACGTCCGCCCGGAGACGTTTCGCCCCGTGGATCAGCGCGAGCTCGTGCCCGTCGGCGAGATGAGCACGGACCACAACTGGCGTGCGCGTCGCGAGATCTTGCTGAAGAAGGCCCGCGTCTACGACAACCTCGAGGAGCTGATCGCGGGCGCGAAGGCGAATCAGATCTCGCTCGCCGTATTCAAGCCCGCCCGCATCTTGGCGTTCGTCGTCGAAGAGGACGAACGCGAGTGGGACATCAACAAGGTCAAGGAGATGCGCGAGGCCTCGCGACAGCATGAGCTGTTCGAGGACAACACCTGGCGAGAGACCTTCAGGGTGATCCCGAAGCTGCCCTACAAGTTCTCGTACAGGTTCGAGGACGCCGCCGGGAAGAGGAGCGAGCAGCAGATCCTCGACTGGGAGATCGGCGCCCTCTACTGGAACTGCCTGCACTCGGTGGACGGCGACGAGTCGAAGGCGATCGCGAAGGTCCGGCAGAAGTACATGGACGAGTTCCTGAAGAAGGATCTGCATCTCTTCCTCGGCACCACCCAGCAGTGGCACCAGGTGGCCGTGAACCCGTGGGTCATCATCGGCGTCCTGCCGATCCCCGCCGAGAAGCAGCTCGGCCTTTTTTGAGACCACCCGGCCCAGGCGGAAGTCACCCGGCTCCTTCCGTCGAAACCCAACCAAACCCGGTTGAACACGGCATCGCCCTATGATACCGTGCCGCCCTCGACCGCCCGGCCTTGAACCAGGTGACGCATGGATGACCGATGGCTCTCAGTGGACGAAATCTCGGAGTACTTGGGGGTCAGCAAGGACACGGTCTACACGTGGATCAGCGCGAAGGGCATGCCGGCTCACCGCGTCGGTCGCCTGTGGAAGTTCAAGCGCGACGAGGTGGACGACTGGGTGAAGTCGGGCGGGGCGGCGGATCGGCAGGACATCGACTCGGGCGGGAAGGAAGGTCGATGACGGCCCGCGCGCCACAGTCGAAGACGAACGGCGTTCACGCATCGGTGGCAGGACTCGCCCCGTCCGCGCCGTACACGTCTCGGCTGTCTGCGCGCTCGGCGCTGTTCACGGAGCTTCACCAGCTCCTCGATGGTGAATCGGAGGCTCTCCCGTCGGCCGAGTACCGCCGGCGGCTGGTGGAGGAGAACCGCCTCGCCAAACCTTCGAAGGCGGCGCGCGAAAAGCTCTGGAAGGAGCTGAAGGCGCGCTACCGGCTCGACGTCGAGGATCCGCTCTTCGCCGCCTTTTGGGCCGAGTGGACGCGCTGCACCTCGGAGCCCGAGCGCAGCCTCACCGCCTACGTGTTCTTCGCGCTCAACGATCGCCTCGTCACCGACCTCGGCCTTGAGCTGCTCTATCCGCTCCTTCGTCGCGCGCCTGCGGAGCTTCGCCTCGCCGATGTGCTCGCGTTCATCGAGCGAGCCTACCGCGCCCATCCCGAAGCGCGTGCGTGGTCCGATGAGACGCGCGTTGCCGTGGCCCAGAAGTACACAGCGAGCATCCGCGACTTCGGGCTCGCGCGCGGGACGATTCGCAAGACATCAATCCGGCCTGCCCTCTACGGCGCGCCGGTACGCCTTGTCGTGCGGGCGCTGCGTCTTGCGGGTGTAGCGCCTCTCGACATCGTGCAGTCGCCAGCCTTCAAGCTGCTCTGCCTCGACACGACCGAGGTCATCGATGCGCTCGGTGAGATGAACCGCGTCGGCGCGCTGCGATTCCGCATGCAGGGAGACGTCGTCGAGCTCGACGTGAGGGGCGTCTGATGGAGAGCATGTTCACCGCACTCATCGAGCTGCTCAAGACGCCGCTTCGTCATGACCGTGGCGTGAAGACCGACAGCTCCGTCCTGTTGATCTACCCGCCCGACCGCGAGCTCGATTTCCGCGAGCACCTGCTCGACACCTTCGTTCCCGAGCTGGACGCGAAGAACATCCAGTACCGGCTGCTGGACCTCTCCGGGTTCCTGTTCTCTGGCCTGAGCGAGGAGCAGATCGAATCGCTCCAGGAGGACGAGTTCGAGGACTACCGCTGGATGAAGCAGGGCCTCTCCAAGCGAGCCGAGGCAACTCTTCAGGCCCGCCTGACGGAGGAGGCCGCCAAGGTCCCGGGCGGCAACGTCTTCGTGTATGCGACCGTCGCGCTGCATCCCGTCGTGCGGTACGGCGAAGTCCTGCGAGGCCTGCGCGATCTTGAAGCCCGCATTGTCCTCGGCTTTCCGGGCGAGGAACGTGGCGGAAAGCTTCACTTCATGAACCAGGCTGATGGCGCCAACTACCTCGCCGTCAAGCTGTTCGCGCGCTGAGGACGAACGATGCGATCGAGGAAGAGAGCCACCACATGACCACCGTTCGAGAAATCATCAAGCGCGACATCGGCGTGAAGGTCGAAGGCGTCGTCAAGGTGTTCGATCGCTCGGCCCTTGCGAACGAAGTCCGTGAGTACGTCGTCACCGACAAGATCGAGGACGAGCTGAAGCGCATCGTCGACACGTTCACGCAGGTGAGCGAGACGCTCCGGCGCGGCGGTGCCTCGCGCGATGTCGTAGGCATGTGGGTGTCCGGCTTCTTCGGCTCCGGCAAGTCGCACTTCGCCAAGGTGCTCGGCTACCTGCTTCAGAACGACGAGCTCGGAGCCGACGGCGAACGCTGCGTCGACGCGTTCGTGAAGCACCTCTCGGACAGCCAGCGAGGCAAGGACGTTCGCCTGCGGCTCGGCGAGATCAAGCTGAACACGCAGGTCCGCACCATCGCGTTCGAGATCAAGAGCCGCCAGTCGCTAACGAACCCGAACTCCGTGGGAGAGATCCTCCTCTCCGAGTTCTATCGAGACATCGGCTTCGGTGAGAACTTCGTCGTCGCCCGCATCGAGCGGCGCCTGCATCAGCGAGGGCTTCTCGACAAGCTCGCGGAGACCTTCGAGTCGCTCCATGGCGTGCCGTGGCGCAGCGAACAGGGCCGCGACGACCTGATGACCGTTCGTCGGCGCCTCTCTAAGGTGCTGCCGAAGATCGATCCGAAGGAGTACCCGGATGAGCAGTCCGCGCTGCAGGCGCTCACCGATATGTTCCGCCACGAGAAGCTCACGGCAGAAGGCATCGCAGACGAGCTCGTCGCGTGGGTCGATGCACAGAAGCCGACCGGAGGTAAGTCGCAGCACCTCGTGTTCGTCATCGACGAGATGGGCACCTTCATCGGCGACTCGAACGAGAAGATCGGAGAGCTGAACAGCCTCGCCGAGATGATCGGCAACAAGGGCAAGGGCAAGGTCTGGCTCATCGTCACCAGTCAGCAGGACCTCGAGAAGGTCGTCGACCGCACGAACTTCCAGCCGACCCTCGTCGGGCGCCTGAACGCCCGCTTCGAGCTCAAGCCGCACCTCATCTCCGACGAGATCAACAAGGTCGTCTCGGAGCGCATCCTCAAGAAGCGCCCTGCGGAAGAGGGCGGGCTCAAGGCGCTCTACGCGAAGCACGAGGGTCACATCGCAGATCTCGCCGACATCAAGGCGAGCCGCCGTCTCGCGAGCATTACGGAGCGCTCGTTCATCGACGCCTATCCGTTCCTCCCTCACCAGGTTCGCCTGGCGCAGGACATCTTCGAGGCGCTCTCGGGCTTCCGAATCTCGGGCGGCGTTCGCTCGATGATCGCCGTGGTCATGGAGGCCCTCCAGGACCTCGCCGACAAACAACTCGGAGTCGTCGTCAGCTTCGACCAGGTCTTCGATGCCGTCGAGAACGACCTGCTCTCGCAGGAGTACCTCGGCGCCTCGGGGGTGCGCTCGATCTACGAGTCGGACGAGCGCGTCCCCAACATGCCCGTCGAGTCGTCGCGCGTCCTCAAGGTGCTCTGGCTGCTCCAGCGCATCACCTGGGTGCCTCGTGTTCCCGAGACGCTCGCGAAGCTCCTGGTGCGCGATGTCACCACCGAGATCGCTCCGCTTCGCGTCCAGGTCGAAGCGACGCTCACCGCGCTTCAGGAGGCTGGCTACGTCGCCCGTGACGAGGCGACCGGGGAGTGGAAGTTCCTCAACGAACGCGAGCGAACCATCGAGCAGGCCATCCAGGAGATGGTCCGGCCTGGCGGAACGAAGAGCATCAGCATCGCGGCGGTACGGCGCACGGCGCAGCAGCTCTGCAAGGACGAGGTCGTCACACGGAAGAAGCTGTCGAACTTCGCGGTGACTCACGGCGCCACCAAGGTCCCGTTCTCGTTCGGCGTGCATCTCGACGGAGAGGCGGTCGAAACCGGCCCTGAGCTGGAAGTCGTCTTCACCAGCCCACTCGCGCCGGGCCGCAAGACGGACCTCGACGAAGTACGTCGGCAAAACCAGGCGGCCGGCGCGAAGGGAAAGACGGTGTGGTGGGTTGCGGATGCGCCCGACAACCTCGAGTCCCGCTTCAAGCGCTACGAGGCGCTGGTCAAGGTCACCGGCGACAAGCGCTTCACTGAGGACAGCTCCTCAGACACACAGGACGCGCTCTCCGAGAAACGCAAGGAGCGTGACGAGCTGCGGAGCGCGCTGGTGAAGGACCTCGAGCGCGCGTTCCTCACGGGCACCCTGTTCCACGGCGGCCAGGAGATCGGCCTCGAAGGTGTCTCTGACCTGAAGGAGCCGATCAAGAGCGCGCTCTCGTCGGTCATCCCGAACGTCTACCCGCGCTTCGCCATCGCCGATCGCTCCTTCGAGTTCGCCAAGAACCTCAAGGCGCTGCTCAGCCCGACGACCTCCGAGCTGCACAAGGTCGCGCCCGATCTGAGTCTCTTCGACACGCAGGGCAGCCTCCAGCGTGAGGCGGCACTCGTGGCGCAGGTGCTCGAAGTGCTGACGGATCTGCGCGACGAGGACGCAGATGCCGAAGGAGCACGTCTCCTTGACGCCAAGGACGCCAAGGGCTTCAAGGGGTTCTCCCGGGCTCCCTTCGGCTGGCCCGACGAGCTCGTTCGCCTGCTTCTCGCAGCTTGTTTCCGTGCGGGCGCCGTCTACCTTGAGCAGCAGAGCGCCGCTGGACCGACTGCGCTCTACGACTACAAGGGCGCCGACGAGCTGTTCTCGAAGATCACGTCGTTCAAAAAGGCCACGTTCCGCATCGCGGAGACGAGCCTGTCGGTCGACCAGATCAAGAAGGCGAGCAAGGCGCTCATCGCGATGGGCGTGAGCGGTACGCCGGAGTCCGGTAACGCGATCGCTGCGGCGGTGCGAAGCCTCGGGCTCACGCTCAAGTCTCGCATCGATGACGCCCGCATTCGGGCGCAGCAGGGGCTCCCGGTGCCGGAGGCCATCCTCGGTGCAGAGAGCGCGCTGACGGAGCCGACGACGGCCAAGGACCCGACTGCGGTGGTCACTGCCTTCCTCGCGAAGGAGGACGTCTGGAAGACGCTCCACCAGTCGGTCGAGGCGCTCCGGCACTTCCTCGACGCGAACCGACACAAGGACTTCGACCTTTCGCGTCGGCTGGTGTCGCTCGCGACCGACCACCCGCTGCCCGATGCGCATCCGAAGCGTGAAGCGTTCGATCAGGCAGCGAAGGACCTCACGGCCATCGTGGCCGACAAGGCGGTCGTCGCGCGCTGGTCAGACTACCGCTCGGCGTTCGACGCGGCGTTCGCGGCGTACCGAGACGCCTTCGTGCAGAGCTACGACGAGGTCCGTCACGCTGCCGAGGCGGCGCTCGCAGCCATCCACAGCAGCGACAGCTACAAGAACGCGCCCGCCCCCCAACGCGAGGCGGTCGTCACCAAGGTGTTCGGAATGGGGCGCGCGTGTCACTACCCGCCGCTCGCGCTGTCGTCGGTGGAGTCGCTCCTCGATGCTGCTGGCAAGCGCAGCCTGACGACGCTGGAGCAAGCGCTCGTGGCGCTGCCTGCGTATCGTTCCCAAGTCGAGTCTGACTTGGCCGCGCTCGTTCTTCCGCCGCCGCCCCCCGGCGAGAAAGTGTTCGAGTGGCGCCCGGCCTCGGTGCTCGTCGGTAAGCGCTTCGCGACTGAGGCGGACGTCGACAGCACGCTCGATTCCCTCTCGAAAGAGCTCAAGGCCCGCGTGCGCGAGGGCTTCACGGTGGTGGTGAAGTGAGCCCGAGCGACCAGAACGAAAACGGCCCCGCGTCGGCCCAGGCACTCTCGGACAGCCTCAAGGAGGCTGTGAAGTCGTGGGTGCCCAAGGTCCGCAAGGCGCTCGACGACGAGTTCGGTGCGCAGCTCGAGCGGCTCGGGCTTCGCAGGAACGGCAAGCACGTCGCGCTCGACAAGATGAGCCTGCCCGCTCCGTCCGTGGCCGTTCGGCGCCGGGTCGAGGCGCTGGTCGCGCGCGAGTCGCTCTCCGAGGGAACGCCCGAACGAGGCTACGACAACGTCATCCGCGAGCTGACCTACACGCTTCTCAACCGGCTCGTTGGTCTCAAGGCGATGGAGGCGCGCAAGCTGCTCTACCTGTCACCACCGGGCGACGCGAAGGCTCCTCCCGAGGAGACCGACGTCATCACGCCAGTCCCGGGGCAGGCACGCTCGCGGTACCTCCGTGACTTCCGCGCGGCTGCCGGCAGCCGCTACAAGTATGAGGAGGACGCCGAGGAAGCGCTTCTGCGTGATGGCCTTACTTCGGCGTTTCGCCTGGTCACGAGCGAGATCCGCGTCCTCTTCGATCCCGACCACGAGTACGCCTGCGTCTGGCCGACGCACGCGGCGCTCACCCACGTTCTCAAGATGATCAACGAGGACCTGCCTGCGGACGCCTACCGCGCGCAGGACTTCCTCGGTTGGGTCTACCAGTTCTTCAACCGCGACGAGAAGAAACGCGTTCGCGACGAGAACAAGGGTACGCCCCGCTCCTCGTATGAGCTGGCCGTCATCAACCAGTTCTACACGCCCTCGTGGGTGGTGAAGGCGCTCGTCGACAACACCCTCGGCCGACTGTGGCTGCAGATGCACCCGGACTCGGCGTTGGCTGCGAAGGTGGCGCCGCCGTTGCCGGGGAAGCGTACGAGCGACGCAGCGGTTGCGGACTACCTTGTGCCGAGGACAGGCGAGCGCATCCGCTACACGCGGCTCACTGACGATGGGCAGGTCGAAGAGTTCAAGCGCGCCATCGACATCACGCTCATCGATCCGGCATGCGGCACGATGCACTTCGGCCAGTACGCCTTCGGTCTTTTCCACCGAATGTACCTCGACGAGATCGAGCACGCGGGGAAGCCGGGCTGGCCCGCCGAGCCGTCGGTGAACGACCCGCGCGCGATCCCCTCGACCATCCTCGAGCGCAACCTCTTTGGCATCGACATCGACCCGCGAGCCATTCAGATCGCGTCGCTGTCGCTGATGCTGACCGCGAAGGAGGCCGCGCTTCACCACGGCTTCTCGCCGCTCGACGTGAAGGTGCGGCGCAGCAACCTGGTCGTTGCGAACGCGGTCAACCTCGGGGCTGAGCGCCTCAAGCAGCTCGTCGAGCACGTCGGCTCGAAGCTCGGATCGCCGGAGCTGCGCGAGCGCCTGTTCAAGACGCTGTGGGACAATCTCCAGCACGTCGGCGAGCTGGGGAGCCTTGTACAGGTGCGCGAAGGCGTCGGCCAGGTGCTCGACGATTGGGTCGATGCGCAGGCGAAGGACAAGGGCCTGACGAAGCTCATCAAACGCAAGGCCAGCGCGCAGTTGGAACTTGGCACCATCGTCACCGACGGCGATCGGGCGAAGGCCAAGCAGCTGGAGCTCGAACGCAAGGTGCTCGAGACCGAGGCTGCGCAGCTCCAACAGGAACTGCTCGTGGCCATCGAGGACGCCGCTGCGCAGACCGCCACCGACCCGGCTGAGCGCCTCTTCGCCGAGGACACAGCGCGCGGTCTCAAGCTGCTCCAGATGCTCGGGCGCCACTACGACGTCGCCGTGATGAACCCGCCCTACGGTGCGTTCGTGCCGAAGGTGAAGGAGTTTGTGAAGGCAGCGTACCCGCTGACCTCGAACGACATCTACGCCGCGTTCATCGACCGTGGCACGCAGCTCACCGAGCCGGAGGGCTACGTCGGCGCGCTCGTGTCGGCGACGTTCGTGAACCTCACAACGTTCGAGAAGCTGCGCACGGAGATCCTGCTCAAGCGCAACCCGCTGGTCATGATGCTCGACCTCGGGTTCGGCATCCTCGACGACGCTACCGTCGAAGCGGCCGCCCTCGTCATTCACGGAGGCGTGCGATGAGCCGCGTGCATTGGCGATGGTCCGAGAAGGACTTCGGCTTCCGCTTCAAGAGCGGAGGCGGGAAGTCCAAGTCAGACTTCTACCAGGCGAGCGAGCCTGGCGCCTTCTACACGGTGGCGGCGAAGCACCGGAAGCTGTCGAAGGAGCGCATCGAGGAACTGGCCGCCGCCGTCACCCCGACGTCGCCACGCGTGGTCCCCATCCCCTGGCAGAACTACGACCGTGAGTGGGACTGGATCGAGAGCAGCGACGGCATCCTCCTGAACTTCGCCGGCTGTCTCGACCGCGAAGAGATCCACCGCCGCGAGGACGAAGGCGTCGCGCGCGCGATGGAGCTGGTGGCGTCGTACCTCGATCGCACCGAGCCCGTCGCGCTGACCTCCACCGTCATCCAGCAGGTTCACACCGAGCTGATGGGGTCCATCTATCCCTTCGCAGGCCAGTGGCGCACGGTTTCGCTGCACAAGGGCGCCGGGCCGACGAAGTGGCCGCTACCGCCGGGTGGCATCGAGCCGCAGATGGCCGTCATGGAGCGCGATGTGTTCTCGCGCTCGCCCTTCGTCTCGGACGACGACGGCAAGGTCTTTGAGTTCGTCGCCCAGGTGATGGGTGAGCTCATCGCGCTACACCCGTTCCGTGAAGGGAACGGCCGCACGGCCTTCATCGTCGGCAACCTGATGCTGATGCAGAACGACATGTTGCCGCTCGACGTCTACGACCGGCGTGCGGACGAGACGCGGTACTACGCGGCGTGTGAGGACGTTCGCGTTCATAGGAACTACGCACCGCTTGCGACGCTGATCGCCGAGTGGCAGCGGGCCGCTCAGGCACGATGGGAGGCCCGCGATGGCCAGTAAACGCGTGAACGTGAAGGCCATCCTCGCTGATGCGGACCTTCGTCGAAAGCTGATGGTCTCGACGATCCAGGCCACGCAGGCCCGCGAGGGCATCGAGACAAGCCAGGAGCAGGCGGACCGCGCGTACTACGTGGTCACTGAGGCCGAACGCGCCGCGTTCTTCGAACTCGAGCGGTTCAAGGCGCGGCGCGGAGAGACGGACAAGCGCCACGAAATGTTCGTGAAGGTGCTTCGAGGTGAGGCTGACGACATTCGACATGACGTCGCCCGTCGAGATTTTTCAGCGATTGATGGGAGTCCGCTCGCCTACGAGCGCGTCGGCATCGTTGCTCCGATTTTTCGGGAGGCCCTCGCACTGGAGCCGACATGGGCAATTGCACGGCAGGGCAAGGCAACGGGCGATGACCCGCGCTGGGTCCGGCAATGGTGGGAAGTGGTTTCGAACACCGGCTGGGTTCCCTTCGCCAAGGGTGGTGATTTCTGCCGCTTCTATGCGGGGATCGATCTCGTCATCGACTGGAAGGTGGAGCATCGTGCCGATCTGAAGGCGGCCGGCAACGCACTGCCCAGCGAAGAACACTATTTCAAGAGCGGCCTGACGTGGCCGTTGGCGGGGTCGGCACTCAGTGTTCGGCTGCTGCCCGAAGGGTGCGTGTTCGGACACAAGGGGCCCGCGATCCTGCCTACGGGTGATGTCGGTGACCTGTACTTGCTGGCGATTGCGAACTCGGAGCCCGCTGAGTTTCTGCTGAGAACTCTGCTGTCTCGCAAGGACATGGGAGGTCGGTGGGAGGTCGGTGTCATCAAGCGACTCCCCGTCCCGAAGGCGACCGCGAAGCAGACCGATCGTGTCTCGAGCCTTGCCAAGACGATTCACGACGCAAAGCTGGACTGGGACAGCGGCAACGAGACTTCAACCGCATTCGAGCGGCCGTGGGTCGTGCGTCGCGCGGACGCGAAGTCCTTCTCCGATGCGCTCGACGGCGTTCTCGAATTCGAGGCGAGCGCGGAGAAGCAGATCCAGTCGACCTACGGCGACCTCAACACGGAGGCGTACAAGCTCTACGCCATCCCCGACGTCACACGCGCGCAGATCGTGAAGAGCCTCGGCGAGCGTCCACCCGAGGTCATTTGGCCGCAGATGGCGGGCAAGATCACCGAGCAGAAGCGGATGGAGCACGTCTGGCGCCTGCTCTCGTTCGCGGTGAAGCGTGTGGTCGATGCGGACGACGACGGCATCGTGCCCTTCAACCGGTCCACCGGAGAGACGCCGCTCTCCGAGCGCGTCCGGCAGGAGCTCGCGACGCTCTTCCCCGGGCGCGACGAGAGCCAGCTCGAGGTCGAGATCGTGAACGAGCTGAAGCGCAGCGTGAAGGGTTACCGCAAGTGCGCGAGCCTCGATGACTGGTTGGCCAACGCGTACTTCGAGTACCACGCCGGTCTCTACAAGAGCCGCCCCATCTACTGGCACGTCGCTTCAGCGCAGGGGACCTCGCCCTTCGCCTTCGGCGCGCTCGGTATCATGAAACAATATGCGCCCGAAGTCATGACGCTGTTTCTTGCGTTTTTCTGGGTATATCTTTTTGTTAAACTGCTGCCGCTGAAAAATCGTTGGTGGGCGTGATTAGCCTTATTCGGCACGGGTTATAGCCCATGCCGATGGTCATATTTTTGCCACCCTGAAAAATAAGGGCCAGCGTATGGGCCGTTGCTCCGCATCACCCCAAGCCTGCTTCAAATCGGCGGCGATTAACTCCAGCGGGTTTGTGCCACGTTCTTTGATGAAGCGTTGAGTGCTCGACCATGAAGCCAGATAACCCAGCAACTGTTCGAGCGAATAGGTGTTTTCGATCCAGAGTTCAGGCGCAGTGATTTCAGCGAAAGGAAACGGCAGGGTGCGATAATGTTGTTCGACATACATCCGCTCGGGTGGCCAGAATTTACCCACGATATAACTGTAGTACTTGCTCACAATGTCGTCGATCGCCGCATTTACCGTATGCAGCGCGTAGCCCCAGGCGGCAAAGATGCCCCCGGGCTTCAGCACACGGCGCACCTCGGCATAGAACTGCTCGTTTGCGAACCAGTGTAAGGCCTGCGCAACCGTGACGAGGTCGGCACTTCTGTCGGCGAGCGAGCACAGGTCTGCAGGTTCCACCGCATAACGGATGCCGGTCTTTGGTTGGGTTTCGGCGATTTGCCGTGCGCTGGCGTCGGTGGCGAAGACCGATTTGAAATACGCGGCAAGCGCCTCGGCGGCCTGTCCGTTGCCCGTCGCTACATCCCACGCGAGGTCATGGTGCGGGCAGAGCGACGCCAGCCAGGCGATCGTCCGCTCGGTCATCGGGCTCGGCCTCGCGCTCGGCATGCGCGTCACCGCCGAAGG
>ERZ650309.761-NODE-761-length-15555-cov-4.535484_pt1 | contig 15555 bp, 11 predicted proteins | sample MGYA00376245_ERZ650309 | MGnify/ENA primary metagenome ERZ650309 (study PRJEB26733, sample SAMN07839294) | wastewater metagenome | biome: urban; feature: wastewater treatment plant; material: waste water | place: USA: North Carolina | collected 2016-04-26 ...
TACGAGATATGCCTAAGTGACTGGAGTTCAGACGTGTGCTCTTCCGATCTGATAACACTTCGGTAAACTTGCCATTACTAATGCCTGTTTTAACGCGTAACTCTTTAGGTTGGCCATTTTCTAATACATACACTTTGGCTAAACCCCGATTTTTGGCGTTGGATTTTGCTGCTGTTGCGCTATTGGTATTCGTTGCTTTTTTATCTTTGCTGACTTGATGTTTAAAACGTAAAGCGGCATTGGGTAATAACAGCACGTTTTCTCGTTGCTCTAAAATAATATCAACATAAGCGGTCATACCAGGTAACAAATTGAGTTCTTTGTTATCAACATCAACCACGACATCATAAGTCACTACATTTTGTTGAGTGGTTGGATTAAGACGAATTTGCCGCACCACACCTGTATATTGTGCTTCAGGAAAAGCATCTACTCTAAACGTCGCTTGTTGTCCTACTTGTAATTTGCCCAAATCGGCCTCGCTAAAACTGGCATTAATTTGCATTTTGCTCAGGTCTTGAGCAATTTTAATCAGCGTTGGTGTTTGAAAGCTCGCGGCTACGGTTTGGCCTTCATCAATATCACGATTAAGTACCACGCCTGATACGGGTGACCTAATAATGGTATTGTCCAAATTAACTTTATCGCTTTGGACTTGAGCAGAAATTTGTTGATATTGGGCATTGTTGGTTGCTAAATCGGCTTCGGCTGCCTCTAATTCTTGGCGTGACAAATAACCTTGCTTAAATAAATCACGCATCCGTAGTGCGGTATTTTGTGCCAAGTTAAGTTTGGCTTTGGCACTATTTAATGATGCCTGACTTTGTTGAATTTTGGCTTGTAACAAGTCTGGGTCAAGCTCAAGTAAAATTTGGCCTTCTTTTACTTCGTCATTAAAATCAACATACAATTTTTTAACAATACCAGAGACTTGTGTGCCTACACTAACGACTCGCACAGGATTAAGTGTGCCTGTGGCAGTCACGCTTTGTTGAATATCGCCTTGTGCCAGTATTTGCGTGCGATAGCGTTGAGTATCGTCACTTGTATTCCATGTTTTATAGCCCCAAAATCCGCCTATTGTGATAATAATTAATACCAATAGAGTGATATATTTAAAACGATTCATGGTTGTACATATCCTTGAGCAGTAGGAGTTACAAGCGTTTGGCCTAAACTAAAATTGAGGTTGTTGCGTGCAATCAGTGCATCATATTGGGCTTTAGCAACTTGTTGTCTGCTGCTTGCTTCTTGGCTTTGCGCGTTTAATACATCTAGCATGGTACTCAACCCTAAATCATAACGAGCCAGAGCCACTTTGGCGGCTTGTGCGCTACTACTTAAACCTTCATTGCTTGCCGTTACAGTTTCGGTGGCGGCTTGTAATTGATAAAAGGCTTGCCACACTTCTTGATAAATCTGTTGCAGATTGCGTTGCATACTGATTTCTTGCTGTATTTTTTGCGCCTCACTTTGTTTGATTTTTGCTTGTATGCCACCGCCTATATCAAAGGGCATATCAATACTTAATCCTATACTGCTATTTTGATTATTACTGCCATCAGTTTGTTGCCAACCTGTAGTTGCACTTAGGCTAATGGTAGGTTTGAGTGTGGTTTTTGCGGCAATGAGTGCCTGCTCGGTAGCTTGTAAGTTAGCTTGAGCAGCTTTTATTTCGGGGCGTTGTTGTGCGGCCTGTTGTAAGAGTTGTGTTAAATTGTCTTGAGTGATTGTTGCAGGAATAGACTCAAAATCAATGGGTTGTAGTTCTGCAAGCTCTGTAGGAATTAAACCAATTAACAAGGCTAAACGACCGCGTTGAGCCGCATAGTCACTTTTAGCTTTAACTAAGGTTAAACGGGTTTGCGCTAAGGCCGACTTGGCTTGCAATACATCTAAAGGGGTGGCTGTACCGACTTTAAAACGCGCTTGGGCAGAGTCTAAACTTTTTTGATTAGCTTGTAAGTTTTGTTGGCTAACCTCAATTTGGCCTTGGGTTTGCAGTACCGTCAAATAAGCCGATACTACCTGATGACTCAGGTCGGCGAGGGTGCTTTGTTGATTCCATTGCGCTTGTTGGAGTAAAGCAAGAGCTTGTGTTTTGTTGGCTTGACGTTGGCCAAAATCAAATAATACATACGAGGCACGTGCTTGTAAGCCCAAACTGTTTTGAGTTTGCTGATTATGGCTGCTACTGGCCGAACCTTGCAGCGATAATGTCGGATACAAATTAGATTGAGCAATCGTTACCGCCGCCTCTTGGCTTTGTAGTTGCGCCCATTGTTGTTGCGTATCAGGATTGTGGCACAAGGTATAACTAATAGCCTGATTGAGAGACAGTGGCGTATTTTTATTAAGACTAGGACAAGAACTGTTAACATTGGCGGCATACACTAAGGGACATCCCATTAGCCATAGCGTCAAAAAACATTTTTTAGCAATCGACATAACAATCTCGATGAGTGACTCTAAAATAAATATAAAAATGATTAGGAGCGTTTGACGTTTGAGCGCGTGCCTATTTAGACTAAATTTTGAGCATATTGTGCTATTCTTCCCTCTCTCTAGCTCTTTCCCACAGGGAGAGAACTCCCTCTCCCGTTGGGAGAGGGTTGGGGTGAGGGCTAAATCAAAACATCAACACACCCTAAATAAACGTCCAGTAGCTATAAACGCTTAACATGGCACAAAGTTGACAAGATTCGGAGAGTTTTCTACTTTGTGCTAAAATTAAACAATATACGCTGAGTTAGTATAAAGATTTGTGGTGCTTTTTTATAAAAAAGTCCTATTTGAGGTGTTTTTGTTGAGTTTTTATAGGGAGAGATAAGGCTCATATTGTTTAAGGGTATTACAGTTCGTTACAGATAACGATATAATCACACAACGGTTACAACCGTGGGAGAGAACAAATGAAGAAGCTAATATGTGGTGCTGTCTTCTTTAGTGTCTTAATGACAAGCTCCGTTCATGCTACCGACATCGAAGCCAAATATGCTCAGTCATGTGCTACGTGTCACGGTGCAGGTGTTTTAGGTGCGCCCAAAAAAGGCGATACAACGGCATGGGAGCCGCGCTTAAAGCAAGGATCAGACACACTCTTATCCCGCGTTGTTAATGGCTATAAAAATATGCCAGCCAAAGGTTTGTGTAACGATTGTAGTGATGATGACTACATCGCCCTGATAAAATTCATGTCTCAATAAGCTATTGGAAGCTGTTATGAAGAAGTCTTTTGCTGCTTTAGTCGCCCTGTTATCGGTATCTTCTGTTTACGCATTGCCCATGCCTAAAGGAGATGCCGCCGCAGGCCAAGCAATGTCGGCTCAGTGTGCCGCCTGTCATGGTGCAGATGGTAATAGTGCTGCGCCAACCTTTCCGCGTTTAGCAGGTCAAAACGCCAAATATATTTATAAACAGCTTCAAGACTTTAAATCGGGTCTTCGTAATAACGCCTTAATGATGCCAATGGCTGCCGACAAAACCGACCAACAAATGGCCGATTTAGCCGCATATTTCTCGCAACAAAAAGCAGGTGTTAACTTAGCCGATCCCGCTTTATTAGCCAAAGGCGAGCGTTTATATCGTGGCGGTAATCCTGCAACGGGCGTTGCACCTTGTGCGGGCTGTCATGGTCCAACAGGCAAAGGTAATTCTTATGCCGTGTTTCCAAAGTTAGGTGGTCAACACGCCGACTACATCAAAGCGCAGTTAATTGCTTTCCGTGCCGCAGGCCGTGACGATAACACCGACCAAAAACGTGTTAACGATGCCGCCAAAGCAGGCGAGCAAGGCATTATGCAAATGGTTGCCTCTAAATTATCAGACAAAGAAATTGACGCTTTAGCTAATTATGTATCTGGCTTACATTAATGTAACCTAAGGCTACAAAACACCCCGATTAATCGGGGTGTTTTTTTATTAGCACACAAAAACAACACAGTTTGGCTAATGGTATTAACAAGTTTTTGTTTTATGCTAAAGAAAATCTGATAGATAACAAATCGAGGATATTATGTTTAAAAAGTTTGCCGCTGTGGCCTTATTGTCGTTAGCCCCTGTTTGGGCGTTTGCTGCCAGTTTTGTAGAGGGCAAAGATTATAAAGTGTTAGCGTCGCCTACCATTAATCCTGCAGGTAAAAATATCGAAGTGCGTGAGTTTTTTTGGTATGGCTGTCCTCACTGTTTTCGTTTAGACCCTTTTGTAGAAATGTGGCTTAAAACCAAGCCAAGTGATGTGACTTTTGTGCGTACCCCTGCCTCATTAAATCCTGTGTGGGAAGGTAATGCGCGTGGTTATTATGCGGTAGAAATGATGGGCTTAATCGAAAAGGTTCATGTGCCTTTGTTTAATACCATTCACGAAAACCAAGCGCGTATTTTTGATGAAGCCAGTTTAGCCGCGTTTTATCAGCGTTATGGTGTGGACTCTGCTAAATTTAAAGGCTTGTTTAACTCGTTTGCGGTAACAGGTAAAGTCTCTCAAAGCAAAGCCTTAGCTCAAAAATACCAAATTGAAGGCGTACCTGCGGTGGTGGTTAACGGCAAATACTTAGTTTCGGGTGAGACCGCTAAAGTGCTGCAAGTGACAGACTTTTTAATTGCCAAAGAGCGAGCAGCTCAGCCTAAAAAATAAGGCTATAAAAACTCCCTCTCCCCCTGTGGGAGAGGGTTGGGGTGAGGGTGTAGAAACGCATAATTTCTATGTTCTGTTTCATATTTTAGGGATAAATAACCATCGTGAAGCTAATCGCATCATTAACCAGTCCTTTTGCGCGTAAAGTGCGTATTGTGTTAGCCGAAAAACAGCTTGCCTATGAGTTGGTGATTGATATTCCTTGGAATAGCGATACCCAAGTAGCGCAATTTAATCCTTTAGGCAAAGTGCCTGTGTTAGTAGTAGATGAAGAACAACATACGTCTTTGTTTGATTCTCGCGTCATTGTAGAGTATTTAGAGCGTCTTATTCCAAGTCCTGTATTAATTCCTAAATCTGCCGAAGCTCATATTAAAATTAAGCGTCAAGAAGCCTTAGCCGATGGTATTGCCGATGCCGCCGCCACGATTTTTATTGAGCGTAAACGCCCTCAAGCTTTACAAAGTGCCGAGTGGATTGCTCGTCAACAGCAAAAAATTGACTTAGGTTTGCAAGCTATGTCCGATATATTGGCCGATAATTTGTTTTTTGTGGGTGATGAGTTTAGTTTGGCTGATATTAGTACTTTGTGTTGTTTGGGTTATTTAGAGCTTCGTTTTGCTGATATTACTTGGCGTGAGCAATATCCTAATTTAGCCAGCTTTATGACGCGTATGTCTCAAAGAGACAGCGTTAAACAAACAATACCGACAATATAAATTCAAGTCTTTGAGTGATGATTTTGAATATAAAAGGAATTAGCTTCAGAATATTTAGTTTGTTAGTGCTTTTTTTTGCACTGTTGGCTTGCACTACAACGCCGTATATTGTGCCAAGTCACCAAGCCTTTGTCGGGCATGGTTCAAATACTATTTATGTGGTTAGTCATGGTTGGCATACAGGTTTTGTGATCCCTGCTAAAGCCATTCAGTATCGGTTACCTGTGCTAAAACAGCGTTTTAATGATGCTGCTTATATTGAGTTTGGTTGGGGAGATAAAGGCTTTTATCAAGCGCAACACATTACCGCACGCTTAACATTACAAGCTCTTTTTTGGCCTTCTGAGTCAGTCATTCATGCTGTTGCTGTGCCAAGCGACGTTAAATATTATTTTTCTAATAGCCAAGTAGATACTTTGTACGTTACCGATGCCGAGTTATCTCAGTTAATTTCATTTATTGTGGCCAGTTTTGCTTTAGACAATCAGGCTAATATTATTAAACTAAAAAAAGGCATATACGGCGACAGCCAGTTTTATCAAGGTGTAGGCTCTTATTATGTAATGAATACGTGTAATAAATGGACGGCTAAGGGCTTAAAAAGTATGGGAATGAGTGTTTGGCCTGTTTTTAAACTAACATCGGGCAGCGTGATGAATTATTTGCAACCGTATGTTAGGCAGGAGTAGAGGTAGAAGTGTTTTATCTTGATTTCGCGTAGAGCGCAAAGTGTTGCGCCATTAAAAGGTGCAATGCCCGAAGGTTTTGCTCCCTATCTCATGAACACTTGGTGCATTACGCCCTTGCTAATGACACCCTACGAACTATTTAGGCACAAGAATGATTGATCTACTTGCAACTTTTATATTCTTTTTTGCCGTGATTGACCCTATTGGAACAATACCTGTCTTTATATCGGTGACCAGTCAATACGAAGAAAAAATCAAACGTAGAATCGCGTATCGAGCGACCTTTGTTGCTGCGGTGGTTTTAGTTTTTTTTGTTGTAGCGGGAGAAGTTATTCTTACAGCCATTAATATCCCTCTTTCTGCATTTCAGATTGCAGGCGGGATAGTGCTGTTTCTTTTTGCTATTTCGATGATATTTGGTGAAAGTAAACCTGAAGAAGAGATGAAAATGGCTGCTAACTTCAGTGAAACGGCCATTTTCCCACTTGCTGTGCCATCTATTGCCAGTCCAGGTGCCATGCTCGCAGCGGTATTATTTACTGAAAATCATCGTTACAACCTCTGGGAGCAGGCTCAGACAACGATGGTTATGCTTTCTGTCTTACTTATTGTATTAGTGCTTATGCTGGCAGCGAGTTGGGTTCATCGTCTAATCGGAAATAGTGGGGCAAGTATTATCAGTCGCATCATGGGATTAATTTTAGCTTCTGTCGCAGTCTCAAGTATATTAGAGGGAATTAAGGTGTACTTTGAAATCTAGAATATGCGATCTAGTAAACATAGGTTTGGTAGAAATACGAAACCCATCCTTTGCCCATTAAATCAATAACATAAATCTTGGCCTCTCTCAATAAAAGAGGCCAAGCCCTTTGTTAATTAAGGCGCAGTTTTTTCAAATGCAGCTACGCCTGTAATCTCGGCCATTCCTTTACCCAAGTTAGTTGTTAACTCATAATTTAAGCCAATCATTGCACCGTTGTTTCCTGCAAAAAAGCCATTTGCAGCGCAATTTTGACAGCTTTGGCTATTAACCGTGAGGTTGCTTAAGCTAAAGTTGGCATTTAACGGGCTTTGGCCTTGAAAGCGAATATCGCCTTGGCTCGTGGTGCTAAAGCCCATATCTAGCTTAATGGCATCATTGGCGGTACTGGCAAAATTAACCTGCATGGTACTGTTATTTAATACATTAACACCTGCTAATGGGCTAATGGTAGTTGCAGGTGAGCCAGTCGTGGTGGGCGTAGTAATTGTGCCTGTAGGCGTGGTGCTGCCTGCATGAGCATACGTCACTACACCCGAACTAGGTAAACTAACACTTGGCGCACCTACAATATAATGTACGGTATCGTTAGCGGCCAAGGTGACAGGATTATTTGCATCTCCCACATTAACGCTACTATTTATCCAACGTCCCCATGATAGCGTTTGTTTGTAGTGAGTCACTTCGGTTGCTGCATTGCTAGTTGGTGTGGTGCTATAACCATACTCACTTCCCCCAACGCTACTACCCGATAACCACGCTAAACTTTGGCCATCAAACTGTGCGCTAACAGCATTAGTTTGGTGTAGATTAATACCTATTTCGGGGTTGTTATTAATTTGAGTGCTTAATAAGGCACGATAAATGGGCGATGTAGAGTCACTCAATTGATTGACAGGAATAACAAAATTCGCATCTTGCTTAAAGGCGGCAACCCCTTGTGTATGCACAAATAAGCCATTATTAAAAGAGTCACTCACTGCACTTAATGTGTAATTTAATGCGCCCCATTGAGCGGTATCACCCACCAAAAAGCCCGTTGCTGTGCCTGAGCAGCCTAGGTTATTACAGTCGTTACCTGACCCTAACTTAATGTTTAACGTATCAAAGTTAAAAGTGCCAGAGGCTAACAATGAGGTTGTACCAGTTGCATTGAGTGTTTGACTGCTGCCTGTGGTGGGTGTGAGTTGTAAATTGAGGTTTAAGCCAACGGTGTTTGCCCCAAAGTTAATATCTAAATAACTGAGGTTTGTAACTTGCGCTTGTGTGCCTTGTTGGCCATCAATCGTGGGTGTAGTGCCACCTTGAAAACTATAAGACACACGATTAGCGGTAGGTAAATTAAGCGTAGGTGTGCCAACAATATAATGTACTTGTTGAGTGTCGCTTAAACCATAACTGTCTTGAACAGGGTCATTGACATCTACACCACCATTGCTCCATACGCCCCATGTTAATAATTTATCGGCATGTTGAATTTGAGTGCTTTGGGCAGAGGCTTGACTGTTATGGCTGACTGCGCCATAAATATCACTGGCGGTATTATTGGTGTTATGAAATGCCAACTGCAAACCACCCGTAGTGCTGTTAAAAATAGCGGCTAAGTTACTCACAGGATTAGGACTAATGCTAATCCCTGCGTTATTGCTAAATAAAGCGGTGTATTTGCCTGTTAAACTGCTTTCTACTTTGGCACTGGTAGCAATGTTGCTCACAATAGTAGTGCTTGCTGCACCTGTTAAGACGGCTACACCACCAATATTGGCTAAGCTATCAGGGCGGTTAATATCATAAATTGCACCTACATCACCCCCCGAAAAAAAGCCTTCTAAATTAATAGGGCATAAGTTATTGCTACACAAACTGTTGTTGCCTGTACTAGCAAAAAAATTGTCTTGTAAGCCATTTAAGCTAAAGGTATTGAGTGTTTGATTGAGTGCTAAGTTTAGTGGGTGATTTTGGGTGCTAGCGGTATAGCTCACACCATCTAAAGACAGCGCCATATTGACCGATAACAACGGTTGAGTGTTTAGGTCAATGTCGATATTGAGTTGAGTTAATTGGCCTACGCTTTGGTCTGCACGGGCAGGAGAGGCATTAGCGAGGTCGGCCAAGCGATAACTAATACGCTGATTTTGACCTAACTGTTGAGTAGCAGTTGTACCTACAATATAGGGTATAAAGGTGTTGGCATCTAAGTTGAGTGTGTTGATATTAACGCTGTTGTCAGCAGTAGCCATTGAGCCGTTTGTCCATTCGCCAAAGGACAAAGTACCAACTTGTTTAACGCCACTAAATTTAACAGGATTACCAAGACTGCGCGTATCTAATAATAAAGTGTTGTTGGCATCGCTACTAATGAGTCCTACTAAATTACCAACAACCGTACCATTTTGGCTAACATTGTCGTAAGCGGCATAAATATTTTGGAGTATTCTGTTTGAAGAGGCACTATCAAGCAGACTGGCAAAGTGGCTTAAGCGAGGCTCACCATTTACACTTTGAATATAAAAAGGAAAAATCTGTACTTCGGGTTGTCCATTGCGATTAGTCTGATTGCTTTGCTCCAAATTATTATTGGGAGCTAATACATCTAAACCAAGATTTATCTCGTTGTTGGCAAGCTCTTGTGGCGGTGTTTGCTCGTTATTTTGTTGTTCTTCGGTGGGTTGAGGTGGGGTGGCTTCGGCTTCGGCCATTACGCCATTTTCGGCAGGCTCGGGTGCTTTGCCTTGTTGCATTTGAAAGGTTTGTCCAATGTTAATATCACGGTTGCCAAACTCATTGCTAATGTTAACTATGCCTTTGTTAACCGTCACCAATAATCGACCATTAGGCTCTTGGGTGGCGGTATAGCCTGTGCCACGAATACCAATGGTGCCTACAGGCGTTTTAACAGCGTAATTAGCACGATTGACGCGGCCAATTGCACCACTGACGGTACGAATACCACCACGAATAAAGTTAAATAATAATGCGCCATCTTGAGGTTTGTTGCGGCTATAGGTGTAATTGTCTAGGCCAAACACGGTATTGGGTTGCAAAGACATTAAACTGCCGTCAGTAAAACGAATCTGTAAGCGTCCTGTGCCTGTTTCTAAACGTTCGCCACTGTTGAGTAACTCACCTCTAGTGAGCGTGCGCGTTTTACCATCATTGCCAATAGCGGTGACTTTTCCTGCCACAAAGGTCACTCGACCTGCAACATCGGCAAACGTTTGGCCACATAAAAGCGTGGCGACCATTGCGGCTAATAAGCCTTTGCCAGAAAGTTGGCTAAATTGTTGATTCATTATCTATCCTCCTTGTTACAACGACATACGAAAATCAACACCAAACACATGGCGTGTAAAGTCGTTGATAGTGTGGTTGGCACTGGTTTGGCTGTAGTTGTAGTAGGGCTGTAAGCTGTATTGAGGCTTGATTTGCCATGTTAAGCCTAAACTAAATTGGCTTTCGTCATCTTGACGAGCCGTATTAAAAGGCGCAACCAACCAAGGATTGCCTTTGACATAATCGCGTTGCTCAATACTGGCGTGTGCATTTAGGCTAAGTTGTGCATTGTAGCTAAGACTGCCACCAAGGCGAAAGCCCTGAAAATCATAACTAAAATAATCAAATTGGCTATCGGTGGTGCTTTCTTGGCCTTGATACAGACTGGCATAAAAAGAAGGCGTAAAACGTGCATTAAGTGCTTGAGAGTAGGCTAAACCCAGTGTACTGCGGTCAGCATCGCGTGCAGCTTGGGTATCGTAACGAAATTGACTGAATTGTCCAAATAGCGCGACTTGCGCATCATTGGCTAAGGGGTGTTGTGCTTGCGCCAATAAGCCCATCATGTCGCGATAATCTTGCCCATCTAAACCCATTTTTTGAAGTTGGAGTTTGCCTTGTAGAGCGGTATTGCCGATATTTTTGAGTAAGCCTGCGTTAGCGTTAGCGGTATAAGTGTCAAATTCGGGGTTATTAAAAACGGCTCGGTAATCAATATTGCCTTCTAAGCTAGCCACCAAATCGGGATTAAATTGATAATATAAGGAGCTACCTACATCAACATGGGCAAAAGCACTGCTTTGGCGATGCGGTACAATTAAAAATACGGGTTGATTGTTGGTAGAGGGCAGGGCAATACGCGAGTTTTCGGTTGCACCATTAATATTGGTATCGTGGCCTGTACTTAATTTTAAATAATGGCGTATTTGGCGTGTTTTTTCGGCTTCGACCTTTTTGGTCAATCCCAAGTATTGCTCTACTAGCTGTTTAACTTCGGGAGGTGGATTGTACTGTTTGATAGTGTCTAATTCTTTGCGGCTGCTAATGGTTTCGCCTAAGGCTAAATGAGTTCGTGCCATTTGGACGCGGCACGGGCCATTATTGGGTTCTGCCCCCAAACAGCGTTCAAAGGCAAATGCGGCACGGCTAGGGTCTCCTGCCTCTAATAAACTAAGACCATATAAATAATCATAATCAGGTTGACCTGCACGCTCTTCTTCAAGAGGGGCGAGTAAGTCATACGCTTGAACAATTTGTTTTTGATTGAGTAAAGCTTCGGCGCGTTCTAAAACAGCGTCAGCAAAGCTAGGCTGGGCAAATAAGACAAAAAGGCTTAAATAAAGTCGATGCAGACGCATAGGGTTCGTTCCCTGAAAGTGATTTGCTTAATTTTAATGCGCTTTGTGCAGTTGTGCTATGTTTGATTAAGTAATGTTGCATTTTGGCGTAGATTTTACTTAGCCAAGCCCTGTTTAACAGAACTTGGCTAAGGTATTTAAAGTGATGTATTGGTGGTTGTGGTTATGCTAGTTGGATTAGCAAAGCCTGCTGCACCTTGTACCTGAATCGAGGTTGCTTGACTGGCTTGTACTGTTCCCGAAATATCGTATAGCAAGCCTGCCGCAACGGGAGCTGTCTGTGTGCTTTGGCTAATGGGGCTAACTGCACCAAAAAACTGACCATTGGCACTGGCAATACAGCTAGTACAAATTAGTGCGCCTTGATTGGCGGATACACCCATTTCACTAAAGCTAAAAGCATTACTAGCACTGGTTAATGAGCCAGAACCCGAAATATCTAAAGATTGTAGGGTGCTTGCTTGGCTAAAACCTGTAATACCTAAAGAAAGTTGTGTAGTGGCATTATTAAAGTCAACGGTTAAGTTACCACTACTCACTTGACCAATATCGTGTGTTGCCACTATGCCGTCAGTGCTAAAAGTTGCACTAGATGTACCCCCCACTAAGTTATAGCTGACTGCACCTGAGGTGGGTAATTGGTTGCTAGGTGTAGATAAACCAATGAGGTAATGAATATTATCGTTAATGCCTAATACTACACCGCCGTTGGCATCATCGCCTATATCAACACGGCCATTAGTCCAACGTCCCCATGCTAATGATTTGGCGGCTTGGCCTATATCTTTAATTTCTGCTGCGCTATTGGTCGCGGTATTAAGTGCTCCATAAAAGTCTTTAGCAGAAGTGTTTCCTCCCTCATCAGTTATTTTATGAAAAGCACTCATCAAACCATTGCTACGGCTATCAAATACAGCCGCTAAATTGTCGCTAGAGGCAACGTTAATACTACTATTAGTGCTTTTAAATGCAGCACTGTAAGTTCCTGCTAGGCTTGAAGCTAAACTTTGTGGGTTTATTTCGGCATTGATGGCTGTTTCGCTGCCCGATAAAGCGGCTACGCCACTAATAAGGGTGGCTTGGTTACGAAAAATCTCGTATACCACGCCCATGTCATTACCCGATAAAAAGGCAGATAAAGTGACTGGGCACGAAGTACCACTACAGGTAGTGCCTTCATCACTACTTTGAGCATACAAGCCATTGCCATCGGCTGATAAAATAAAACCACTAAACTTTTTATCAAAACTAATATCTAACAGGGGAGCTTTGTTGAGCGTGGCTGTGTAATTGATATTAGCGAGAGTGGCAGCCATATCCACCGAAACCAGTGGCATCAAATTAAGGTCAATATCAATATTGAGTTTAGTAAGTGTGCCAGCTCCTTTTGCCAAGCTACCTGCAAGGCTATAAGAGGCGTTCATGTGGGTGCCAAGATCTTTTTCGGCGGTTGTACCAACAATATAGGGCATAAACTGTAGCGCAGATAAATTAAGCTGCTGCGCGGTGCCTATGTAGGGGTCAACTACCGAGGCTGAACCATTTGTCCAAGCACCCAAGAATAAACTACCTACTTGCTGCACATTGCTAAAATTTAAGCTTTGAATGCCATTACGGGTATTTAAAATGACTTTGCCTGCGGTATTGCCCCCTGTAAAGTCTGTACCTGTGATTGCTAGTAAACGACCATTGGCGTTGCCTTCACTGCTTACATCACTGTAGAAACCCTGTACATTGGGGTAAATTTGTACGCCTGACTCACCTTTCAGTAAACTACCAAAGCTGCTTAAACGGGGAATGCCGTCACGTGTTTGAATAAAGGTTACAAAGTTATCATCGGCTAAATTGAGTTTTGGACGATCATTTTGACCTGTCGCCTCGTCTTCTTGCTGTTGTTTAGATTCTGGGTTATTGGCGCGTGCTGTCACTGACTCACCGCGAGCGGCAGCACTTGGGGCTTGGCCTGTTTGTACTTCAAAAGTTTGGCCAGCATTAATGTCACTAGCACCAAAATTATTTTGTAGATTAACAATACCTTTGCCAACACTGAGTAATAAACGACCATTAGGCTCTTGGCTGGCGGCGTAGCTAGTGCCACGAATACCAATGGTAGCAACGGGTGTTTGTACTTTATAGTTACTACGATTAACTTTGCCAATCGCACCGCTTACAGTACGCATACTACCGCGTATAAAGTTAAATAATAATGAGCCTTCGTTGGGTTGCGCCTTATTAAACGCATAATTATCTAAACCAAAAACGGTATTAGGCTGCAAAGATACAAAACTGCCATCAGTAAAACGAATTTGCACCCGTCCTGCGTTGGTTTCGAGGCGTTCGCCACTATTAACCAACTCTCCCTTGACTAAGTTACGGCGCGCGCCATCGGCAGATACCGCTTGAACTTTGCCTGACACAAAATTGACACGACCTGCCACGTCGGCAATAACTTGCCCTGAGAGTAGGCAACTTACAAAGGCAGTTAATAAGCCTTTGGCATTTAAATTAGGATAGGTTTGACGCATGATGAATTGACTCCCTGTTACATATCAAAGCGCAAATCAACACTCACCACATGGCGTGTGTAGTCGCTCAATGCAATGTTGGATTGATTTTGGGTATAAGTATAGTTGGGCTGTAGCGAAAGATTTTTATTTGCTTTCCAATTGAGGTTAACACCAACACTGCTTTCTTTGTCTGCACGGTAAACAGTCGTGCTAAATATAAGCGGAGAAAAGTAGGGAGCTGTATTGTAGTTACGTTTTTCGTAACTCAATTGCCCATTAAGGCTAAGACTAGGTGTAAGTGTTAAGCCACCGCCTGTGCGCGCCCCATTAAAGTCATAGCTTTGAAAATTAGCAATATCAATAGATTCGTCACCACGATAAAGGCTAACATAAAAAGAGGGATTTAATGGTGCGTCAACTACACTAGAATAAGCGATACCCATATTTTTACGCTTTGCGTCGCGAGCTGATAGGGTGCTGTAACTTAATTTGTTGCTTTGTAAAAATAAAGCCATTTGGCCTTGGCCTAATGAACTTTGTACTTGGGCTAAACCACCCGTAATATCACGATAACTTTTGCCATCAAGCCACATTTTTTGGCCTTGGAGTTTAGTCATTAACACAAAGGTTTCTAAGTTAAACGATGCACCTAAACTCGCGTCGGCGGCTTGGTAGTCAAAATTATGGTCGTCAAAAAAGCTACGTGTTTGGGCGTTAATATCGGCTAATAAATTAACGTCATTAGTGGCTTTATAAACAATGCCGCTACCAGCACTTAAACTGGCGTAAGTAGAGTCATCTGATGTGGCAAGTTTAGTAGGATCAGTAGCACCTCCAATCTTAAGTGTCGGCAAGGCTGCTGCTGTTTTATTGGCATCATCTGGTGCACTATTAATGTTGCTGTCATAACCTATGCCTGCTTGTGCATAAGCGGTAATACGGCGTTTTTGTTGTTTTTCTAGGTTATCAACCGCACCTAAATATTGATTTACAATTTGTTTTACTTCGGGAGGTGGATTGTAAGTATTAACCACTTCTAGTTCGGCACGTGCATTTTCTGTTTCGCCTAAAGCTAAATGAGTGCGCGCCATTTGTACACGACATGGGCCATTTTTAGGTTCAACGGCTAAACATCGCTCAAAAGCAAAAATAGCATTATGTGGTTCACCTTTTTCGAGTAAAGCCACACCTAATAAATAATCATATTCGGGATTGCCTGATTGTTGTTCTTCTAGTGGAACTAAAATCTCATAGGCTTTGTCGGGAGCTTGCAAGCGAATCAACGCATCTGCTTGCTGTAAAACAGCATCGGCGGCCAAAATCGGCATACTGACACTCATGCCGAGTGCCAAAAAAAGGGTGTTCAAACGCATATCAACGTTCCCTGATAAAAAGTTGTGCTTTATTTATACTCCATTAGTGTAGTTATGATAAGTGTTTAACTCAAACGAAGTTGGCTTTTTATAACATTTAAATTGCTATGCTTGAGCTTTTTTCGCTACGCCAGTGTTTAGCACCCACAAAAATGAGCCGTAATTGTTTAACGGCACGCATACTTAACTCATATTGCAAACGAACTTGCTCAGCAGGTAAACACAAAATTTCACCACACC
>ERZ650309.762-NODE-762-length-15554-cov-4.344990_pt1 | contig 15554 bp, 11 predicted proteins | sample MGYA00376245_ERZ650309 | MGnify/ENA primary metagenome ERZ650309 (study PRJEB26733, sample SAMN07839294) | wastewater metagenome | biome: urban; feature: wastewater treatment plant; material: waste water | place: USA: North Carolina | collected 2016-04-26 ...
TGCAGCGGGCCGACCTCGTTGTCGCGGTAGATGCCGACGCACAAGAGCGGCGGCGGCGCCGCGGCCGTGAACAGCGCCTGCAGCAGGCCGAGCGAAGCGGCGTCGGCCCACTGCAGATCGTCCAGCACCAGCACCAGCGGGCAGCCGGCATCGGCGAAGAGCCTGAAGAGGCGCTGCAGCGCGGCGTTGAGCTCCTGCTGCGCCTCGCCCGAGTCGAGCGCCGGCGCGGCCGCGTCCGCGGGCTGCGACCCGAGCAGCAGCGCGAGCTCGGGCAGCAGCGTGGCGACCAGCGGCGCGTCCTCGGCGAGCGCCCGCGTCACCTCGTCGCGCCACCGCGCCCGCCGCTCCTCGCCCTCGAGCAGCAGCTGGTGCACGAGCTGCCCGAGCGCCTGCGCCAGCGCCGCGTACGGGACGCTGCGCTTGAGCGCATCGAACTTGCCGCTCACGAAGTAGCCGCGGCGCGCCAGCACCGGCTTGTGCAGCTCCGCGACGAGCGAGGACTTGCCGATGCCGGAGTAGCCGCTGACGAGGACCAGCCCGGCGGCGCCGCGACCGTCGCTGCCGCCGCTTGACGCGCGCTCGAACGCGGCCCGCAGCGCCGCGAGCTCGGCCTCGCGACCGTACAGCTTCTGCGGCAGCTCCAGCCGCCGCGAGCGATCGCGCTCGGCGATCGGGAAGTCGCGGATCGCACCGCCTCCGTCACCGTCACCGTCGCCCTCTCCCTCGAGCAGCTGCAGGCAGCGCTGCAGGTCCGCGAGCAGCCCGTACGCGCTCTGGTAGCGCTCCTCCGCGGTCTTGGCGACGAGCTTCATCACCATCGCCGACAGCACGCGCGGCACCCGCGGGTCCAGCTGGTGCGGCGGCACCGGCACCTGCGCGATGTGGCAGTGCACGAGCTCCAGCGGATCGCTGGTCCGGAACGCCAGCTGCCCGGTCAAGAGCTCATAGAAGGTCATGCCGAGCGCGTAGAAGTCCGAGCGGTGATCGATGGCGCGGTTCATCCGCCCGGTCTGCTCGGGCGACAGGTACGGCAGCGTGCCCTCGAGCTGGCTCGGGCTGCGCACCTGCTGCACCTCGCGCGGCAGCCGCGTGGCGATGCCGGCGTCGATGATCTGCACGCGCCCGGTCTCGGTGTTGACCACGATGTTGGTCGGGTTGAGGTCCTTGTGGATGACGCCCGCCTCGTGCAGCGCGCCGAGCGCGGTCGCCACCTGGATCCCGATCGAAAGGAACGTGCGCAGCGGCAGCGGCCCGCGCGCGAGCAGGCTACGCAGCGACTGCCCACCGATGTCCTCCAGGAGCAGGGCCGGGCCTTCCGGAGTCTCGCAGAGCCCGTAGGTGCGGAGGACCCCGGGGATGTCGAGGTCCTTGAGGATCTGGTGCTCGTGGTGCAGGCGGGCGACAAGGCGCGGCGGCGCGGGGCCGGCCACGGGCCCCTTGACAATGACGTGCTGCCCGTCGCTGCGGCGGGCGCGGAGGATGCGGGTCGTGCGGCTCGTGTACAGCGTGTCGAGGACTTCGAGCTCCGGCGCAGTGAACATCAAGACCCCCGCTCAGCAGTTCCGATCCGTGCCAGTCCGTGCCAGTCCATAGCAATCCGTATCAGGCCGTGTCAGGCCGTAGCAGCGACGCAGAAGGAGCGCTCAGCTGCTGGCGCCGATCTTCTTGCGCAGCGCCTCCATCTTGGCCTTCACGGAGGCGAGCTCGCGCTGCAGCGTGCGGTGCCGCGAGCTGCGCTCGCGCTGGGCGACCGCCTCGGCGACCGTCTTGAGCAGGACGGACAGCTCGGTGCCCTTCGTCAGGTAGCCGAACGGTCGATACTCGTTGATGATGCGATACGGATCGCGCAGATCTTGATAAGCGGAATGAAAGATGATCGGAACGTCCGGATCTTTCTCGCGAATCTTTGAATAACAAGTAAATCCATCCATTCCGGGCATCCTGATGTCCAGGATGACGACCGAGGTGTCGTCGCTAACCGCTTCGATGCCGGCGGCAGCGTTATCGCACAAGATCACGCGATACAGCCGCCCCAGGGTCAGCCGCAGCGCCGCGCCCAGGTCCTCATCGTCCTCGATGATGAGCACCTGCGGCGCACCCGTCGACCCGTCGACCGGCGGCTCCGTCGCCTCGTCGTCGAACAGGTTGAACTTCTTGAAGGTCATACCCTGCTCCTTGCGGCCTGCCGAGCGTTAGGAAAGAGACACATTTGGCGCGACGCCTATCGATGAATCGGACCGATCGTTAATCAAATAACGTACGGATCCGATCCTGGCTGCGCTCTTACCGCACCCGGACTTACACCGCGGCCGATCCCCCGTTGGCCCCTACGCGCCGCAGCGGCTGTGGCGCGCTCACGCAATCAATCTTTCTACACAGGAATCTTTATTAAGGCGCCCCCTTATTCAGGCTGCACCACTTCATACTATTCGTCAACAAGCCACACGCAGTGCGTAACCCTGCGAGATGAGCCGGATTTCTCGAAGATATCGCCGATGACGATCCGTACGATGCTGCCATCTGGCACAGCACGTCAGGATTCCGGAACCGGAGTCCGAGGCGCCAGATTCCGAGCTGCCAGATTCCGAGGCGATCGACGCCGGCCGTTGCGGAGCAGGCAGGGAAGGACAGAGAGCAGGAAGTTCCCGATGCTGGCGCGGCCTCTGTCCGCAGAGACAGAGAACGCGCCGCGTCCGAGAGGGGAGCGGGCGCAGGCCCCGCGCCCGAGAAGCACCGATGTGCCTCCGCGGCGCGCGGATCATGCAATCAGGTGCGCGTCAGCTGCGCGGCTGGCTCTGCTCCTCGACGGCGGGCCGCCCGCCCTGGGTCAGGTAGCGCTGCGGCTCGCGATCGAACTCCTTTTTGCACTGGCCCGAGCAGAAGTAGAGCGTGCGCTCGCCGACCTGGCTCTTGTCGCGCGCCTGCTGCTCCTCGACGCGCATTCCACAGACCGGATCTTGGACCATGGTCCACCTCCTCTTCTTCCAGACTCTGGCCTAACTCTGGCGCTGAAAAGGAGGCCCGCAAGCACAGCCGTCCGACGGGAGAATCCCTATGCGGCGGACTTCTTGAGGCTGGCGAGGTCGATGACGAAGCGGTAGCGCACGTCGCCCTTGAGCATACGCTCGTAGGCCTCGTTGATCTTGTCGATCGGGATGATCTCGATGTCCGAGACGATCTTGTGCTGGCCGCAGTAGTCGAGCATCTCCTGCGTCTCGGCGATGCCGCCGATCAGCGAGCCGGCGAGGCGGCGGTTGCCGCCGATCAGCGCGTGCGCCGCGAGCGGCACCGGCTCGGGCGGCACGCCGACCAGCACCATGGTGCCGAGCGGCCGCAGCATGCCCAGGTACTTGTTGTAGTCGTGCGGCGCCGAGATGGTGTCGATGATGAGGTCGAAGCGGCGCGCCAGCTTCTTGAACGTGGCGCCCTCGCGCGTCGAGGCGAAGCCGTGCGCGCCGAGCCGCCGCGCGTCGGCCTCCTTCGACGGCGAGGTGCTGAGCATCGTCACCTCGGCGCCCATCGACGCCGCCAGCTTGACCGCCATGTGCCCGAGGCCGCCGAGACCGACCACGGCGACGCGGTCGCCCGGCTTGCAGCGCCACTGGCGCAGCGGCGAGTACGTGGTGATGCCGGCGCAGAGCAGCGGCGCCGCGGCCGCCGGATCGAGCGCCTCGGGCACCCTCAGCGTGAAGCGCTCGTCGACGACGATGTGCGTCGAGTAGCCGCCGAAGGTGGGCGTCTTGCGATCCATCTCGGTGCCGTTGTACGTGAACGCGCAGCCGGACTCGCAGAACTGCTCCAGGTCGCGCTCGCACGGCGCGCAGCGGCGGCACGAGTCGACCATGCAGCCGACGCCGGCGAGGTCGCCGACCCGAAGGCGCGTGACCGCGGCGCCGACGTGGCTCACGCGGCCGATGATCTCGTGGCCGGGCACCATCGGGAACAGCGCGCCGCCCCACTCGTCGCGGGCCTGGTGGAGGTCCGAGTGACAGACGCCGCAGAACAGGACGTCGATGGCGACGTCGCTCGGCCCGGGATCGCGGCGCTCGATCAGCGTCGGGCCGAGCGGGGCGTTGGCAGCAGCGGCAGCGTAGGCAGGGATCTTTCGCATGGGGGTGTCTTCTCCTGGGCCCGCAGTCTAGCAAGTGCGCGCCTTTAGGCGAGCCGACCGCAGTCGCACGCAGCAAGCGTTCCGCGCCGCGCCCCGCCGTGCCCACCCGAGCGCGCGCAGCGCCGAGCCGCGCGCGACCTTACCGCAAGCCCTCGAACATCATGCTCTACCAGGACGATGGCGGCACCGAGCGCCTGAAGCTGCTCGACTTCGGGCTGGCGTTCGTCGACGGCTCCGAGCCGCAGCAGCGGCTGACCTCGCGCGGGCAGGTCCTGGGCACCGCGCACTACATGGCGCCCGAGCAGTGCCTCGGCCACAGCATCGGCCCGCCCGCGGACATCTACTCGCTGGGCGTGGTGCTGTACCAGCTGCTGGCCGGGCGGCTGCCGTTCGCGGGGCGCTCGCCGGTCGACATCATGAACCAGCACATCCACACGCCGCCGCCGCCGATCGAGCGGCAGGCCCTGCACCGCGAGGTGTCGCCGCAGCTCTCGGCGCTGGCGCTGTGGGCGCTGGAGAAGTCGCCGGCGCGGCGGCCGACCGCGGTGCAGCTCCGTCAGGCGCTGCAGCAGCTCATCGCCTCGCGGCCCGGCCTCGGCCGCAGCCTGCGCAGCGCGCCGCCGGGAGCGCTCACGCGCATCGAGCCGGAGAGCCCCCTCACGCGCCGACGCAGCCCGTCGGTGCTGCGGCCGGACGCGCAGTCGCGCGTGGCGACGATCGAGGCCGTGGTGCTGCAGGACCAGGACTCGGTGCTGATGCCCAACGTCGTCATCTGGGGCATCGGCGGCGAGCGGCTCGAGGATCTGCGCGCGTCGCTGGCGATGCACAAGGTGCGCGCCGTCGGCTGGGGCGGCAAGAAGATCCCGCCCGCGCACCTCGGCAAGGAGGACATCCAGGCCATCCTGCTGCCGGGTGACGCGCTCGCGTCGGCGCGGCTCCACAGCCTGCGCAGCGAGGGCCCGCACCGCAAGACGCCGGTGCTGGTCGTCGATGTCACCGACCCGTCGAGCGTGGTCTCGCTGATCCGCGCCGGCGCCAGCGACATGGCGCTCGTCGACACCGACCGCGAGCAGCTGTGCCACCAGACCCTGCGCCTGATCCGCAGGAGGCGCTGAGGCGCCGAGCGAGACCGGCTGCCGCTGCCGCGGACGGCGACGGCGCTCACTCCTTGGCGGCGCGCGCCTCGAGGGCGGCGACGGCGCTCTGCAGCGCCCCGTCGCCGCGCAGGCAGGCGTAGCAGTCGATCAGCCCGAACGGGCCGCAGCTGTGGGTCTGCTGCAGCGCGTGCAGGACCTGCAGCGCGCGCTGATCCCCGGTGCGCCCGGCGCGCGGGAGCAGGGCGCGCTTGTCCTCGCAGCGGGCGGCTGCGTGCAGCTCGATGGCGATGGCGGCGGCGGCCGAGGCGCGTGCTCGCACCGACGGCTGCTCCAGGCTCTTGCGCGCGCGACTCTTGATGCGGGGCGGGCCGGGCCGATAGGCCAGCGCGTACAGCACGTCGACGCCGCGGCTGCCCAGATCCTTCTCGAGCACCGCCATCGCCGCGTCGAGCGAGTCCGGCGTCTTGTCGGCCAGCGCCGCCGCCTGCGCGAGCTCGCCGTCGAGCACCAGGTCGCTGTCGGCGGCCACGGCGCGCGCCAGCCAGCGCAGCGCCTCGACCCCGTCGCTCTGCGCCATGTACGTGTGCGCGACCGCGCGCTGCACGCGCCCGTCCTGCGGGTACCTCTCGGCGAGCGCGAGCACCGCCGCGAGACCGGCGGCCCCGGCCTGCCGCAGCTCCTGCGGCGGCGCCCGTCGCACCGATGGCGGGTGCGTGACCGTGCGGGTCGTGCTGCCGCGCGTTGCGGCCTGCTCGGTCGGCGCCTTCGGGCGCAGCAGCAGCACCAGCGCGACGAGGATCAGCGCCGCCGCGCCCAGCAGCACCGGCGGCCGCTGCAGCGGCACCGGCAGGCGGGCGTACAGCGCTCCGGCGAGGCTGCGCCCGTCCGTCGTCGCCCCGACCGCCGTAGTCGACGGCGGCGGCTCCGGCGGCGGCGGCGACGGGGCGGGCGGGGCCGAGCTCGGGTTGGTGAGCGGCGGCGCGGAGCTCGGGTTGGTGACCGGCGGATCGAAGCGTACGACCGAGGGCGCGCGCAGGGCCGGCGCGGCCGCGGGCTCGGGCGTCTGATCTCTGCGCGGCGGCTCCGGCGGCGCGGACGGCGCAGGGCCGAGCGCACCGCCGTCCGCGAGCGTGCCGCCCACCGACAAGAGCTCGGCCGAGGCGACGGTCTGTCCTCCGGCCTCGGCGGCCGGCCGCACCGGCGCCGGTCGCGCTCCGCCCGGGCTCGAGCTGAAGGGCCCTCCGAGCTCCGCGGCCGCAAGATCCAGCGCCGCGAGCAGCTCCTTCGCGCTGGGGTAGCGGTTGTCCGGGATCTTCTCGGTCAGCCGCAGGACGATCGCTTCCAGCGCCGCCGGCACGCGCACGCCCGGCGCCACGTTCTTCATCGGCGGCGTCGGCGTCGCGATCTGGTTGCGGATGATGCCGACGACGTCCTTGGCGCCGAACGGGTTGATGCCGGTCAAGAGCTCGTAAAAGATCAGGCCGAGCGCGTACAGGTCGGTGCGCCCGTCGATCGGCCCGCTGACGCACTGCTCGGGCGCCATGTACTTGGGCGTGCCGAACAGCGTGCCGTGCTTGGTCAGCGCCTGCGCCGGGCCCTCGCCGCCGGCCAGCGGCGTCTGCGTCGCCACCTTGGCCAGCCCGAAGTCCAGCACCTTGACGAAGTCGGGATCGCCCTGGCGCGGCACCAGCATGATGTTCTCGGGCTTGAGATCGCGGTGCACGACCCCGAGCTCGTGCGAGCGCTCGAGCGCGCTGGCGACCTGGCGGACGATGTGCACGGCGCGGCGGACCTCCAGCGGCCCGTCGGCGAGCGCGTCGCGCAGGCGCTGCCCCTCGAGGTACTCGAGCACCAGGAAGAACTCGCCGGTGTCGGTGCGGCCGAAGTCGGTGGCGAAGGCGATGTTGGGGTGGTCGACGTTGGCCGCGGCCATGGCCTCGCGCTCGAAGCGCGCCACCATCTCGGGGACCTTCGAGGTCTCGGCGTGCAGGAGCTTGAGCGCGAAGCGGCGGCGCAGCTGCGTGTGCTGCACCAGGTAGACCGAGCCCATGCCGCCGCTGCCGAGCTGTGACTCGACCTTGTAGCGGCCGGAGATGACGGTGCCGATGAGCGGGTCCGACATGCGATCCTTCGATGCCTGCGACGGTCAGGGCGCGGCCTGGTTGATCTCGGCGAGGATGTTGGCGGCGCGCTCCTTGACCTGGGCGCGCCACTCGCCGTGCAGCACCTCCTCGAGGTAGGGCGCGGCCGGGCGGCCGATCTCGGAGAGCAGGAAGCGGCGCACCTGCGCCTGATCGCGATCGTTGCCGAGGCCGTTGATCGCGGCCCGGATGAGGAACGGGTTCGAGCGCAAGAGCGGCTCGAGCTCGACGGCGCGGCGCAGCGCCTTGAGCCCGTCGCCGACCCAGAGCTTCGCCAGGTAGAGCTGCCCGAGCAGGTACACGATCTCGGCGCTGCGCGGGTGCTTGTGGCTCAGCTTCTGCAGCACCTTGATGTCGCCGGAGCCCGCCGCGGTCTCGCCGCGCAACAGGCGCGCCTTGAGCTCGGTGAGCTCGGGCGGGTCGTCCGCGCCGTGCGGAAGCGCGGTCAGCGCCTCGGCCGGCGGCTCCGGCGGCTCGGTGGCCTCGAGCACGGACTCGCGCGGCGGGGGCGTGCGCGGCGGCTCGCCGCCTTCCTGGGCCGCGGCGCCGCGGTACGGAGAGGGACCGATGGAGACGAGCGCGCTCGTAAAGAGCGCGACCAGCAGCGACCGCGGCCCCCGGCCCCGGGCGCGCTCGACGGACAGGAGCGACCGAGGCCCCCGGCCCCGGGCGCGCTCGACGGACAGATCTCTCACAGAGACAAAGTATCAGAGCTTTCGGAGCCGGAACAGGCCGGAGCACGGGCCAACGACCAGACCAAGGACCAGACCAAGGACCAGGCCAACGATCGGGCCAACGATCGGGCCGGGCGCCGCCGGGCGAGCGCGTGGTATGATGCGCTCGGAGGAGAAGGCGCGCCGCCGATGAGCGCTTCGACGCAGCAGACAGCGCCCGAGGCGGGGCAGGGAGGCGCGGCCGCGCTGGTCGGGACGACCCTGGCCGGTCGCTACCGCGTCGAGTCCCTGCTCGGCGAGGGCGGCATGGGCGCGGTGTACCTGGTCACGCACCTGGGCATCCGCAAGCGCATGGCGCTCAAGCTGCTGCGGCCCGAGCTCATCGCCATGCCGTCGGCGCTCGCGCGCTTCGAGCGCGAGGCCATGGCCGCCGCCCACTTCGAGCACCCCAACGTCGCGGCGGCGACGGACTACGGGCGCATCGGCGAGGGCGCCAGCGCCGGCCGCTTCTACCTGGCGCTGGAGTACGTCGAGGGCACGGAGCTGCGCCGCGTGATCGAGGCGAGCAAGGGCCCGCTGCCGCCGGCGCGCGCGCTGTTCCTCTTGCGCCAGGTGGTGAGCGCGCTGTGCCGCGCGAGCGAGCTCGGGATCGTGCACCGCGATCTCAAGCCCGAGAACGTCATGCTGGTGCGGCGCGAGGGACACGACGACTTCGTCAAGATCCTCGACTTCGGGCTGGCGCAGCTCTCGCGGCGCATCAGCGAGGAGCCGGCGCCCGACGCCGCGGCGCCGACCGAGCAGAAGCTGACGCAGGTCGGCGAGATCTTCGGGACACCGGCGTACATGGCGCCGGAGCAGGCCTTCGGCGGCGCCGTGGACCTGCGCTCGGACCTGTACGCGGTCGGCGTGATGCTCTACGAGCTCTTGACCGGCGTGCGGCCGTTCGTCGCCAAGTCGCCGATCGTGCTCATCCAGCAGGTGCTGTCGGTCGAGCCGCCGCCGATGCGCGAGCGCGCGCCCGGGGTGCAGGTGCCCAAGGATATGGAGGCGCTGGCGCGGCGCCTGCTGGCCAAGCGGCCCGAGGATCGCATCCAGACGCCGCAGGAGCTGCTCGAGGCGATCGACGCGCTGGTCGCGGCGCACCACCTGGTGTGGCCGGTCGCGGGCGCGGCGTCGCGGTCGCGGCCCAGCCAGCCGACGCAGCCGGCGCTGTCGATGCCGACGCTGCTCGGGCGCGCGGCGACCGTGCTCGGCAGCCGGCTCGGGCTGTCGCCGCCAGCGAGCACGACGAGCAGCACGACGAGCAGCACGACGAGTACTCTGCCGGGCGGCGGCTCGGGCGGCTCGGAGCCGGCGGCGCCCCGTGCGCGCGGCGTGCTGGCGCTGGGCGGCCTCGTGCTGGGCGGCGTGCTCGTCGTCGCGCTGGTAATGGGGGGCCGCGGCAAGGCGCCGCACGCGCTCGAGGTGCCGGCGCCGAGCCGACCCGTGCTCGCGGCGCGCCCGACCGCCGCGTCAGATCTGGCGCCGCCGGCCGCGCTCGATCAGGCGAGCCAGAAGGGCGTCGATGCGCTGCGCGCGCTGGTGGCGGAGTTCCCGCTCGATCCGCGCGCCCACCGCGCCCTCGTCCGCAGCCTCGCCGAGAAGCAGCGCCTCGTCGAGGCGGTGCAGGCGATGGTGCCGCTGGGGCGGCTCGATCCGGGCACCGCGCGCGACACCGAGATGGTCAAGATCCTGGTCGCCGCGATCCAGGGCCCGCCCGAGGCGCTGCAGGCCGCGGCGCTGCTTCTCGAGGAGGACCTGGGCGAGGCCGGCGTCGACCTCTTGTACGACCTGACGGTCAAACAGACGCAGGCGAAGTGGAAGCCGCGCATCAACCAGAGCCTGACCCGGCCCGAGGTGGTGGCGCGCGCCTCGGCGGCGACCCGCGTGGCGCTGGAGCTTCGTACGGCGAGGACGTGTGAGGCCAAGCGCGAGCTGCTCGGGCGCGCGCAGCGCGAGGGGGATCACCGGGTGCTGGCGCTGCTCCGGCCGCTTGTGTGGACGCGCGGCTGCGGCTTCTTCAGCCTGCAGGACTGCTGGTCTTGCATGCGCCGCGACGGCGCGCTGCAGCAGGCCATCAGCGCCATCGAGGCCCGCGCCAAGGGCCCGTAGCAGGCCTGCCCGATCTTCCTTGGCGCTTCCCCAGAGGGGGTAGGTCGCGGTGCGGCGCGGTCCGAGAGCGCAGCACAGCACCGCCGAGAACACGGCGCCGCGGCAGCGTGAACGCGCCGCCACGGCGCCGCCGGCTCCCAGCGACCGGGGGCGCCGGCTACCAGCGACCGTGGTGGTGCCAGCCGCGGTGCCGACCCGGGTGGCCATACCGACCGGGACCGACGACGCAGGCGCTGGCGAACACGGACAGGGTGACGAGCAGGAACAGCAACGCTCCGCTTGAGCGCTTCATGGGGGGCCTCCTGGGTGAGAGTGACGCTGGCTCTGCTGCAAGAGGCGCACCGCGGTCGGCTGCGTATCCCGCCTCACGTACCGAAGCCGCGCGCGGGCGCGCCGTACCGGCCGGGCCAGAGTGTGTACCGATCGGTACACGCGGGCCGTACCGGATCGCGCGCGGCCGCGGTCCTGCTACAGCGGGTTGTTCAGCAGGAAGTAGACGCGGTGGTCTGCGCCGTCCATGAAGCCGTGCGCGTACCCGAGCTGCAGCATGAACGGCAGGAAGTAGCCCAGCCAGCCGTCCAGGCGCAGCTCGCCGCCGACCGAGGCGCGCAGCTTGTCCGGCGTCAGTTTGCCGAAGAAGGCGGCGCCCACGTCCGAGTAGACGGCGCCGTGCAGCCGCCACAGGTAGAACGGCAGCGTCTCGTAGCCGCGCTCGAGCCATGCGATGGGGAAGCGGTACTCGACGTTGAGCACGTGCAGCTGGTCGCCGTAGAAGGCGCCCGCCTCGTAGCCGCGCAGCTTGGCCTGGCCCGGTCGCTGGCCGAGCAGCGCCGCCCGCAGGAAGTCCTCGCCCGTCGGGAATCCGCCCAGGTAGTAGACGCCGCGGCGCGAGAGATCGCCGCCCGAGATGCCGAACTCGTAGGACAGGAGCAGCGTGTGGTTGCGCAGGAAGCGCGACGGCCACGGGATGCCGACGTACTGGCCGATCGAGGCGCGCAGCGAGTAGACCGTGTACTGTGAGCCGAGCGCGGGGTGCGCGAGCACCATGCTCAGCGCCAGCGATCGCCCCTTCTCGGGGCCGACGGAGTAGAGGAAGCGGCGGGCGTCGCTGTAGCTCATGCTCAGGCTGAGCGCGGCGTAGCGGCCGAGCTCGGGCAGCACCGGCGAGCTGTCGGCCGGCCCGACGAGGCCGAACTTCGTCAGGCTGCGCCAGTACGAGAAGCTGTAGTAGAGCGAGATCGTGGCGCTGCGCGCGGCGTCGCGCAGGATCGGCAGGTCGGTGCCCGCCGAGACGGACAGCGTCTCCTCGTCGTAGCTCTTGTTCTGGCCGTTCTGCCGCAGGCCGCCGCGCGGGTAGACGCTGCGCGCCACGTCCAGGTACAGGCTGTTCCACAGCCGCCCGTATGAGTAGCGCGCGAAGATGCCCGTGGTGTCGGCGCGCGCCGAGTTCAGCGTCAGCCCCGCCACCAGCGAGTGCAGCCCGACGAGATCCGAGGTCGAGAGCTGCAGCCCGAAGCTCTGGCCGTACGGACCGGGCGCCGAGATCGGCAGCTGCAGCGACAGGAACGACAGCGGCGTGCGGAAGAACGTGCGCGCCGGGTTGTAGCGCCTCACCTCGAGGCGCTCGCTCGGATCGATCGGCGCGGACGGCGACGGCAGCGGCACCGGATCCGGCCGGTCGTCGGGAGCGGGCGGCGCCAGCACGAAGCGGCGCGGCTCGAGCGGCAGCGCCTCGATGCGGTAGCCCTCGGCGACGAAGCCGACGTAGAAGCACTGCCGGTCGTCGGCCGTGACCGCGGGGTTGAAGACGCCGTTGACCACGCTGCTCACCTGGAACGTGGTGTCGCTGGCCAGGTGGTGCGCGTACAGGTTGAAGACGCCGGTGCGGTCCGACGCGAAGTACAGCCAGCGGCCGTCGGCCGAGAAGCGCGGATGCATGTCGAGCGCGCGGTCGCGCGTGACGTAACGCAGCCGCCCGGTCGCGAGCGTAAGGATCACGATGTCGCGGTAGCCGCCGCTCTGCCACAGCGACATCGCCAGCAGCTTGCCGTCGGGCGACCAGGCCGGCGTGTAGACCTGCGAGAGCGGCTCCTGCACGAGCGGGAACTCGACCGGGCGGGCCGCGCGCGCGCGCCACACCTCGGGGATGCGCACGGCGCGGCGGTCGATGCGCTGCGCCTCCTCGCGCGTGCCGAGCGGCGGCAGCTCCATCACACCGAGGCGGCGCGAGCCCTGCGTGTTGACCTCGAAGGCGACGCGGCGCCCGTCCGGCGAGACCGCCGGGTTGTCGACCCGCAGACCGTCGCTGAGCTGGTAGAGCTCGCGGCGCCCGCGGTGGAAGACGACCAGGTCCTGGAAGCTGAAGTTTGCGCGGAAGATGTTGAGCCGCGCCATCACCGCCAGCGCGCCGTCCTGGCTCAGCGACAGGCCGGTGGCGCCGTCGATCTGCAGCTCGACCTGGGTGCGGCCGGTCAGAAGCTCGTGGCGCCACAGCGCCGGCCGCCGGTACGGATCGGAGTCCAGCCACAGCACCGCGGTGCCGCCGCTGCCGTCGGGTTTTGCCGGCGCGAGCTGCGGCCGATCGAGGCTCACCTTCCAGCCCGTCAGCGCCTGCCCCTGCATCAGGCCGAGCGGCCCCAGCGCGATCGCCGCGCGCTGCTTCTCGTAGCGCTCCAGCGTGTCCTTGCGGAAGCCGTCGTACAGCGCTCCGTAGGTGATCTTCTGGCCCGTGACCTGCTGCAGCGCGCGGCTCATGCCCCAGGGCAGCCAGCAGTCCGGCGACCAGCAGCCGCCGTAGCGCTGCGAGACCTTCTTCAGCACGTCCTCGCCGAAGCGCCGCGCCAGGTAGCGCAGGAACGCGGAGCCGTACAGATAGGCGACGTTGCCGCGCGGGAACAGGCGCGTATTGTTCGTGACCTGATCGAGGCGTAAGAACTTGTCCTCGAGGGTGTGCGCGCGCAGGTACATGTCGAAGATCGTGCTGCGCAGGCGGCCGCCCGAGGTGCGCTCGGTCTCCTCGAACACGGCCAGGCCTTCGATGAACCAGCGCGGCTGGATCTGGTTGGGCGCGTACAGCGTGTTGACGCCGAAGCCGAGCAGGTAGTTCAGCCAGCGCGGCAGGCCGTTCACGGTGTCCAGGTGCAGGATGTGGGTGTACTCGTGCACGAACAGCGCGTACAGCCAGTCGTCGTAGTCCGTCAGCTCGGAGCGGTCGTCGGGCGCGGTCAGGTACAGCCGCATCGTCGTGAACGGCAGCGCCGTGGCCGAGCCATTGGCGTAGTCCGTGTCGTCGGTCAAGAGCACTTCGGTGCGGAACCGCGGCGTGTGCGCGAGCACCGGCGAAAGCGATCTGTGCGCGATCTCGGCCAGCCGCGCCAGGCGCTGCGCCGCCTCGCCGATGGGCTCGTGGTAGGTGATGCGGAAGTGCTCGGTCTCGATGGTGCGCCAGAGCAGCTCCGGGTCGCCGGCGCGCGCGCTCGCGGCCGCGAGCAGCGCCCACAGCACCGCGCACAGCACCGCCCACGGCCTTTGGGGCGCCAGCAGCAGGCGCAGCACGCGGGACCACGGCGACCGGACGAGCGACATGAGCCGCGCGGTTTTATCACCACCTGCGCGGCGCACGAAGCCGGAAGCGCGCCCGCCCCGCCTCTTGTGGCCACGGCCCGGCGTCCCTACGTTGGAGGCTCCGGCCAAGCAAGGGAGGCGGCGGCCCGACGCCGGCAGCCTCCGTGGCCGTATCGAGGTGCCACCATGCGAGACCTGATTCGCGGGCTCAAGCCGCTCGGCTTCCCCTGGGAGACGGCGGATCCGTTCCTGTTCTGCGTCCACCACGACGACGCCTACCCCGCCGGCAACGAGCGCCTGGGCCCGGCGGCGCCGCTCGACGGCCGCGAGCTCGGCCAGGACTTCGCCGGCAAGGACGGCTGGCGCATGTACCACGGCGAGGTCGTCCCCGGCTTCCCCGGCCACCCGCACCGCGGCTTCGAGACCGTGACGGTGGTCCGCCGCGGGCTCATCGACCACGCCGACTCCCTCGGGGCGGCGGCGCGCTACGGCGGCGGCGACGTGCAGTGGCTGACCGCGGGCCGCGGCGTCGTCCACTCCGAGATGTTCCCGCTGCTCGAGCAGGGCGCGCCGAACCCGCTGGAGCTGTTCCAGATCTGGCTCAACCTGCCGGCCGCCGACAAGATGGCCGAGCCGCACTTCACCATGTTCTGGAGCGGCGGCATCCCGCGCCGCGTGCTCAAGGACGAGGCCGGGCGCGCGACCGAGGTGACGGTGGTGGCCGGCGCGCTCGACGGGCTCGTGCCGCCGGCGCCGCCGCCGCGATCGTGGGCCGCGCGCAAGGAGGCGGACGTCGCGATCTGGACGCTGAAGCTCGCGCCGGGCGCGCGCTTCGTGCTGCCGCCCGCCGCTTTGGGGACGCGGCGCACGCTGTACTTCTTCCGCGGCCGCGCGCTCAAGGTCGGCGATCGCGAGATCCCGGCGAAGCACTCGGTCGAGCTGCGCGGCGATGCCGCGGCGCCGCTGGAGAACGGCCCCGACGAGAGCGAGCTCCTGCTGCTGCAGGGCCGCCCCATCGGCGAGCCCGTGGCGCAGTACGGCCCGTTCGTCATGAACTCGCGCGCCGAGATCCAGCAGGCGTTCCTCGACTACCAGCGCACGCGCTTCGGCGGCTGGCCGTGGCCCGACGAGGCGCCGGTGCACGGCGCGCGCGAGGGCCGCTTCGCCCGCCACGCCGACGGCCGCATCGAGCGCCCGACCTGAGCCCGCCGCCGTCGGTACCGTGACGCCGCTCGCCCCGGCGCCGGAGGTGACCGCCCGCTCCATCCCGTAGCGGAAGTGCGGCTGGGCCTCCCAGCGACGCAGCGCGTCGCGGTAGGGCAGCCCGAACAGCGACGGCCACGGCATCGGGACCGTGCCCTCACCGAACACGAGCGGCGCCGCGAGCATCAACGGCAGCTTCGCCTCCGGGCTGCGGTGCGCGACGTACAGGTCAAGGAACTGGAACATGTCGGTGAGCGTTTCCGGACTGATCGCATCGTTGTGGATCCCCGACGACAGCGTGACCCACGAGCGCGGGTTGTGGTCGGTGAGCCGCTCGATGAACCGCATAGGCGTGGAGGCCGTCTGCTCGTCCTGGTACTGCAGCGCCCCGAACACGGGCACGTCGATCGCGTCCATCGCCTCGGTGAAGTCGCGGTCGAGGAAGTCGCCGATCATCGTGTCGGTCGACTGAAAGATGTCGAGCGCATCGCGCGTCTGCAGCCGGAGTCGCTGGTTCTCGCGACAGTACGGATCCGTCGCCACCAGGGCGTTGGCCGACGGGAGCGCCCCCTCGGCCGGGGCCGGCAGCGCTGCGGCGACGCGGCCCTTCACC
>ERZ650309.764-NODE-764-length-15524-cov-4.268408_pt1 | contig 15524 bp, 10 predicted proteins | sample MGYA00376245_ERZ650309 | MGnify/ENA primary metagenome ERZ650309 (study PRJEB26733, sample SAMN07839294) | wastewater metagenome | biome: urban; feature: wastewater treatment plant; material: waste water | place: USA: North Carolina | collected 2016-04-26 ...
CATGGCCGACTACATCGACTACATCGTCGCGCTGTGCGAGCAGCGCATCCGCAGCATCCGCCGCCCGCCGATCATCACCTGACCTTCAGGGCAGGTTACGCCGCCGCAGCACCATCACCTGCGTCCCGTACGCGACCAGCCGCCGCGCCTCGTCCCAGATCTCGATGTCCGCCGTCGCGTAGCCGCCGCGCACCGCCCGGCAGCGCGCGTGGGTCAGCAGCCACTCGCTGCGCGTGTCCTGCACGAAGTGCACCGTGAGGTCGAGGCTCGGCGCGATGAACGTCGGGTAGCCCGGGCCGAGCTTGCGCACGAGCGCGCCCGGGAGCGTGTCTGCGATCGGCGGGAGCGCGAGCGGATCGACGGTTCGTGTGCTCGACGGAGCGGCTGGCTGCGCACTGGCTGGGGACGCGATCGCACTCCCTGGCGCGGGCTCTACGGAAACCGGCTCGGGTGCTTTCGTGGCAGCCAAAGACGATGCGGCGGCCTGCGGGGGAACCACGGCTCTGCGCAGCTCCGGCGGCAGCTCGTCTTCGGAGTTAAACATCGGGTTCGGGCTGTCAGAAGCCTGATCCCAGTTGAAGTCCTCGTCGCCAAAGTCAAAGTCGCTGAGCAGCGAGTCAGTCGGTGCAGGCTTCTTGCTGTCTTGATCAGCCGGAGGCACGTCTTCACTCCTTCTCAATCAAACCGAGTTCGCGACGAAGATCGATAAGCTCCGCCGATACGCTCCAGCACAGCAGCGCACGGGCCGTCTTCGCTTCGTGTTCGTCGTCGGTATCAAGCTTGACGCCAGCTTCCGCCAGCGCCGTCGAAAGGTTGCCGGTAATCGCCAGAGCCAGCGTCGCACTGCCTCGCAGGATCGCGCGCTGCCAGCCCAGGATCAGGTTCTTGCCGTTTTCACCCGACAGCTCTTGCATGCGCGACGCCAGGTTGCGCAGCGCTGAGCGCTCTTTGCGGGCAATCGCTCGGTCCAGCGCCCGGACTTTGTCGTCGAGCTTGGTCTTTTCTGGACCCGACAGCGCGGGCGTTGGCACCGAAACCAGCTGACAGCACGCCGCGAAAAACAGCACAAGCTCCGTCGGTGCGCACTCGATTGCTCCCAAGCGATCAGGCAGCAGCGCCAGCCGACGAATCAGTCGAAACCAGTTGTTCTGAGACCACGACGACAGGCTTTCGGTAAATGCACTGCCGCAGACCAGCGTGCTCCCGACGGAAACGCACAGGTCTTTTTCTTTTCCCGCAACCAGCGAGTACGCAATCGTCAGATCGGTGTTTCCAAGCCCGAAGCGCTGCGCCAGGTTGTCGACGGTGATCCAGCTGGGTGGAATCTTCTTCGCGTTCAGTCGATCTTTGGGACTGTTCGACAGCTGCGCGACATCCGGCCCGAGCAGCTTGGTGCCGGTTTCCCAGATCTCCTGCCACATATCGAGCAAAATTCCACGCGCGTCCGTCGAAAACGCAGTGCTGCGCAGCGGTGGACCGACGGAACGCTCTGGCTGACGAGCGGGCGGCGGCGGTGGCAGCTCCGCACTTCCACCGAGCGCGCGCGTCACCAGACCGCTCGCCTGACCGGCCAAGCTGTACGAAACGCTCTGTTTTTGCCACTCGAACACCTGTGTCAGCGTCGCAAACGGCGTTACCGAAAGCGGCGAATCGACGTCCGCCAGCGCAGCGGCTTGCTTGCGAGCTTCGTCGCGTGCTCGACTGAGCGCACCTTGGGCTCGTGCCGTCTCTCCGCTCTGGGACGCCAGCTGAACCAAGCGATCCAGCGCCGTCAGCTGAAGCGGCTGTTCCGACAGGAGCTTGTCCAGGATCGACAGGGCAGCGCCGCGATCGCCCAGGTCTCGCTCGTACAGGCTCGCCACTTCGAGCAGAACACTCTGTCGCAGCGACGAAAGATCTTTGCTCGTTGGCAGTTCGTCGACGATTCGCCGCAGCGTTTCGAGCGCAGTCTCTCGATCCCCTTTGCGAAGCTGAAGCCCGAGCAGTCGCTTTTGCTGCTGAACGCGCTGCTCAACCTCGTCGGATGTCTCGCTCTGGCCGCCTTCGGTGCGTAGCGTGGCTCCGATGCGCAGCGACTCCGCGATGTGAACCATCGCATGCTCTGGCGTCGAATCAAGCAGTAGCTCTCCGAGGCTGCGATGAATCGTCAGCTGCTCTTGCGCGTCCGTCGCCAGCTCCAGCAGCTTTCGATAGTGCATCGCCGCTGCCGCCAAGTCCCCGTGCTGGGCACGCAGGGCAGCCAACCGCCTGTGCGACAGCGTGTGATCGGGCTGAAGTGACAGCAGCGTCTCCAAATCGCTGGCCGCGATCAGGTTTTGTCCCGTCAGCAGATGCAACGCCGCTCGCTGAGACAGCAGCGCCACCCGAATCGGCAGGTCTTGTCGTCGCTCATCGTCGGTTCGCGCCACTTGAGCCAGTCGGAAGTCGAGCAGCTCCAGCAGCGGTCCGTTATCGCCCGTCTGTTCCGCTCGACGCTGAAGCAGCGAAAGAAGCGGCTGAAAGATGCTGTCATCCAGCGGTCTTCCGTCGAGAGCAGTGCGCAGCGAAGCCGCCGCTCCGTCTTGATCACCGATGCGCGTCAGCAGCTGTCCCGCTTCACTGTATAGATCGGTTCGAGCGTCTCCGTCGCTGAGCAGCGATGCGAGTCGCAGCGTATACAGCGCATACGCCCGCAGTCGAGCCGCTCCGTCGGGAGTGAGTGGCTGATCGCGAAGAGGATCCAGCTCGCTGTCACTCGGCTCGGTGGCTTGACGAAGCAGCATCAGCGCAGCGACGGACTGTGGGTCCAGTGCCAGTGCCCGCAGCGCAGCTTCCGCCGCAGACTGCCGCAGCTTCGCCGCAGCGACATCATCCACTTCATCGGCGGCGCTCTGTGCCAGGAATGCTTCCGCCTCGAGCAAGATGAACGCCACGCGGTCGCCTCGCTCCGACTCGGGACACAGCGACTGACGCGCGCGCAGCACCTTCACCACGTCGGGAAGCTGCGCCATCTGCTCGAGCACCGTCGGGTCGGACAACAGATCCGCCAGTGCCACGACGACCAGCGGCTGATCTCCGAGCGTCCGATAGGCCAGCAGCAGCCGTCGCGTCGTCTCGATGTGCTGTCCCGGCTCGTCGTCGAACAGCGCACCGAGTAGTCCTGAGCGAACCAGCAGCTCTGCCGCAACCACCTTCGCGCCCGGATCGTCGTGCGTGAGCAGCTGCTCGGCCAGATCCGCCAGCGCCGTTCCTTGCGCTTTTCCGTCTTCCCGTCGCTGATTCAGCAGCACACGCGTCGTCAGAAGCTGAACCTGCGACTCACTTTTCACCGACGGAAGCTGACGGAGATCTTTGCGTGCTTTGACAAGCTGCGCATCCGCTCGCTCCATCGCACTGCTCGTCGGAGTCGCTGCCACAATCAGCTGTGCCGCGCGCTCTTCCATCAGCAGCGCGACCGTCTCTGCCGTCAGTGGATCTTCCGTCGGCAGCGAGTCCGCCAGCGCTTCCATCACGTCGGGAAGCTTGTCGTATTTGCGCTGCTGCATCACCGCGCGCAGTCGTCCGAGCGCCGCCCGAGTGGCCTGTGCCGAGGGAAGCGGCAGCGCTTGGATCGCTTGCTCGTACAGCTCGTCGACATCCGTCGGACGTGCTGCCAGTGATTCGCGCAGCTCTGCCAGCGACAGCAGCGCTTCGCCTCGAATCAGGCTCGTCGGAGCTTGCTCCGCCACCTGACCCAGCGTCACTTGCAGCTTCGACGAGTCATTTTCCCGTCGGTAATACGCAGTCAGCGCCGACAGTGCCGGAAGATACGAGGGATCGCGCGTCAGCAGCGTCTTTAGCAGCGTCGCGGCCTGCTCGGGCTTCTTCAGCTCGTTTTCCACCACGTCGATCAGCTTCGCGTAGAGCGCTCGCTCCGCCGCCACCGCGTCCAGCGACTTTTCTTCGCCGCTGTTGCGACTGACCAGCTCGATCTGACGCTGAAGCAGCTTCGACAGCTCGTCTTTTTTGCCCTGCGCCAGATAGATCCGCTCTAGCTCTTCGATCGCCTGCGGATGTCCCGGCTGCTCGGTCAGGATGTGCTCGTACAGCGCGCTCGCATCGTCGAGACGACCCAGCTTGACCAGCAGCTCTGACCGTCGTAGCTCGTCGGAAATCTGAGGCTGCCCTTGTCCCGCGCTCGCTTCGATCCAGCGTCGCAGCGCCGCTTCTTCCTGCGCCACGTCGCCGCGCTGACGAGCAAACAGAACTTGTCGGCGAATCAGTCGCAGATCCGTCGTTGTCTTCTGCGAAAGCGCGAGCTGATGTCGACTGGTAGCCTCGGGACTTGCCAAGACTCCGCTGTACAGATCGATCAGGCTCTCTCGGATCAGCGTCTCTTCTTGATCCGACGGATTTCCTTCGGTCAGTCGTCGCTCAAACAGCCCGGCCAGCAGTCCTTCGCGACCGCTGCGGATGTAGATTTCTTCCAGCTGCGCGTCGAGCAGTCGTCGATGAGCCAGCGAAGCTCCGACGAGCGGCTTTGGCAACAGCGACTCTGCCCGCACCACCAGCGCTTCGGCTGCCGTCAGATCCCCGCTCTGCACGAAGCAGTCCGCCGCAGCGATCAGTGACTCCGTCGCCCAGGCCAGATCTTGAACCTTCTCTCCACTCGGAGAGATCTGCCCTTGCTGAGCCTGCTCGGCTTCCGCGATCAGCAGCTTCGCCAGCGACGGAAGATCTCGCTTCTGCATCGCGCGTCGCTGTCGCAGTGCTTGCAGGATCAGGTGCGACGGACCAAGCTCCGCGATCTTCGCTTCAAGCTGTTCCGCTTCCTGATTGCGTCCCGCCTGCCACAGCGCAGCCGCTTGCTTGAGCCACACACCGACGGGCGGAGGTCCATCTTCCGGGCGGACAATCCGCAGCTCACTCTCTCGGTCGAGCAGGAGCTGAATCAGCTTTTCCGGCTGCCCAAGTGCATCTGCCACCGACAGCAAGTCCGGTCCAAGCAGCGGGTCCGTCGGAGACTTTTCCTGTGCCTTGTCGAGATACTGCCAAGCCAGCTCCAGGTTTCCGACGCGATCCTTGGCAAGATGCGCCTGCCAGCGACGAATTCCGACGATCTGATCCGTCAGAAGCTGCTTGCGCTGCGGCGGTGCGTTTTCCGCCTGCATGTCCAGGATCTCGGCGCGAATTTCCAGCGCGGTCAGACAGTCGGGAATCCGTCCTGCTGCCGCTGTGACACGCACAATCTCGTCGATGACCTTTAGCTGATCGACGCCGACATCGTACGCATCGTGCAGATAGTTCAGCGCCGTCGTGACATCGCGACGACCGCCTGTTTTGGCCGCTTGCTCGCTCCACTCTTCCTCGATGCGCGCCTGCTCGATGAGCAGCGCCACCCGTCGGCCCGGATCTTTGGTTGCCGTCGCCAGCGCTCGATACACTGCCAGAAGATCGTCGCTCGGTCGTCCCGCTGTACCTGCCAGCGACGACTGAGAGGACTGCTTCGTCAGCACTTTTTCCAGCGCCACCAGCGGAGCCAGCGCTTCCCGATCCAGCTCGTGTGCGGCGCGATAACAGGACATTGCCCCATCGACGTCGCTCAGACGATCTTCCAGGATGTGACCTTTTTCGGTCAGCAGCTCGGCTCGCTCTCGCGCACTCGTCGCAGAGTCCGCTTCAATGTCGAGCAGCCGCAGCAGGCTTGGCCACATTCCGCGTCGGTAATAAATCCGTCGCAGCGCCCACAGGTTGGGACGAAGTGCCGCATCCAGCTTGAGCGCCGCTGCGTAGCCATGGGCTGCGTCGGTTTCTCCCTCGGAAGTCTGCTCGGTCAGCGCCGCGATCTCGTGCTGGAGCGCTGCCGACACCGGCTGCTCTGTTTCGTCGCGAAGCTGCCTTTCGATGGCCGTCAGACGATCGCGCGTGCTTTCGTTGCGCGCCCGACGCTTGAGCAGATCCACCGGATCAATCGTTCCCGCCAGGTGATTTTCTGTGGCGCTGAGCGGCTCTGCGTCCAGGATTTCAATGGCGTCCGAGCCACTGTCCGGCAGCATCGTGACCGCATCGTCGTCGGAATCAACGGTTACATCGCCCGGATCGAGGGCGACATCGGCATCATCGAGCGCGGCAATCACCGCCTCGGCTGCACTCGACGTGGTGTCCGACTCGAAGGCACGGCTCACAGGCCGCTGATTACTGTTCTGATCCGCAGGGGTATCGGTGGAAGACATGGATGCGCTCGTCGTAACCCCACAGCCCTAGGCTCCTTCGGTCCGGCCAAAACACGAACAATGAAGGCTGCTTGGCACAGCACCAAGCGTGCACGCCTAGAAGGCCTGGTAGTGCACTAAGTCCTTAGTATCGACGGCCAGATAGCAAAGTGTCAAACCAAAGAGATGTGGTCTTTTCGTCGCTGTGGTCGACGGTGAGAGCTATGCCGAAAGGTCGGTTTTGTCGGCCTTCGTAGGTTCGTCCGGTGTGCTCCGGCGGTCTTCGCTCGGTGATACACTGCCCAGCGCATGAGCGAACCCATCGTCGTCACCAGCCCGCAAGCCAGCTGTCACGTCTTCACCTTCAAAGAAGGTCTGCTTTCCAGCGTTGCGCACGATCTCAAGATCGTCGTCGAGCGCTGCTCGATTTCGTACTGGCCTGGTGCGCAGGTTGTCTCGCGCATTGAAGCCACGTTCGATTCCAAGAGCCTCCGCGTCGTCTGTGCCCAGCGCGACGGTCACGATCAGCCCAGCGCACTATCTGCCGACAACCGCGCCGAGATCGAGCGCAACATCGCACGCGACGTGCTCCAAAGTGACCGCTATCCCGACATCCGCTTTGTGTCCAGCCAGATCAGCGAGCGCGCGAGCGGCTTGGAAATTGTTGGCGAGCTTACGCTACACGGACAGCATCGCACCCTCACCGCACATGTACGTCGCCAGGCCGATCGCTGGGTCTCGGACCTTCGCCTACAGCAGCCCGACTTTGGCATCAAGCCCTACAGCGCCGCGTTTGGCACACTGCGGGTCAAGCCGGAGCTGCTTCTGACGGTTTCGATTCCAGCGACCTAGCGCGCTCAGTCACCGATCCGGTATCTCGCGCGACTTTTCCGTCGACGATCAGGATCTGCCGATCGGTGCGTTCTGCCAGCCCGTGATCGTGTGTTACCAAGATGACCGTCACACCTTCGTGGTGAAGCCGCTCGAACAGCGCGATGATCTCTGCGCCGGTTCGCTGATCCAAGTTGCCGGTGGGCTCGTCGGCCAGCAGCACTGCCGGACGGTTCACCAGCGCCCGCGCAATCGCGACGCGCTGACGCTGACCACCGGAGAGCTGCTCAGGACGGTGATACAGCCGTCCGCCCAGACCGACGCGCTCCAGTGCCTCGATCGCCGCCTGCTTGCGCGAGGCACGACTCGCACCGGCATACAGCATCGGCAGCGCCACATTTTCGACCGCCGTGGCACGCGGCAGCAGGTTGAAGCTCTGGAACACGAAGCCGATCTTGCGATTGCGACTTTCCGCCAGCTCATCATCGTCGAGCGACTGCACTTCAATGCCATCGAGCCAGTACCGTCCACCCGTCGGAGTATCCAGACAGCCGAGCAGGTTCATCAGCGTCGACTTGCCCGATCCCGACGGTCCGACGATCGCGACATACTCGCCGCGATGAATCGTTAGATCGACGCCACGCAGCGCTTCCACCAGCTCATCACCGAGCACAAAGTGCCGCGTCAGCCCCTGAATTTCGATCACCGGATCGTGGCTTGGCGACAGCTCGGTCGGTCGCGGCGCTTTTGGCAGCGCAGGCTCCGACACGCTCACCGCGAATCCTTGTGTCCATCGACGCTGGTGATGCTGACCAATACGCCATCGTCGAGCCCTTTTTCGTTCAGCGACGCAGCGAGCAGCTCACCAGCGGACAGTCCCTTGACGACTTCGCTGCGATCCCAGTTGGACACGCCAACCTCGACGGCACGCTTGTGAACTCGCTGATGCTTTCCTTCGGGAACCAGCGCATAGACAAAGCGATGGAGACCTCGTCCGACGATCAGGTTGGACGCAATCGACAGCACGCCCGTTTTTTCGGCCACCAAGATCTCGACGTTGGCTGACATGCCGGGCAAAAGTCCTGCGACCCGAGCCGCTTCCAGATCGCTCACTTCCACCTCGACGGTGAGCGTGCGAGCACCTTTCAGATCGCGCTTGACCGCTGGATCGGTTCTCGTCACCCGGCCATTGATCGTTCGATTCGGCAGCGCGTCGAGATGAAGCTCTGCCGTCTGACCGGGCTTCACCCGTGCGACATCCGCTTCATCGATCGTTGCATCGACGTGAAGTCGCGAGTCATCCATGATGTGGACGACGGGCGCAGCGGGCGGAACCGTGTCTCCCAGCTGAATGTGTACGTCGGTGAGCAGGCCATCAAACGGCGCGACAATGTCGGCTTTTGCTCGGGCCACCTTCGCCGCGACAAGCTGCGCCAGCGCTTGCTCTCGCTGAGACTGCACCGTCTGAAGCGCGCGACTGGCTTCATGAAGCGCCGCCGCTGTGTCTTCGCTGACCTGCGCCGTTCCCGCACCGCCCAGCAGCAGCTTTTGGGCTCGATCCGACTGACGCTTCATCGTATCGACGCGCGCAGCCGCTTGCTGAACCTGCGCTTCTGCCGTCGCCACCGCCGCTGTTGCCTGACGGAGCTTGACGTCCAGATCGCTGGGATCGACGCGCACCAGAAGCTCACCCTTTTTGGCCCGCTCTCCGCGCTTTTTGGCGACGGCAATCACTTGACCGCCTAGCTCTGCGCGCAGCGTCGCGTGGGTCTCTGGTGCGACTTCACCTGCCGTCGATGACGAGACCACATCACGAACGGTTCCGACCTGCACCGAGGCGGCTCGAATCGTAAGCGGCCGCTCTGGCCACATCCGACGCGCCACCACGACAGCGACGATGAGTGCTAGGATGAAAACGACTCGCCCAACCCACTTTGCGAGGCGAGACGGCTTGGCCACGGAGGTCATGATGCGCGCGCACTCTATCACGAACCAAACCACTCAAAAGCCAACCCTGCGACGACTTCTTTGGGGCTTTGTGGTCGTGCCGCTTCTTCTTGGCGGCTGCGATCCGGGCTGGCACAGCGAAGGACCCAACGGAGCCTCGTCAGGACCGGGACAGAACAAGCTGGCGATTCGCTGGACGCAGAGCGGACTCACCTTGACCGAGTCGCGCTGCGCGGCGATGGGCATCGGCTCGATGGATGTCTATCTGTTGCGACCGAGCGATCAGGCGGTGCTGGCGGTGTGGAGCAACGTCGTCTGTGGGCTCGATCGCTATTCGATGGCGGAGCTGCCGTCTGGACAGGTTGTGGTCCACGTCGAAGCGATTCAGAAGCCAGGAACCTCGGCGCGCAAGTGCGTGCCCTATCTCGGCGAAGCGCTCGCCAAGACCAGCCTCGAGTATTCCGATCCGCCCGTCACCGTCGCACTGTCGGCCTACAGCACCTGTCAGTAATGTTCGATACCGATCAATGGGCGAAAGATCTGGTTACGCTGCGTCCAGCTGGGCCAGCACTTTGGCTTGACGCAGCACGTCATCCAGCATCTTCGGTGTGAGCCGCCCGGTGAACGTGTTCTGCTGTGAGACGTGATAGCAGTCGAGCAGCCACAGTGAGCGCGTCGGGTCCAGTGTCAGCAGTGATCGCTGGCCATGCGCAAACTTTGGAACACGCGGGTCGCCCGGCTGTGCGACATCGCGTAGCGCCAGCTCCACCGCTTGGTGTCCGATCGCTCCCAGCGCAATCACCACCCGCAGCTTCGGCAGCAGGGACAGCTCCGCGCGCAAAAAGGGCCGACAGGTTGCCAGCTCATCGGGCGTCGGGCGATTGTCCGGTGGCGCACAGCGAGCCGCCGCGCTCACGTACGCTCCATAAAGGATCAGACCGTCGTCGCGAGACACCGAGTCTGGCTGCGAGGCCAGTCCCGCCCGATACAGCGCTGCGTACAGAAAGTCTCCGCTGCGATCGCCCGTAAACACCCGTCCGGTTCGGTTCGCGCCATGAGCAGCTGGAGCCAGACCCACGATCAGAACCCGCGCCGCTGGATCTCCAAAGCCTGACACCGGCTTGCCCCAATACTCGTCGCTGGCAAAGCGTCGGACCTTGGTCTGTGCGACGGTCTGGCAGTGCTCACGCAGCCGAACGCACGCCTGACACTGCGGGATCGCTGCTTCCAGCGCGGCCAGCGTCCTTGTCTGCTGTGCGGTCTGCTGCGGAGTCTTCGGCTTTCTTGTGAGGCGCGTCATTTGCAACACAGACTACCCACATATCGGCCAAGTGCGCGACATCATTCAATAAACAAAATGGCGCACACAACTGTTTTGTAGCGAAAGACAAGAATATGTGAAAAATGACAGAACGCACTGTGTGAATAGATTCTTCTGATTATCAATCAAAATAACAGGGCAAAAGATTCCAAAGCTTTCGGAAGCCTACGAAGCGCAGTACAACCTAGCTATGGCATCTTCTCTGCGTCGCAAGCTGTTTCTGTCTGCGCTCGGGCTGGGAGCCGTGCTGGTTCCGACGCTGGCGCTGCCTCTGTTTGGCAATCGTCGCCGCTTTACAACACGATCTCCGTCGCTGATTGCGCCACCGTATCTGTTTCCAACTGGTTTTCTGTGGGGCACCGCGACGGCAGCGTATCAGATCGAAAACACCCAGAACGACGACTGGGCGGCGTTTGAGCGTGACGTGATCGCCCAAGATCGCGTGCTGCAGCGCGCGCCGGGTCAAGCGCTGCCCGGGCACATCCATCGCCTGTCGGACTTTCCCGAGGATGTGCGACAGAAAAAGACCGACTTTGATGCGCGCATCGAGAGCGATCTCCAGCTGGCGGCGGAGATGAAGCACAATGCCTATCGCTTTTCGATCTCGTGGAGTCGACTGTTTCCGACGGAAGAACAGACCGAGCCCGATCCGCTCGGACTTGCGTACTATCGGCGGATCTTCGATGCGCTCGATCGGTACAAGCTCAAACCGTCGGTGACGCTGTTTCACTTCGTCAGTCCGCAGTGGTTTTGGCAGGAAAAAGAAGGCAAGCGAGGCTGGGAGCGACCCGATGCGCTGGCGCTGTTCGAGCGCTTTGTGCGTGCTGTCGTCGAGCACTTCGGTGGACGCGCGGAGCAGTGGTGCACGCTCAACGAGCCGATGGTCTACGCGTATGCGGGCTATCTGGATGGGACGTTTCCGCCGCTGGAAAAGCGAAGTGGACCCAAAGAGCTGGTTCCGGTGGTGGCGCAGCTTCTGCGGGCGCACGCGCTTTCGTACCGGCTGCTCAAGGAAGATGCGGCGCGTCGAGGAAAGCCCGTTTCCGTCGGAATTGCACAGCATGTTCGTACCTTTGCGCCGCTGCGGAATCACAACCCGCTCGATCGCGTGACGGCGATGCTGATCGAGCAGGCGTTTGTGTGGGACTTTTTGGATGCGATCCACAGCGGCGTGCTGGGCTCGAAGGTGATGAACGTTGAGCTGGCGATTCCAGGGCTGTCGGGCACGCAGGACTTTGTCGGGCTGAACTATTACGGGCGCTTCTACGTGAAGAGCAGCTGGCGAAATCCGACCAAGTTTGAGGTGCTGATGCACGACCCGGCGCAGGCTGGTTCCGATCGGCCCAATGAGCTGGGCTGGGCGTCGTATCCGCAGGGCTTTCAGGAAGCGCTCTGTGAAGCGCACAACCGCTATTACCTGCCCATCTATGTGCTGGAAAATGGCACGGCGGACTCGAAGGACAATGACGTCGACCGGCAGCGGCTTCTCGTCGAACACCTACGCGAGCTGTATCTGGCGCGACTGCAAGGCGCGGACGTGCGTGGCTACTTCCACTGGTCGCTGATCGACAACTTTGAGTGGGCCGAAGGCTTCACCGCGCGCTTTGGCCTGATCAAGGTGGACTATCAGAACAACTTTCAGCGCGCTCCCCGTGCGTCGGCGGCGCTGTATACGCGGATCATCGAGCAAAGCGGGCTGGACTCCGAGCTGCTGGAGCAGTTTGGTCCGTGGCCGTAGCCTCGCTAGACAGGTCGGAAAGGAAAGAGAGAAGGTCTTGACGAAGCAGTCAAGACCGAGAGGAAGGATCGAGCGACGACGCGACTACAGCTTGCAGGCGGTCGCTGGATCTTGGCAGGCCGGCGGAATCGAGACGCCGTACGAGTCCTTCGGGAGGCTCGCGCCGTTGCCGTCCATGTTGAAGCCCTTCTGGCGATCGGCGTCGCACATACAGAGCTTCTTGCAGCAGAAGGTCTCGCCCGTCGGATCGGGAACGACCGAAGCCACTGCACAGACGTACTTGCCGCAGCGGTTGTCGTTTTCGTAGGGGCTGCCACAGTCGTCATCGGTGTTGCACTCAGCCGTGCAGATCGCGAGCTCGTTCGTTCGGTGATCTGCCTTGGCCAGCGCGTTGGTGGTGTCCGACACCTTCGGGGTGATCATACACAGACGCGTCGGGCAATCTGGAGCAGGGTTTACGAAGGTCACTCCGCTGGTCACTTTCGAAGCAAGCGGATTATTGCAGGCTCGGCCGATCTGATTATCGGTACACCCCGACAGCAGCAGGGCGAAGCCGAGCGAGCAAAACGAAAACCACGCGGCTAGACGGCGCTTCATACTTAATAGATCCTCCGACCTGGATGTCACAAGTCTTGGACAGCATACACGTTCGTGGTGCCTAGTCAAGCGCTGCGTCCCTTGCTGCCAAGCTGTGCCGCCGGGGCTGGCGTGGTGTGCGCCGTCCGTCTTTCGGATGTGGAGAGCGGCCTGCGAGACAAGCTCATCCACGAATGTTCCGTCGCGAATAGGGTACGGTGTAGGTTTGCCATGAGCCTGCGCGCGGCATCCTCGCTGCATTCTATGTTCAGAAATCCCAATGTGGGATAGCGGCTGCGCTGGGCTCGCGGGGCACTTTGCGCGGTTTCGGATTGGACTTCGCTTGGATGCCGAGTCCCTCGCAGATAACCGAGCCTTGACACCCAGAGTTTGCGGTCCGTATAATCGCCGAGCTTGGCTACGGAAGACACAATTCTGTCGACATGGCGCGTGCTAACAAGGCACCGACCTGACGGTCAGATCTCGTTGGTGAGCATGGCCCACACTTGGTGGCATCGAAAAACTATCCGCATGTGCCGAAGCGGTTTGGAGACAGGGGTTTGCGCATGAACCGTACTCTGAGGAACACCGTCGCTGCTGTCGCAACTTGCCTGGCGTTTGCCGGCCCGGCAGTGGCGAAGAAGAAGCAAAAAGACGCTGACCTGCAGCCTGCCCAGCCGGCAGCTAGTCCTGCGGCCCAGGGTGGCACCGCTGCTGCACCGACGGTTGAGAGCAGTGCCCCTCCGTCGAAGACGCTTGAGCGAGCGCTTAAGCTCTACGACAGCGAAGACTACTATATGGCTTCGATCGAGCTGAATAAGGTCGTCGAAGGTCAGTCGGGGGACGACGAGGGTAACAAACAGCGTGCCGAGTTCTTCATGGGCAAGACGCTGTTCAACCTCAAGTTCTATTCGGCGTCGCTGTCCTACTTCAACAAGATCGTTGATAAGGGTCAGTCGCACCGCTACTACCAGAAGACGCTGCAGTGGCTCGCGTCGCTGTCGCGCTTCTTGCCGGAATCGGCAGGTGTGCTCGAGAAGATCGGTAAGTACAACCGACAGGATCTTGAGCAGCCCGCGCTCGAGCCGGTTCGCAACGAGCTGTACTACCTGCTGGCTCGCTACCACTACACCAAGAGCAACTTCAAAGAAGCGCTGGAGTTGTTCGCGCTTGTGCCGGAGACGAACGAGTTCTTCGCTCGCTCGAAGTACCTGGAAGGCATCATCCACGTTCGTGAGAACCGCGGAAAAGATGCTGCCGAGGCGTTCCGTCAGATCCTTCGCAAGGCGAAGCTGGGTGATACGGCGACGGCTGAGTTCGAAGACATGGCGAACCTGGCTCTGGCGCGCGTGTTCTACGCAACGCGTCAGTTCCCGCAAGCGATTCGCTTCTACGACAAGCTGCCGTCGGAATCGCCGGATTGGCTGCCGTCGCTGTTCGAGTCGAGCTGGGCGCACTTCCAGATCGATGCCGATGACAAAGCGCTCGGAAACATTCACACGCTGAATGCTCCGTTCTTCGAAAACGAGTTCTTCCCCGAGTCGATCATTCTGCGCGCCGTGATCTTCTTCCAGCGCTGCAACTACGAGCGTGCGATGGAGACGCTGGTTGAGTTCAACCAGACCTACCCGGCGCTTCGTGAAGAGATCCTGTCGCTCGTGAAGAAGTATCCCGACAACGCCGAGCTGTATAAGTACATCCTCAAGATTCGGTCGGGTGAGGCCGGTCTGTCGGATCGCGTGCAGCGCGCGTCGGAAGGTGCTCTTCAGGATCGTACGCTGGCCAAGACGCTGGACTACGTCACCGAGCTGGATCGCGAGCTGTCGCAGGTTGATAAGGCCGATCCGAGCTGGAAGTCGACGGCGGTTGCTGGCACGGTTCTTCAGGATCTGACGCTACAGCGCTCGATCGCAGAAAACGAAGCGGGTGGTCTGGCTCGCAAACGTCTGGAGCGGCTGGCGAGCGAGATTCAGGAGCTCATCAAGCAGGCGATCAAGATCGAGTACGAAACCCTGCAAGGCCAGAAGGGTGTGCTCGAGGCCAACATCAAGGGCGAGCAGGCGGCGGTGAGCGGCACGGCGAAGAAAGCTGTGAACATCTCTGCCGACGATGAGCACGTCTACTGGAAGTTCAATGGCGAATACTGGAAGGACGAGCTGGGCTACTATCGCTTCCGGGTCGTCAATCGTTGTGAGCAGTCGAAGGGTGGCGCGGCTCCGGCCGGCATGCCACCGGGGTAAGACTGGCAGTGCAAAAGTGGTTTGTCCCGATAGAGTGTCGGACGGATAGCTGACTGGAATAGGCGACCCGCAAGGTCGCCTAAGCCATTTCCGTACCGAGCATGAGGCGAAGACCTTCACTGAGCGAGAATCTGGCGAAATGTTGAAAGCACCTGCATCCCGAATCCTCTGTGGACCTTTGGTCGCAGCATTGGTCCTGGGCGGACTCTCAACCGCATTCGCGAGTGGGAAAATCCAGAAAAAAGAGGAAGCCGTCGACGCCAAGCAGACAGCGCTAACGAAGCCGGTTTCCAAGGCCGATCGCGATAAGAAGAAGCCAGATATCGCGATTTCCGACGTGTTTTCTGGCAAGGGAACCGAGCTCAAGGCGGTGACGGACGCTCAGATCAAGGTCCTCCAGCGTCTTATCGATGCGACGGGCGACAGCGATCCAGAGAAGCCGGATCTGCTCTTCCGTATGGCTGAGCTATACGCAGAGCAGCAGAGCTACTACAACTTCAAGGCGCGTGATCTCGACGAGAAGATCTTCGACGCCAAGGAGAAGGGCGATCCGGCCAAGGAAAATCAGCTCAAGACGCTTCAGGCGGACTACGAGAAGCGTGAAAAAGCGTGGCTGATGGAGGCCGTGAAGAAGTACCTCGAGGTCGCCAACGGTCCGAAGTACCAGTCCTACAACAAGATGGACCAGGTGCTCTTCTACC
>ERZ650309.765-NODE-765-length-15491-cov-4.510754_pt1 | contig 15491 bp, 13 predicted proteins | sample MGYA00376245_ERZ650309 | MGnify/ENA primary metagenome ERZ650309 (study PRJEB26733, sample SAMN07839294) | wastewater metagenome | biome: urban; feature: wastewater treatment plant; material: waste water | place: USA: North Carolina | collected 2016-04-26 ...
CTACACGACGCTCTTCCGATCTTGGCGTTGAAACGCGCAACGCAAAAAAACGGTTGCGATAGATTGAGCGTACAGGCAGCAGCGATCACCAGCCTGCCGTCGGGTTGCCGCACCATCGCACGCACGCTGACGATGTCGTAGCCCAGCGTGTCGATCACTCGCCCGCCGGTACCGAATGTGGTGTCCAGCTCGCCGGGCAGAGCCAGTGCGACGGCGCCGCTGAAAGCGACTACCAGCCAGGTGAGCGTTTGCAACAGGTGTAGCAATAGCGGGGAACGGGAACGCATGGTTGGTTTCATCATCGCAATGTCCTTGCGGCCCTATGGTGCGACGCTGAAGCCACACTGTTCGATGGCATGGCGACGAATGAGCGCTGCGCTGTTGCGCACTGCCGCCGGCGGAAAGCTGAGGCCCTGCACTGCAGCGTTGCTGCTGACGCCGAACATCAGGCGGGTGAACAGCAGCGCATCGGTGTCGGCGCGGGCGACGCCGTCGCCATCAAGGTCGAGGCTGCAGCGGCGATAGCCAAGCGGGCCACCGGCCAGCGCGATCACGCAGGCGTCGGCGCTCAAGGTTCCGGTGTTGCCACAGGCTGCTGCGACCAAGAGGCGTCCGCCCGGCTGCATGGCCAGCGCGAACGCCGCCTCCTGCAGGGTGGCGCTCGGTGACGTCGGATAAATGATCGCGACGCCGTTGCTGCCAAAGGAGGCATCCGTCTGCCCCTCGGGCAGATAACGGGCAACGCAGATGTCGGCGTCGGCCGCTGGCGTGACTTTCTGGCAAATGCCGGCGGCGACGATGCGGCCATCAGGTTGCAGCACCAGCGAGCGGATCGCACTGACGGGATGGGTTGCGGGCGCGGTCACCACCTTGCCGCTGGCAGCGAACGCCGCATCAAAAGTCGTGTCGGGGCTGCCGTTACCTAAGTAGCGGGCCAGGCACAGGCCATACACATTGGGTGAGATGCGGCAGCTACCGGCAGCGAGCAGCTTGCCATCCGGTTGCACCAGCAAGGCATTGGCGGCGTCGTCCAGTTTGTCGGCAGCGAAACTTGTTGATACCCAGCCGGTGCCTGGTCCGAAATTGGTGTCGAGCGCGCCTGCTGCGCCCAAGCGCGCGACGCAGAAGTCGAGCGCGGTATCGAGGTTGGGGTGGCAACTACCGGCCGTGTGCAGACGGCCGAAGCGGTCAGTCGCCAGCGCATTGATCGACTCCTGTGCCGCCGGATCGCCCGACATCCGGAAAACTTGAATGCCGCCGGTGCCGAACGTGGGCCGCGGCGCGCCCGTGACTGCATCGTAGCTGGCCAGACAAGAGTTGCTCGGCGCGCCACACTGACCGGCGACGACGATGTTGCCGGCGGGGTCTAGCGCAACGGCGTGCGCCAGATCAGAGCCAGTGCCGGCCGAGAGCGCCGTCAGCACGCGGCCGGCGTTGCCAAACGCGGTATCGGGCGTGCCGTTGGCCAAGTAACGCACCACGCAGAAGTCGTAGCCGCCGGTGTCGCTGTTGCAGGTGCCGGCGACGACCACCTTGCCGTCAGGCTGCAGCAGCATGGCCTGCGGAATGTCGCTGCCGAAGCCGGGCGTAACGTGGGTCACGGTGAGGCCGGCGCTGCCAAAGCTCGTGTCGGCCTGACCGTTGCCGAGCAGCCGCATCACGCAAAACGCGGTCTTCTGCACCGAGATGCCGCGGCAGCCGCCAGCAAACAGTACCTTGCCATCGGGCTGGCTGACAATCGCCTGCGCCTGACTCAACTGGCCGTTGAGGCTCAAGAACCAGCGCGAGACGCCGCCGCCGAAACTGGCGTCATAGTCGGCTGGCGCAGCATGCGCGACACCAGGGATGGTGATCAGCGACACGTCGAGCATGGCGACCATGCAGGCAACGCGCGCCCACCGTCGCCAAAAGCAGGTTTTTTGATTCATGCCGGACAACAACGTGAAAGGCGACAGTTCTTGCTCACGCCGGGCCATCGCGCACCAGCCGCGCCATGCCGTGACAGTGAACATCGCGGCGACGCTGATAGGCAAATTGCGACCCGACCTCCGGCGCGCAGGGAGTGGCGACCAGCGCAAGGTTTTCCATCACCAGCAGCGTGCAGCGCTCGTATTCGGCGTCGGAAAAATCTGCAACCACCAGCACGCGCAGGCGGCAACAGCTTTCTTCGTAAAGTGCCATTTGTATTGGGATGTCAGCGCCAAAATGCTTGAAGTCGGGTTTTTTCAAAACAGGCTCCCGTGCCCAATGTCGTGGTCGTTTCAGCAAAAAGCCGTTATGCTTTTTCATCGCTTGCTGCAGTGATGGCGCGCCGCGCTTCGCGGTAACGTCCATGCCAATGTCCATTCACTTGCGCCTTTGTTTGCATCCTTGTCACTGCAAACGCGGGACGCCGTCAGAATTGCTCATTTCACCGCCCGATCACGGGCCAACAGGTTGCCCTTGAACGATCCCGCTCCGCCCGTTTTCAACTTTGATGCCGCCGATCCGGCTGCCGCCTATCAGGCGGTGTATGCCGAGCTCAAGCGGGTGGCGCGCAGCCAGTTGCGCAGCCAGTCAAACCTGACCGACCTCCCGGCCACCGTGCTGGTACACGAGAGCTTTGCGCGCATGGCGAAGCTCGGCTCCACGCTCTCGCGCGAGGCGTTCTTCAGCTACGCCGCCCGTGCCATGCGCAGCGTGGTGATCGACTATGTGCGGGCACGGCAGACCGACAAGCGCGACGGCATTGATGTCAGCCTCACGCTGGCCGGTGAGCTCGCGGCCCCGACGCTGGACAACGACCGCATCCTTGCCGTTGATCGCGCCCTGCACGAGCTGAAAGAGATCGACCAGCGCGCACACGATCTCGTCGAACTGCGCTACTTCGCCGGTTTCACGCTGGAAGAATGCGCCGAGCAGCTCGGCATCTCAATGGCCACCGCCACCCGCGACTGGCAGAAGGCGCGCGCCTTTCTGGCCGACGTACTGGAGCCTGGCGCACGCTAGCGGCTGGCCATCGTGCGCCGCGCGATGAGCAAATCGGTACCGTTTTGACGTTCTTTCAAATGGCAGCAGACACCACGACCTTTGCTGCCCGTCTGTCTGAACCTCAAATTGGGAGCCGTTCCAATGCCAACCAGATACCTGCGGCGATCCACGTCGCCATTCACCGTTGCGCGCCAGTCATTCGCCGCACTGCTTGCGCTGGCAGCGGGTGCTGCGTACGCCATTGCTGGCAGCACTGACACTTCGTTCGCGGCAGGCGTGGGGCGTTACGCCTTCAACTTCAACAACTCGGCGGCGCAGGAGGCAAGAGCCTTGGCCGTGCAGCAGGACGGCAAAATCATCATCGTCGGCGGTTGCCATAACGGCATCGACAGCGACTTCTGCATTGCCCGCCTGACTGCCAACGGCGCACTCGACACCACTTTCGTCGGACCGCAGGGCAACGCTGGCGGCAAGTTCCTGCTGCCGATCGGCGATGGCAACGACGGCGCCGTCGCCGTGGCCGTGCAACCTGATGGCCGAATCATCGTGGCCGGAACCTGTACCGTGGGAGCGGTCAACAAGTTTTGCCTCGCACGCCTGCAAGGCGATGGCAGCCTCGATACCAGTTTCAATGGCCCTGACGCCGCCGGCACCGGCGAGGGCAACGGCCAGGGCCGCTTCAGCTTCGGCGTCGCTGGTAGCGGGCCGGAGTCGCTGGTTGCGCTGGCGCTGCAGCCGGACGGCAAGATCCTGGTCGCCGGTACCTGCAGCCCGACGGGCGTTTCCCTGTTCTGTCTGGCCCGGTTGAACGCCAGCGGCAGCTTCGACAGCAGCTTCAACGGCCCCGACGCTGCGGGCACTGGTGCCGGTGCTGGCCACGGCAGATTTGCGCTGGCGGTCGGCGGTGGCCACAACGCGGCGTCGGCGATGACGCTGCAGGCCGACGGCAAGATCATCGTCGTTGGCTCCTGTCAGAACGGCGCCACCGCAGTGGATTTCTGCGCGGTGCGGCTGATGGCAGCCGACGGTCGTTTCGACCTCTTCTTTGACGGCGGCGACAACATCGTCACGCTCAATGGCAATGGCAAAGTCCTCATGCCAATCACGTCCGGTTCGAGCAACGACTTCGCCTCGACTGTGGCGATACGTCCCGACGGCATGATCTACATCGTCGGGTCATGCTGGAATGGCAGCAACTACGATTTCTGCGGCACCCGGCTCGAACAGGGCAGTGGCCGCAGGATGATTTTCTACGGTACCGGCTTCAACGGCTTCGCGCAGCCTGTCGGCACCGGTGACGACTTCGCCACCGGACTGCTTTTTCAGACCGACGGTAAATTCATCATTACCGGCCAATGCCAGAACGGCTCGGTGTACCAGTTCTGCGCCGCACGCTTCCATGCCGACGGCGGGCTCGACGTGTCGTTCGACGGTGGCGTGCTCAATGGCGCCAGCAGCATTCTGCTGCCACCAATCCTCGCGGATGATCGCGCCAATGCCAGCGCATTGCAGGTGTCGGCCACCGTGAGCGGATCATCGAACTATCGGACTGAATACCGGCTGCTGCTCACCGGCAAGTGCACCCAGGGCAGCATCAGTTTCTTCTGCGTGACGCGACTGCTGCTGGGTGACAACGGCGCGCAGCAATGCGCGCTAGATATCGACGGCGATGGCCGCCTGCTGGCCACGGTTGACGGGCTGATCGCGACGCGTCTGATGCTGGGTATTCGTGGCCCAGCAGTCATCGCCGGGATTACCTTTCCGGCCAGTGCAACACGCAGCAACTGGCCAGCGATCCAGCGCTACCTGAGCAGCCAGTGCGGCGCGGTGCTGAGTCCTGATCTCGCGGCGCAGTAAGCGCTCGTACGCTTGCCGACGCGGCGCGCCACGATCTCTGCCTAACGGTGCCGGCGACGCTGGTGCCAGGCTGCAACAACAAGCAGCAGCGTCAGCATCAGCGCCGCTAACGACCCGCCAGTCGGCACCGCCACCGCAGTTGCCAGCGCGAAGGTCGCGGTCACCGAGCAGTTCGCGTTCACCACCCCGGTCACGTACTTGCCACTGCTGCTCAGCGTGCCGGCGCAGCCGGTGACGCTGGCAATCACGTAACCCGCGTCCGGCGTCACCGTCAGCTCGGTACGTCCGCCCTGTGCAATCTGGAACGGCGCGGCCGGCGAAATGCGGCCATGCGCGCCCGCGATCGGCGTGATCGTGAACTGCGGCGTGATGGCGGTGAAGCTGACGGTGATCGAACAGTCCGCCGTCACCGGGCTGGCGGTGGTGAACTGGTTGCCGCCGAAGGTAAAACCGTTGACGCCGCAGGTGGTCTGCGCGCTGGCGCGATAGCCCGGATCCGGCACTGCGGTGAAGCTCACATAGCTGCCGAAAAGTATTGCGCGCAGACCCGTCGGTGTGACCGTGCCGGGGCCAGTGCTGCTGATGGTGACCGCGAACATCGCGTTGTCGAATGCCGGCGCTACGCTGCAGCTGGCGTTGATGAAGCCGATGCTGTAGGTGTTGCCCGTCCATTGCCCGGTCGGGCAGTTGCCACCAACTACCACGCCATAGCCTGCATTCGGCACGATGGCGAAACTGGCGCCACCGTTGACACCGGCGAGCTGCGGCGTACCGGGGAATATTTCGCCATTCGGCGCTGCCACTGGTGTGACGGTGTAATTGACGCTGCAATCACGCGACCACGGCGCAACACCCGTCGCGGTGTCCCACGCCGCATCGCTGCTCACGGTCAGCGCATTCGGGCACAGACGCGAGTTGTTGGCGGTAAGGTTGTTCGGCGACGGCACCGCCGGGATGGTGCCGGTCAGCAGGTTGTTGCCGACGTCGATACCACCCAGACCGCTCAGCCCTGCGAGCGACGGCAAGGCGCCACTCAGTCGGTTGTTCTGTAGCGACAGGGTTTGCAGTTGCGCCAGTCCGGTCAGTGTCGGGATATTGCCGCTCAGTTGATTGCTCGACAGATCGACGCGTTGCAGATTGCCGAGTCCGGCAAGTACCGGAATGCTGCCCGACAAACGATTGTTGTTGAGCGCCACGGTGCGCAGTGCCGCCAGCCCGGTAAGCGCAGGAACGCTGCCGGTCAGGCGATTGTTGCTCGCCAACACAGTCTGCAGCGATGTCAAACCGCTCCACGAGCCGATGTTGCCATCAAGCTGATTGCGGCTCAGATTAAGCGTCTGCAATGCCGTCATGCCGGTGAGCGTCGGGATGCCGCCGGTGAGCCGGTTGCCGTCGGCAATGAAACTGCGCAGGTTGCCGAGCTGATTGATTGACGTGGGCAGCGTGCCAACGAGATTGCGTACGCTCAGGTTGATCTCCAGCACCGTCGTCTGCCCGGCATCGCAGGTCACGCCGCCCCACGCGCATTCGCTGCCAGCGGCGCCCGTCCAGGCTGGCGTGACGCCAGTCCAGCCGGCGCCATTGGTGGCACTGTAGAGATCAAGCAGCACTTGCCTTTCGGCGGCCGGGATGGCGGCAACGGCGCCCCACGTAATGCCGGCAAACGCCGTTGAAAGCAGGATTCGTACGAGGCGGCCAACCATCGACGTCGCACGCGGGACTCGGCCGGCACCGTCGAAATGTTGTTCAGGGGTGCGGCGACTGATCATCATCTTTTTAATGAAATCCTTATTGGATATGGGCTAAGAGCCAAAAAAGCACAATATCGACTTCCATGCCAATCGGGCAGCAAGCCCAATTTGAATAAGGCTTTCATCCAAAAGTCATATCGAGAAGTCCGAGACGGCTGCACGCTGCCCGATTCGCGCAGAGCTATTGGTGCAAACGCATTGCTGGCGAGAACTTGCTCAGGGGATGCGACGGCTGACGCCGTGCGCCGGTGACAACGCCCGGGAACGCGTCGCTATCGTTGCAGACGAGTGTCTGCGGCTGCGGTGGTGAGCACGTTGCGAAATATCTGTTCCGCTTCGCGACGCGCTACAGCGGATTCGTCGCTGGCTCCCAGCGTATTTGCTGCCTGCGCAATGACCAGCAAAAGATCGCCACGCCACAAGCACCGTAGCGGATCGTATCGCTGATGCCGCTGCAGATAGTCGAGCGCGTCGCGCGCACTTTTCCGCCCCAAAGCGGCATCGCCGGCCGCCAGCTGCAGGCGACTGCGTTCGAGCAGCAGCGGCGCGTAGTAGGGGCTTGGCGCGGAAACGTTTGCAGCAATCTCGCGAACGCCGGTTTCTATCGCCCGCATGGCCCTGTCGGCCTGCCCCGCTGCACGGGCGCTGCTCGCCGTCACCCAGTGCCGGCCGACGACCAGCTGTGGCGCCCGGTGCGCAACTTCGAAATTGCGGGCAGCCTCTGCTTCCAGCTTTGACGTGCATGTCGCATCGCCCTGCACCATGCACAACTCAAAGTGAGCCAACGCAATGCTGAGCGGCACCGGTTTGGACCGGTCAAGACTCGCCAATCGGGCTTCGAGCAATTCGCGAGCCCGAGCCACATCTCCGTGGGTCGCATAGCTGCGAATGATGCGTGACAACAATTGGTTCGGCAGTTGTTGCAGCGGGACTTTGCTGTTGGGCTTGATCTGTTCTTCAATGAAGCGCACGGCCGATCCCGGATCGCGTGCATCCAGTAGCGACGTCAGCCGCGTCACGTGGTCGGAAATGGCTTCCTGACCATCAGTCAGCGCGGCACTGCGAAAAAGTGGCCACGACTTGTCATGGGCTGCCAGCGCATCCGAGTAGCGCATGGCAGTGTTGTAGGCGAGCGAGATACGGTTCCATGCTGCGATTTCGTCCGCCACCGACGCCGACGCGAAGCGGTTGCGGCGGGCGACCAATGCATCCGCAGTTTTACTGGCCAAAGGCGCATCACCGGTGATCGTCGCCACCATCGCCTGATCCTGCAGAAGGTTGTCTTCCAGTTCACTGCGGCGGGGGTGCCTGTTCGGAATTCTTTGCAGCAGATCTGCAGCTTCTTTCAACGACCTGCTTGCATCATCAGTCTTTGCAAGACGAATCTGGATGTCGGCGAGAAACGATGTTGCATCGACCAGTTGTGCATCATCGCCAGCCTTTCTGGCCTGCTCGATTGCCTGCATTTGCGCCGCCAGTGCGTCCTCGCCGTGACCTCGCACAGTCATCAGATGTTCTGCCAGGCGCTGCGTCATGCGGGAGGCCGTGACGGGATCGTCAGCAAATACCGTGGGCACCTTCTGAATGCCAATCTTGAGTAGTTCCGCAGTCGTGATTGGCTTGTCGCTGGGCGCGTACTGCGACAGCAAATGTGTCACAAAGTCCGTCATCTGGCCGCGCAGTTTTGCCTCCTGCTCGGCGCGCTCCTTTTGGCGCGTCGCTTCGATGGTCTGCACCACTGACAGCGACAACGCCGCGATCACCGCCAGCGTGGTGAGCAGACTGGCGCCCACTGCCAGCCGGTGCCGTCGCACAAACTTGCCGGCGCGATAGAGGGTGGTATCTGGCTGCGCGGTCACCGGTTCGTGATTGAGGAAGCGGCGCAGATCGTCACCGAGTGCGGCGGCGTTGACATAGCGCTCCTCCGGCGCTTCGCTCACTGCCTTGGCGATGATGCTGTCGATGTCGCCCCGTACACGGCGAGACCAGGTGCTGCGCGTCGTCGAGGTCGCCAGCCGCTCCGAGGGGCGGGTGTAGTTCTCGCGGCTTTCAAACGGCGCGCCGGTGAGCAGCTCATACAGCGTGACGCCGAGCGAATAGACATCGCTGGCCGTGGTCATGCCGCTGCCGCGCATCTGTTCAGGCGAGGCATAACGCGGCGTGTAACCGATGCCCAGCATGCGGGTGACATCGGCCGCGACCACCAGCGGCTCCTCGTCCTCATGCAGCAGTTTGCCGAGCCCGAAGTCGAGCAGTTTCAGCTCGCCGCTGGCGGTCACCAGCATGTTGCCCGGCTTGATGTCGCGATGCAGGATCAACTGCGCGTGCGAATAGGCGACAGCATCCACTGCCTGGCAGAACAGTTTGATGGTGGCCTCGATGCCCAAGCCTTCACTGGCGCAGTACTCGCCGAGCGCAACGCCGTCGGGAATGCGTTCATCCACATGGCTGAGAGGTCGGGGAACATGGAGATGTTCGCAAAGAAGCTCCCGCAGGAGCTCAAAGCGACGACACTTAAGGAAGAGGAAATCCGGGCGCTGTTCGACGAGTTTGTGAAAATACGGAAACAGACTTCGACGGAGCGGGTCGCGACGACGCGGCAATCGACGGAATCAAAAACGGAGACGACCGGAGGGGAAGGCGCCGAGCCGCAGACGAAGCAAGGGAAGATGGTCCGCGATCGAGTGCTTGAAGCGTTGTCCGCACGCGGATTCAGCAAAGGCGAATCCGAACAGATGGTGGCGCGACTTGAAGGCAAAGCCTCGGGGGGCAGCACCACAACCGACTCGAAGACGACCGTGGAAACACTGATCCGAGAGATCGAGAAAACCGAGTACGTTCCGGAGATTGATATCCGACTCCCGCATGAAGTCGCGACCATCTTCCGCGCCGTCAAGACACCCTTACGTGATAACGAAATCGCGGTGTTTGAAAATGGAAAGTATCAGAAATACGAAGTTGACCCAGAAGTGGCGCGCGCCTTTAACGCCGCTGACTCTCAGACCGCCGGGCTCTTAACAAAGATCCTGGCAATCCCGGCCAAAGCCTTGCGCGCGGGCGCGGTACTCTCCCCAGATTTCATGGGCCGGAACATGATTCGCGATCAAACGATGGCCTTTGTGCTGTCCAAAGGTGGGTATTTCCCGATCTTCGATTTTATGCGCGGCGCCTTTTCACTCGCGAAGAAGGACCAGGATTTCCAGAACTGGTTGAAGTCTGGGGGCGCAAACGCCGCCCTCGTGTCCATGGATCGGCAATACATTCAGCAACAACTATCCGCCCTTACCGAAGTACAAGGCGTGATGGGGAAGGCGTGGAATGTGGCGAAAAGCCCGTTCGAAATTCTTCGCATCACATCGGAGTTAATTGAAAATGCGACACGCCTCGGCGAATTTAAGAAAGTCTCCGGGGGCCTCACGGAGAAGGCGGCGATTCAGGAAGGCGGCATGGCGGCGCGGGAAGTCACGGTGGACTTTGCGCGCACCGGCATGAAGACCCGCGCGATGAGCTTGATTTCCGCCTTCTTTAATGCGGCCGTCCAAGGTGAAGATCGCGTGATTCGCGCCTTTGCGGAGAAGCCGGTCGGCACCACAACCAAAATGATGGCTGCGATTACACTCCCCTCTGTCCTGTTATACCTGTCGAATCGCGAAGACCCTCGGTGGCAAGAGATCCCCCGATGGCAGAAAGACTTGTTCTGGATTGTCTTCACTGACGACCATATCTATCGAATCCCGAAACCACACTCAGCCGGAATCATGTTCGGGAGTATCCCCGAACGCATGATGGAAGCCTACGAATCCGATCACCCCGGTGCGATGAAGGACTTAGAAAAGTCGTTTATCTCGGCGTTCTTTCCGAACATGATCCCCACGGTTGCGGCGCCGATCGTCGATCAATTCGCGAATCGGTCCCTCTTCACCGGCGCGCCGTTGATCCCCGCAGCGCAAGAAAAGTTGTTGCCCGAATATCAATATACGGAGTACACCACGGAAACGGCGAAAGCCCTCGGGCAAATTCTCGGCGCCTTTCCCGGCCTGCGTGAACGCTCGATTCGCGATGAAGATACGTTTATTGGGGGCGTGGCGCGGGCGCTCTCTACGCCGATCCTGGTTGAAAATTACGTGCGTTCGTGGACGGGTGGGCTCGGCATGTACACCTTACAACTGGCCGATAAAGCGTTGCGGGAATCTGGCGTGCTCCCCGATCCGGTCAAGCCGCTGGAAACCTTGTCCGATTTGCCGGTGATCAAAGCGTTTGTGGTGCGGTATCCCTCGGCGTCGGCGCAATCCATTCAAGATTTCTATGATGATTACTACGCCAAGAAACGCGTGTTTGACACGAAAATGGAACTCGCCAAACAGGGCGATCTCGACGCGTTTGACCGCGTGCAGAACATCGACCCGAGTGCGTGGGACGAGATGGCCGGGATTCGTGACACGCTCACACAGCAATCTCAACTGGTGCGCCTCATCTATAAGAATCCGGATTTTTCGCCAGAAGATAAACGTCAATTGATCGATTCGATTTACTACCGTATGATCGAACTCGCAAAGGTGGGGAATGACGCGATGCGCGAACTTGCAGAAATTCTAGGTGAACCATGACGATCTCGAATCGACTGAATCGCACGACGTTACTGGGGAATGGCGTCTCAACCCTCATTCCGATCGAGTTCCCCTTTCACAGCGTCGACGATCTCGTAGTGATAGAAACAGTCTTATCGACGGGTACGCAGACCGTGAAAGTTCTCACGACGCATTACACCGTCACGGGCGCTCAAGACGCCCTCGGCCACTACCCGACCGGGGGAAGCGTCGTCATGGTGTCAGCACCGGCCGTCACCGTGAGCATTACGGTGTATCGTGATGTGGCCGCGCTGCAACAAGTGATCTTGGTTGAGAATGAAAAGATCCCCGTCAAGGCGTCCATCGAATCCCCCTTAGATCGATTGACCATGATTGCACAACGGTTGATCGATCGCGCCGACCGTACAATGGCACAACCTGACGGCGATTCGGCGAATATCGGCAACCTCCCCGCGAAAGTGGTTCGCGCTTCCCGCTATCTCGGCTTCGACGGCGACGGCAACCCCACTATGATGCAAACCCCTACGGGGGTGGTGACATCGCTGGCGCAATTAACGGAGTCGTTGAAAGCTGCGCTCCCGGCCGCAGGCGCCGCGGGATCGTTACGGAAAGTCACCGATGACGCGCGCGGCGTGTGGATGGACACCGGCAGTCAATGGATTCCATTGAATGGGGGCGTGATCAACGCGCTGGAATATCTCAAAGGTGACGGCACGAACGAAGCGACTGCGTTTCAAGCGTTACTGGATACGGGAAAAGATATCTTCTTCCCACCTCCACCCGTGGCGTATGGCGTAGGATCCGGCCTCACGCTGTCGACTGCGAATCAACATCTCTTCGGAGTCGGAAATCGGTCAATCATCCGTGCGCTCTCCGCAGGCTTCAATCTCTTCACCCCCTCGGTGTCGATCTCGGGAATTGAAATCGACCATCTCCGTATCGACGGGGCGGCGACTGACGCCACGACCGCGCAATACGTGTTGTTCACGACCTCACTGTTACTGGTCACGAAATCGAAGTTCCATCACTTGACCCTTAGCGGGGCTGACGGAACGAAAGGGGCGAACAACGGGTTCTTGTTTGATACCGGATCGAACGAAAACACCGTCACGGAGAATGATTTTATCCGCCTGGTCGGAACCACCGCAGGGCACGGCTACGGGGTGCAACTCGGAAACGCGCACCGAGCTATCATCGCGTTGAACCGCTTTTTGGGCGCGGCCAACATGGGCCGACACGCAGTGTATGTGGGGTCCGGATCGTCCTATAACCAAGTGGTCGGGAACTACATCAAAGATTTCAATCAATCAGGAATCGTGGTGTATGCCACCGCCGCACAAGATACGTGTATCGGCAACCGGATTGCTGAGAACATCATTGAAGGCGGGGTGTCCGCCGCGACGGAATCCGCGGCGGTTGAACTCGCGGGTGATGTGCAACGGAACGTCATCGAACACAACTTCATTACGGGGTTCGATCCTCACGGGGTGATCATTTCGGATTCTGGACAGGGCGGGCTCACCGCGGACAACCTCATCCAATACAACGTGATTCGCGCCACGGCTGAGTTCGGGATTGAACTGATCGGCACCAAGCGAACCGTGGTCCGTGGGAACACCGTCCTCAACTGTAGTGCATCGAGTTCGGGTACCTATGACGGAATCAATATCCGGTCAACGGGATCGTTCGGCAGTGAGCAAGACGTGGATTCGGTGGTCATCGGGAACCACAGTATCGGAAGTGGACAACGTACCGGCTTGGCCGTCGATAGCTCATCCCCCGCCCCTTCGGGTCTTGCGATCCGCGGGAACAATTTCGGTGCCGGTGCCGTTGGCGCCATGACGTACCTTGGGATTATCGTCTCCGGCGATGACATGGCGTATTTTTCTCTCGCACAAGCCTCGAACATCGCGATTACCGCGATCGGGTATTTGAAATCCTTTTGTGCGATCACCCTCACTACGAATGCCGCGCATCAACTCGACAATCCGAGCGAAGCCAGAACCGGAAAGGAACTGGTGATCACCATTCGGAACAACAGCGGGGGCGCAGCCGGTACCCTCACATTTGGAACGGCGTATCTCACAACGGGATCGTGGACCCAACCGGCCACTAGTAAAAGCCGGTCAATCGGGTTTGTGTATAACGGCGCCAAATGGCAAGAAACCTTCCGATCCGCCGCAGACGTGGCGATCTAGGCGATATATGGAAAGGGACTTCGGAATGGAAAATCCGATTCTTGACTCGCCGCGTACCGTCACTGGGATCGCGGCCTTGACGTACTCATGGGTCATCGCGCTGGCAATCGGCGGCGGGGTGGCGAACTACATACAGAAAGTTCGGCTCGGCCAAGTAGCACGGTTTAATTTTACAGAGTTGATCGGCGATATGTTCATCGCCGGGTTTACCGGGCTGTTGACCTTTTGGATGTGCCAAGCTGCGGAATTTAGCGAGTTTATGACGGCGTTCTATGTCGGCGTCTCCGGCCACATGGGGGGCCGATTAATCGGGAAGATGGAGCAATTCATGAGCCGGAAACTCGATATGCAAGAGCCTATGGGCGCAAAAAAGGATGGGCCTCCCGGTGTCTTTTGATCGCGCGTTTGAAATCGTCATCGGCGCCGAAGGGGGGTACTCAAACGACCCCAAAGACCGCGGGGGCGAGACGAAGTACGGGATTTCGAAACGTGCGTATCCATACCTCGATATCCCATCCCTCACCCTGGACGACGCCAAACGGATCTATCGCCGGGACTATTGGGAGTTCGTCGCCGGCGATGCGCTTCCGTGGCCGTTGAACTGTTTCGTGTTTGACGCCGCGGTAAATCAGGGGGTGAGCCCGGCAATTCGACTCTTACAAACGGCGCTCGGGGTTGAAGATGACGGCATCATCGGGCCGCAAACCATCTCGGCCGTAGGAAAATTCCCACTTTCCGATGTGTGCTCCCTCTACCTTGCGTTGCGGGGAATGCGGTATTCCTCCACCGCAGCATTCGAGCGGTACGGGAAAGGGTGGTTGAAACGCCTCTTCCTGACGCTGTGGAAGGCGACCGTATGATACCCCCATCGATCTATGGATATCTGATTATCGCCGCTCTGGTGGTCAGTGCGTTCGCCGGAACCTACTTGAAAGGGCGGTTTGACGGCCGCGCCGTCTGTAATGAGAAGATTCAAACCCTCATGATCGAATCCGCCGCACGGGAACAAGCCGCGATGCGTCAAGCGAATGACGCCGCAACGAAATTGGAGAAGGCTCATGCACGTATTGAGATTAAATATCGGACCATCACGAAAGAAGTCGAGCGGGTGGTGGATCGGCCTTTGTATGTGGGGGTGTGTTTGGATGGTGACGGCGTGCGCCTTGCCAACGCCGCTCTTACCGGATCGCGCCCCGTTGCCCCCGAGTCTTCTCACGCCGTGCCCGAATCTTCCGGAACTCGCTGACGGGTCCGGAGAAGCGATCCTCCGGACCCTGGTAGACGTGGCCCAGCTTTACTATGAATGTCAGGATCGACACGACGCCTTAGCCACGGCCGTACAGTTATCAACGCCCCCACGTTGAGCCGCGCGGTTCTTTAAAATCACTCGGTCAATCACGTCTCCACAGTTAATACAGCTACACGACCACACATCGACTTTCAGCATGTCATCCCACAACTTCGCCATACGCAGCCGTCCAAAACAGCGTTGACAAGTCATCGCTCAATCCTTTCTTTTACAGGGACATCGACCGAATGATATAGAAACTGGCTCCGTGGGGATTTGCTATAGGGGAGGCGGATTCTAAAAACGGATCGGCGTGGAACCAGCGTAAACACATCCATGTCCGTACGAAGGCGGGTTATATCTATTAACTCCGAACTGTCCGCATAGCAATTATACGGGTGGATTTTATAGCTTCGATAGACTTGAACGGGCATCCCAGGCAAATCGATCCGGCGCATTGCCTCTTCTCTTTCAAGCTCGGCGTACACCACTTTTTAATCCTCCCATTGTCCTGAGTGTTGAATGAAGGCCCCCCATTCCACGCGACACTGCTGAAGCGACGGCAACTTGTAGAGATAGCCGGTTGACACCCCCTCTCGTCCTTTGGTGCGCGTGACGGACGGCGCACAGGTTTTTAAGAGCTTCCCCATCCTCGCGTCTTCGTGCATCCATAGCGTAATTCTACGATCTTTTGCATGGCGTTGAAAGGCCAAGCTAAATCGTTCGCACTCAATTGTCTCCGGCCATTGCTCAAACTCGCTGCCGACGATCCGCCCTTCGCTAATACAACGGTGCCACCATTGATAGAACGGGTTCATGCTGTGGAGTTTTTGATCAG
>ERZ650309.766-NODE-766-length-15464-cov-6.088520_pt1 | contig 15464 bp, 18 predicted proteins | sample MGYA00376245_ERZ650309 | MGnify/ENA primary metagenome ERZ650309 (study PRJEB26733, sample SAMN07839294) | wastewater metagenome | biome: urban; feature: wastewater treatment plant; material: waste water | place: USA: North Carolina | collected 2016-04-26 ...
AAGCCGGTTCGCAAATCGTTTTCCAGATGCATTACACGCCCAGCGGCAAAGTGACGAAAGATCGTTCGATCATCGGATTGAAATTTGCCAAAGGCCCGGTTGATAAAGTCATCACGACGACTGCGGCTTGGGATACGCGCTTTGTGATTCCGCCGAACGCCGAAAATTACGAAGTCCGCGCCACTTATACCGCTGAAGAAGATTTAGACATTGTCAGTTTGATGCCGCATATGCATTTGCGCGGCAAGGATTACAAATACGTCGCGCATTATCCCGACGGACGCCAGGAAGTGTTGTTGTCCGTGCCGCGCTATGATTTTGGCTGGCAGGTCTATTATTACCCGGTCAAACCGCTGCGCATGCCGAAGGGCACAAAGATCGAAGCCATCGCCCATTACGACAATTCGACTAAAAATCCGGTCAATCCAGACCCCGGCAAATCAGTTCGTTTTGGAGAACAAACCTGGGAAGAAATGATGAATGGCTTCTTTGATTTTGTTCTTGCCAATCAAACAACAAAGCCAGCGGCGTCTAGCAGCAGTTCGAAGTAGTTTTCGCAATTCTGAACAAGATTGAAATAACGGATTGGACGGGAAGGTTGGTTTCATCGCCAATCTTCCGTTTGCTCCGTTATTTTCTTTTCTGGTGTTTGCTGTAACAGTCTCAATCCATCAACTAAAGAGGCGAAATTATGATTCAGCGATTGTCTGTTCGATTCCTTCTACACATAGCCGCGTTTTGTTTAGTTCTTTCAGTAAGTGTTTTCAGTTTGACGAAATTGAGTCGCGGACAACAACCGGCTCAAGCGCCAGCCAGTGCTCAAGCTGCGCCGAACAACGAGGCTCACTTTCATCATCTGCATCTGAACACTCTGGACCCGCAAGCCGCGATCAATTTTTACACCAGCAAGTTTGACAGCGAAAAGGCCAAGTTTGCCGGATTGCTGGACGGTGTATGGACCCAGAAATCCTGGATGCTGTTCACAAAAGTGACGACTCCGCCCAAATGGGAATTGGATTCTTCGATCTGGCATTTTGGCTGGGGCGCGGAAAATATGAAGGCCGAATACGAGCGGCAACTGAAAATGGGCACGAAGTTTTTCACTCCACTGACGGACATCAGCGACATTGGCGGCAACACCGGCGCGAAAGACTTGGTTTACTACTCTTACGTCGAAAGCCCGGAGAAAGCCTTGATTGAACTGATTACATCGAACAATCATCGGTTTAATCACTTGCATTTGTTTAGCGAAGACCCGGTTGCCGCCGCTGAATGGTATGTAAAACATTTTGGCGCAAAGGGACGCATTCCGACTTCGCGCACGCCGCGAATGTACAAAGGTTATCAAATTGGTCCGTCGGCTTCGGTGACGGTGGATAACGTCAACATCATTATCTTTCCGGCAGAGTATTTGAAAACGGATTATCCGGATCGCTGGAAGGGAAAGGTTGAGCTTGAATCCACCAAAGGGCACGTCGTGGATCACATCGGTTTCAGCTTCGACAATTTGCCGGAGGCGTTGGAAAAACTTCGGAAAGACGGGGTCAAAGTGACGGATGAAATCAAATCGGTGGCTGGAGGCAAAATCAAATACGCCTTTATCGAAGGTCCTGACAAAATCCGAATCGAAGTGATCGAAGGCCACGCCAAAAAAGATTAACTGTTAAACGCAGGGTGAGCTTATGAATCTGTTTTCCGCCAAGAGGATTAAGTTTGTTGGCAAAACGCTGACTTTGTTTTTGTTTGTCAGTTTGTTTTTGGGCTTGTCTGGAATTCGCCGATTGTCGGCTCAAGACAAAACAGGCAAGGAGCCTTCTGCGCAAACGCAGCCCAAAAAACTCGATCCGGCAACGTGGGGAAGCAATCATGCTGACAAACCGATTCCGGAGTTTGCCCACGGAGATGAGTGTTTGTTTTGCCATCGCAACACCATAGGAGCGACATGGCAAAACAACGCTCACGGCGTGGCAATCCGCCAGAAGGAAGATGCGCCGGAGTTTGGTGAATTGCTAAAAGGGAATGCGAAGCTCAATCAAATGAAGGAAGAGGTCGAGTATTTTCTCGGCAGCCGCCATCGCCTGCGCTTTCTGAAAAAAGATGGGTACGGCAAGTTTGCCATGTTGAACACACAAGCCGTTTTAAACCCTGAAAAGACTGTTGAAAAATGGGAAGCGGCTGACAATCCGGTATGGGAAAAAGAGAAATTTGCCAACAGTTGTGCTGGTTGTCACACCACTGCTGTTGATGCCAAAACAAAAACATTTTCAGCCTTCGGGTTGGATTGTTATGCCTGTCACGGCGTCATCAATGACAATCACGGGAACGATATTTCTCTGGCCCTGCTTTCGAAAAAGAACAGAAGCGATGCCAAAGTCATCACCTCGCTTTGCGCTCAATGCCATCTGCGCGAAAGCAAATCGAAATCTACAGGCTTGCCTTATGCAAACAATTTTGTTGCCGGCGACAATTTGTTTCAGGATTTAGCGGTAGATTGGACGAAAGCAGAGGATTCCAAATTGAATCCCGGTGATCGCCACGTCTGGCGCAACGTTCGCGACGTCATGGTCAATGGCGAGGAATCAATCACCTGTCTGAATTGCCATCAGATACACACTGACAAAAGCGCCAATCCGACTATTCGGCATCGTCGCATTTTGCGGGCACCGATATGCAGCGAATGTCACGCGGCGGACACTTTCAAAAATCCAGTTCGTTATGCTGTGCGAAGCTCATTGTGCGAGTACTGAGGGCACGCGCAAAAATCAGGATTGAATTTTCGCCAGCAATTCATCGCGCACGAGATTGCGATATTCGATGCAAGCTTCCAGGACTTGTCTATATTCCGTGACTTCAACATCGCGTTCGCAACACAACAGCATCAAATTTCCATCGTCGCGAAAGTTTCCATCCCATTCGATTACTTCTTCATCGGTCCAATCTGACGAGTACTGCCTTATTTTTTCGTCATCAATTCTGTCGAAATAGGCGCGCAGGTTTATTGCGGTCTCATCCATTGGCTCGACTGACGGATACTGTTCAAAATTCCAAATTGGTTGATCCATATGCGTAAGTTTTAGTTGGTTTAATCTGCTTTTCTTTAGCTGCAATTAATTGCTTATGTTCGGAACCTTTACCTGCCTGGTTCGTTAATGGAGGCACGGGTGAACCTCCTGATAAATGGCGGTCGCGAAAGAGTCTAGGGTGGGTTCTCAATGCGGCCGCCATATTTTTTTGCCTAGTCCTTAACTCTTTTTTCTTCTTTGGTTTTAGGTGGTGGTAATAAGTATTCGTCGAGATTCAACCGAACAGCCCCTCCAGCATCGCTAAATACATCATCTAAACCTAGCTTCCGCCTTCGATAGCGATTCCAGTAAAAGAAAATACCTCCTGAAATAATTCCCATAACAATTGCTCCAAAAAGCATGACGCCAATCCAATAAAATGTTCTGACCAGCATATTGGCGGTTTGCGATACTTCTTGAATGGCAAGTGGGTCAGGTGGGCGAAACGCGACTGGAATGTCAGTGATTTTTCTGGCTTCCCAATAAACGACAGGAGTGTATTTGACTGCGGAAACAACTTTTTCAGCGCTCGCCAAATCCTGGACAGCAGTTGTTATGACAACGTAATTTCCGATTCGCTTCAGCAACCGTTGCTTTCTTTCTTGGTCAGAAAGCCGGCTAACATAATTTTGAAACTGGGTTTCTCCGTCGGTGGCCAGTTGCGGAGTGTGATATTCGACGATCATTAAGCTGAAGGTGGCGCTTCCATCGTGATACTTCGCAATCGTTACTTCAGTCCCGCCAGAAAAATTCACGACTTCTTTTAGATCAGAGAATTCTTGAATCCTGGCCAAAGCTGCCGGGCCAATCAGGTACTTTTCGCTGTCTGCAATTTTTCCTTCTACAGGCAAATGAGACGGCAAAAGGGAAGGATCCCCATTGCTGGATATCAGAGCTTCTTTCAACGTTTGAACTATGGGGTCAATCTGGAAGGAGTTTAGGGTCTCCGATGAAATTCTAACAACGTAGCGTCGGTCGAAAAATTTAAAACTTGTGTTTGGTGTTTCGCTCTGAGTGAAGGTGAATAAACCAAAAGCATCAGAATCGAATTTCACCTGAAAGACTTCAACATTGATCAAGTTCTTTCCGTCTGTGTAATGGCCTGAGGTAAGGCTTTCTAAAGAGAATTCCTTAAAAATATCTGCGTTCGGCAAAGTCGAGCATTGTTCAGCGGTCAGCATTCGAGCTTTCCCCACCGCGCGAAAGCTCTCTCCCAGCTTTTCAGGCAAATGAACAACCTCTTTTGCCTGATTTACGGTTTGGCCAAAAGCCTTGAAAATCGTGGTTGGAACAAAGCACAAGGCGACCGACAGGCAAAAAAGAAGAAGTGTAGGGAAGAGATAAGTGAAAATACGTCTAGGCAATGCAACCCTCCTATAATCGCTCTTAGCCGATGGGTCGCTGCGCACTGGCCTGAAGGGAACCGATTTTGCGGCCTAGTTCCAGTACTGCAACTCGTCCAGAATCAAATTTGCATATTTGCGCGGGTTTTTGATGTTATGAAGCGGCATTGTACCTTCAATGACAGCACTGTCAATTACGACATCACCAACGCCCAGCATTCGCTCTCTCAGCGTCTGATTGACGGTTACATCCTGAATATGACGCAACGGAATGTTGTGAGATGTTTTGGAAAAAAAGCCACTCCGAATTTCCAGCTTTACGTTGGTCAACGTATAAACCGTGCGATTGTGCTGCAAATGATGGTAGATCGGATTCAACATCAAGATGGCAGAGATTCCCAAAGCCATCAAAAACGAAAATTGGGAAAAGAAAGTGCCGGACAAAAAGCCAACAAGCGCGGTCGCAACAATAGAAAGGACAATTGCAACCATGTACCGGCTCGCTACTCCATAAAAGACCGGTGAGATGGAAAAGATGACTCGATCTCTATCTTCATCATCGTCTTCGTATTCCTCTTCGATTGCCTCGTATTCATCATATTCGTCATCCTCTTCAAGGGATTCGATGTCTTGACCTTCGTATTCATCATAATCGTCTTCGAACCGCATATTACGTCGAGCGGGTCGCGTTAAAGGTGGCGGCGGAGTGTTGGATAAGCGTTGTTGCGACGTGTCGCTCAGAGTCTTTTGCCCGCAGCGGTTACAGAACCGGCTTCCGGCAGGCAACTTGTTTCCGCAGTGGTTGCAATACATTCCGATTTGCTCCGAGGTGGAATTCAACAGTCAAACGTTCACGACAACTGCTTCAGAAAATCGCGAACTGTCTGGTTGAATACAGACGGTTCCTCCAGGTTCGCTAAGTGACCAGCGTGATTGATTACTCGCAGTTGTGAGAAAGCGATTGACAGGTGCATTTTTTCAGCGTCGCTGGGCGGAGTCAATTTGTCTTCGTCGCCGACGATAATCAATGTCGGGCAAGTAATTTTGGAAAGCAGCTCTGTCGAATCATCGCGCTGCGCCATTCCAAACAACGCTTGAGCAATGCCTTCAGGCTGAGCAGCTCTGATCATTTCTTTTACGCGTTCAGCGGTTTGCGGCTTGGTTCGTAGCGTGGTTTCGCCGAGCAATCTTGGGATCATCGCTTCAATGATTGGTGGCGTTCCTTGCTGACGAGCAAGCGATGCCATTTCGTGTCTGGACTGTTTTCCTTCTTCGGTGTCCGCACTGGCGCGAGTGTCGCATAAAACCAACGCCGCCACTTTGTCGGGATATTTTCTATAAAAGCCGAACGCTGCATAACCTCCCATGGAAAGCCCGCAAATCGCTGCGCTTTTGATTTGTAAATGATCCAGTAAACCCGCCAGATCATCTGCAAAACTTGCCAGGCTGGATGGTTCCGACCCCAAGCTGCTGGCTCCGAAGCCACGCCAGTCAAAGGTAATCACTCTGTGAGAAGAAGAAAACGCCGCCACCTGATCGTTCCACATCGTCTGGTTCAATGGAAAGGCATGCAGAAAAACAATTGGCTGGCCAGAGCCTTCGTCTCGATAGGCCAATTCAGTGTTGTTGATTTTCAGCTTTTTCATTGCGCAATCACCTCGGAAAGAACTCTACCGCGAGCCGTCTTCATCTCCAAGCCGAGTAATCGAACGATGGTCGGCGCAATATCAATCAACCGCGCGTACTCAATTTTCTGACTGGGTTTGATTCCCTTGCCGCTGATGACCAGCACCGCGCGCATTTCTGCTCGTGATGGTAAATACCCGTTTGCCGCGCGGTTATCGGTTTTAGAAATTGTCGAACCGCTTGCTTGGGCTGAAATCTGAAACAGCGGCGCCGCATCAAGATAAAAGGCCGGGCGTGAATCTGCGCCAAGCCGCACGGCTTCGCGACGAGCGGTGATTCGCCAAAGCGGGTTTTCAGTATCGCCATCCAATTCGGCGAACAGTTTTTCCACATCCCGCGCGGCGGATTCATCTTGCGGGTTTTTCAAAAAGACAGCCGCCGAGCCGCCAAAGGATTGGGCAACGGCTCGCCAGTTTTTCAAATTTCCCTGGCCGTCAGTCGTCAAGAATCCTTTTTTCGCCAGCAGAACATTAGGCCTGAATTCTCGTTCAACCTTGCTGGCTCCGTGGTCAGAAACGACCATAAAAGTCATTTCGCCTGTTAAGTTAGCCCGTTCAGTTGCCGTAACGATTTTGCCGATCAACCCATCAATCAATTCCAGTGCTGATAGAGCTTCCTTGGAAAGTAGTCCAAAGCGATTTTGCGCACCTGCAAACGACGTGAAGTTCACAAGCAGGAGGTTCGGATTCTGTGTTTCGATCAGGCTGATAATTTTTTGTGCTTTGGCTGTATCTGGCTCTTCGCGCGCTTCAGGAAAATTGAACGTAATGTTGGCGTCAATGGTCATCGGAAAACCCACTGCCGCCGTTTTCAGGTTTTCGCGTTTAGCAGCTTCCCAGATTGTATCCGCTTTGATTGCCTTGGCGGATTGGAAAGCGGCGGCGGATTGAAGCCCCGTCTGATCATCGAATGCGTAATCCGATGTGATTTTGTGATCTGCCGGAAGCACGCCTGTCACCATACTGATGTGAGCAGGAATGGTTTGCGATGGATAAACGCTTTCAACACCAATGGCATAAGAACCTTTGGTTCGCAGCGATTGAATGTTCGGAATCTTCAGTCGAAATGTGTCGGGCGAGTTGGCGTAATCGGCGCGTAATCCGCTGATGGAAATCAGCAGGGCATGCGAAGTCAATTTAGAAGGTCTGGGTTTTCCAGGAGTTGGCGATGGTGTCGGTTTTGGTTGTTGCGCCCGAAACGAAATGGCTGAGATTCTGCCCGACAGAAACAGAAACAACGCCGCAAGCACGAATGACAGGAAAATTCTGGTTCGCATTACTTCCCTTGCGCTTCCCGTATGGCGGCAATCATTTCGCGCACGGCTCGATCCAATCCAACCAGCGCAGCCCGAGCGATGATGTTGTGGCCGATGTTGAATTCTTCGATTTCAGCAATGCGCGCGATTGCTGCGACGTTCCGATATGTCAGGCCGTGACCGGCGGCAACTTTCAATCCTTCTCGGTCGGCGGCTTTGACAGCCGCTCGAATGCGAGCGGCTTCCTTGTCAATTTCGCCTACGCGGCGAACGGTTTTGTCGCCGGGGTGTTCGTTCAGATGAGCGTATTGAGCGGTGCAGATTTCAACTTGGAACACGCCCAGCTTGGCTGATGCTTTGATCTGCTTGATGTCCGGATCAATGAACAGGCTGACGAAAATGCCGCTGTCTTTTAGTTTGGAAACCGCTTTCCTGATCGTTTCTTTGTGAGCGATGACGTCCAGCCCACCTTCGGTCGTAATTTCCTGTGGAGTTTCCGGGACCAACGTCACGACATCCGGTTTCACACGCGAAGCAATTTCCACCATTTCATCTGTCGCCGCCATCTCTACGTTGAGGTGTGTGATGACCGCTTGTTTCAGCGCGATCAAATCATAATCCTGGATATGCCGCCGGTCGCTGCGCAAATGCGTGGTGATGCCGTCTGCCCCTGCCAGTTCGCAAATGACTGCTGCCGAAACCGGGTTGGGTTCGTTCGTGCGCCGAGCTTGGCGAATGGTTGCGATGTGATCAATGTTGACGTTGAGTCTGCTCATCTTTCAATTTCGGAGTTCAATTTTGACGTTTCAGGTTTCAAATCGTATTTGCCCATCAGATCGTTCCAGCGAATGGTCGAAACTTCCATTAAGACTTTAATGGGCGAACCGATGGGATTCACTTTTGATCCTTCGACGTGATTCCAGCGAACGGGCGTTTCCAGCAAACGCCAGCCTTGTTTTTTTGCGATAAAGAGAATTTCCGGATCGAAGCCAAATCCGTCAATTTGTTGCAATGGAAATACCGATTGAGCGGCTTGGCGTCTGAATGCTTTGAAACCGCATTGCGTATCTTTGAAATTCAAACCCGTCAAAGCGTACTGAATCAAGTTTCCGCCTCGACCAATTGCCTCTCGCATGATGGATTGATGAGTTCCGATCAGAGTGCGGTCTAGAGCGCGTGATCCAAAAACCACGTCATAACGATTTTCAGAAATCGGTTCGACGACTTTGGCGATTTCACTAGTTGGCGTGGCCAAATCTGCGTCATAAAACAACGTGATTTCGCCGCTTGCCTGCAACATACCGTTCCGAACCGCGTACCCTTTGCCGCGATTGCCTGGATTTTCAATCAGCCGTAACCGCCCGGAAGCTTGACGGGTAAATTCCAGAACTTTTTCAGCAGTGCCGTCGCGTGAGCCGTCATTGACCACCAAAACTTCATAGTCATAACTCTGCGTGCTGAGATACTCGAACGTTCCTTCGAGTGTCCGGCCAATTCGTTTCTCTTCGTTGTAAGCTGGTATGACGATGGATAAAAAAGGCATTTGCGCTTGTTCCTTTTGGTGAAGCGGCAATATAACACGGTGAACTTTGGTGTGAAATTGTGCGGCGGTAAGCTTCAAAAATCGGTTGCTTGAACCGGTCATGGGGCAATGCTAAGATTCGCGCCCTCAAAGGCTACCCGCATTCAAAAAGCTATGAATAATGCCGCTTCCAAGATGATGGCTGCGTTGTTTGCCGAGCAGGAAGTGTTAACTGTTGGCGAACTAACCGATCGCATCAAAGACAGCCTGGAAGGTGAATTCTTTGCACTGACTGTTCAGGGCGAAATTTCCAACTACAAAAACCATCAGTCCGGGCATTGGTACTTCACGCTGAAAGATTCCGACGCGCAAATTCGCGGGGTCTTCTTTCGTCAGTGGAATCGGCTCATGCGTTTCGAGCCGGAAAACGGGTTGGAAGTTCGGGTTCGTGGACGGCTGACGGTTTATGAACCTCGCGGCGAATATCAGATTGTCGTTGAAACCATGGAGCCGGTTGGCGTTGGAGCGTTACAACTGGCATTTGAGCAGCAGGTCAAAAAGCTGGCGGCGGAAGGGTTGTTCGACGAAGCGCGAAAACGCCCATTGCCAATGTTGCCAAGGCGGATTGGAATTGTGACTTCTGCTGACGGTGCAGCGATCCGCGATATGCTGCATATTTTAGAGCGTCGCAACCGAGGCGTTCACGTCCTTATTACTCCGGTCAAAGTTCAAGGTGTCGGAGCCGCGCACGAAATTGCGGACGCTATTCGGTTGCTCAATCGGTATTCGAAAAAATCCGGCAGCGAAGTTGACGTGATCATCATCGGGCGAGGCGGCGGTTCGATGGAAGACCTTTGGGCGTTCAATGAAGAGCAGGTTGCGCGTGCGATTTTCGATTCGGAAATTCCAGTTGTGTCTGCCGTCGGTCACGAGACCGATTTCACGATTGCGGATTTTGTCTCGGATCTCAGAGCGCCAACGCCTTCAGCCGCTGCCGAACTGGTCACGCGAGAAGCCAGCGAACTTGCCGCCCGCGTGGAAAATTTGCAGGCAAGTTTGAATCGAGCGATGAACTATTACTTGTTGCGTCGCCGTTCCGAATTGCGGGATTTGGTGGAAAGTCATGGCTTTGCTCAAACAGTAAGCCTGGTTGTTTCGACTGCCGCAAAGTGCCGGGAATTTGAAGCCCGCGCTGCTGATGCGCTCAGAGTTGGTTTGAGCAAGACGCGTTTGCGATTGCACGAAGCGCAGCAACGATTGGCAGCGACTGATCTGCGCGCTCCGTTGGCAATCAAAGCTGCGCAAGCTGAACGCCTTGAACAGCGCATGAGCAACGTAATGCAACGTTTGATGGAAAGCCGTTGGCATCAGTTGAGACTGACCGCCAGCAAGCTTGATGTGTTGTCTCCGCTGTCGGTGCTTGGCCGAGGTTATGTGCTGGTTAAAAATGATGCCGGAGCTGTAGTTTCTCGTGCCGCTGGACTGAGCGAAGGGCAAAACCTGAAATTACGATTTGAAGACGGTGAAGTTGGCTGTCGTGTGATAGAAGCAAAACATAACAATTGAAAATTTATGGCGAAATCAAAAGATCGAGAACAAAACTTTGAGACATCGCTCGTGACGCTGGAACAAATTGTCGGGCAATTGGAATCTGGCGAATTGTCGCTAGAACGTTCGCTGGAACTTTTTGAAGAAGGCGTTGCTTTGGCTCGGCGTTGTCAGTCTCAGTTGCAAGACGCTGAACGAAAGGTTGAACTGCTGTTGCGCGAGCGAGGAGAAATCAAAGTTGTTCCTTTTGAGGAAACAATTGATGCTCAGCCAGTTGTGAACTCGAATCAAAAACAAGAAGACAAGGACATAGACAAGATTGACGATTCAATTCCCTTCTAAAACGAAACTGCCTGTGGATATCAAAACTTATTTCAAACAGAAAGCCGCCAGCGTAGATGCCTGGCTCGACCGATTGCTCCCGGCGGAATCGGAAACTCCCACAATCATTCATCAGGCAATGCGATACAGCACGTTTGCCGGAGGAAAACGGCTGCGGCCAATTCTGATGATTGCTGTCGGCGAAGTTTTTGGCGTAACCGAACAAGAATTGATGCCTGCCGCTTGCGCGCTGGAAATGATTCATACCTATTCATTGATTCATGATGATCTTCCGGCAATGGACGACGACGATTTGCGCAGAGGAATGCCGACTTGTCACGTCAAATTTGGTGAGGCAATGGCCATTCTTGCCGGGGACGCGTTGTTGACCCAGGCTTTTGTTACACTGGCCGATTATGAAACTTCGTATCTGGAACGAAAGGCGGGCGTCCTTTCAGAAGTGGCTCACGCCGCCGCAACGACCAATGCTTTGATCGGTGGCCAGGTTTTGGACATGCAGTTTGAAGGCAAGCCGGTCACGGGGCCTCAGCTTGAAGAAATTCATCGCGGCAAAACCGGTGCGCTGATCCGCTGTGCGGTTCGCATCGGAGCGATGCTTGGTGGGGCGACGAACACCGAATTGAATGCGCTGACTGTTTATGGTGAAAAAGCAGGGCTCGCGTTTCAGGTTGCGGATGATTTGCTGGACGAAACTGCCACCAGTGAAGAGTTAGGCAAAACTGCTGGGAAGGATGCCGCCAGTCATAAAGCTACGTATACGGCTTTGTATGGAATTGAAGGTGCTCGTCACATGGCGGAGCGGCTCTGTACTGAGGCAATAATGGCGATTCGGGCCTTGGAACGAGACACGGAAAGCTTGGAAGCGATCGCGCGCTTCATCGTCGAACGAAAATCCTGAGGCTTCCCCACTTCGCTGTAAAATTGGGCATTCCTTGACACTCCAAGAACCGATTGTTAGTCTCTGCGTTTTCAAAATCAACACTTTACGCAATCTGATATAAGGAGATAGATCATGAAGCGAACATTTCAACCGAATAACCGTCGTCGTGCGAAAACGCATGGCTTCCGTGTTCGCATGAGCACGAAAGCAGGCCGTTTGGTGATCAAGCGCCGTCGCGCCAAAGGCCGTAAGCGTTTGACTGCCCATCACTATTAAGAATAAGCCCTGAGCTGGCTGAATTGTCTTTGGCCGGGAGTGTCGTGAAGAAGCTTCAAACACTGCAAAACAGTCAGCAATTTCGTAAGGTTTACGAACAAGGGCAGAATATTCACACATCGCTGTTTTCAGCATTTTTCCTGAAAACAGAAATTGGTCAGCCGCGCGTCGGCATCACGGTCACACGCAAAATCGGTAACGCAGTGGTTCGTAACCGCTGTAAGCGCAGATTGAGAGACGCCATCAGAAAACGCTTCAGCGAATGTGAAACCCTGTTGGCGTTTGATCTGGTGATCAATGCCAAATCGGGTTTAGTCAAGGCGGAATTCTCAAGTATCGAAGAGGCATTGGCAAAGGTTTTGAATCGGTTCGCCAATTCGATTTCGAAGTCGTGAGGCAGTTATGAAACAGATCGCAATCTTACTTTTGCGTTCTTACAAATATGCGATTTCGCCTTTGTTGCCGCCTAGTTGCCGATTTAGCCCGACCTGTTCGGAATATGCGATTGAAGCCATCGCCAAATATGGTTTCTGGAAAGGGATGGCGCTCGGTGTAAGGCGCTTATTGCGTTGTCATCCTTTTAGCGAAGGTGGATATGATCCGGTGCGCTGACTTCGGTCGGCGCATTGGTCTTTTTATAAAGCTGGAATTCTCCCAAGTTCTCGTTGCTTTTGAGTTTATAGATGGAAAAACGACTCGTTTTATTTCTGGCTCTATCAGCCGCCATATTTTTCGGCTGGTCTTATATATTCACAAAATTTTTCCCGCAGACTCCGCCAGTTTCTCAAGAGCATTCAGCTTCGACCACTGATACTTCCGCTTCCCCGATTCCAACTGCAACGATTACTTTTCAACCCAGTCAAGTTCCATCATCAACTTCCGCTCCAAATGTGCCTTCGACTCAAGCGGAGTTGCGGCAGATCAAGATCAAGACTGATTTCTGGTCTGCGAACCTGTCGAATCAAGGTGGCGTAGTGACTGAATGGACGATGACTCATTTGCCTGATGGAAAACCGATTGATGCGCCGACAGGCGCTAACCTGATTTCGGCTCAACTGAGTCAGCAAATCGGCGGCACGTTTCGATTCCACATTCCAACAGATGCGTCTTTGGAACAGGCGCTGAACTCCAGCATTTTTGAGATCAAAAGCGGAACGGAATCCGAGATTTTCGTTCCCCGCAATGAGAAGCGCGAAGTCACATTTTTCTATTCCGGAAATGGAGTCGAAGCTAGTAAAACCTTGATTTTTAAAGGCGCTGGATTTGAAGGTTCCTCCGGCTTTAATTTTGATTTTCAGGCGAGCGTCACGCGCAATGGCCAGCCTGTTCAGGCATTTGCTGTCGTCGGCCCAAATTTTGGAGATCAGTCCGTTAAGGTCACCAGCGTTTATAAACACGCGCCGCAATTGACTTATGCCGAAAACGGCAGCGTTGAGCGAAAAACGGCTGATAGTTTGAAGCAATCTGCGACACCGGCTGCTGCACCCGTGACGTGGGCTGCGGTGGATGACAATTACTTTGCGATGGCAATTGTGCCGTCAAAGCCAGCTCCCGCCGTGCTGCTGCTCAATGACAAGAAAGTTTCGGTTGCTGTCCAGGTCAATCAAGGTGAAAACAATCATGTTTATGCCGGGCCGAAAGACTTGAAGGTACTGAAAGATGTCAGCACGAAATTCGGATTGGCCAACAGCGGCAGCCCGCTGGAAGATATTGTCAGTTATGGTTGGCTGAACTGGATGCGCGGTTTGCTGAAGCCAATCGCACAATTTATGCTGATGGCATTGCGGGCGATCAATACCGTTACCAATAATTTTGGCTGGTCAATCGTTTTGTTCACGATCTTGCTGAACATGCTCTTCTTCCCTTTGCGTTGGAAGAGTTCGCAATCCATGAAGCGCGCGGCGGTGATGCAGCCGAAAATGAAAGAGCTTCAAGAGAAGATGAAGAAGCTCGAAAAGAATGACCCGCGCATGCTTGACCTTCAGAAAGAGCAGATTTCTTTGATGAAGGAAGGCAATCCGCTGATGGGGTGTTTGCCGCTATTGTTGCAGATGCCTTTCTTTATGGCGGTGTATGCGGTTTTGACTGTTTCCATCGAAGTTCGTAATGCGCCGTTTGTCGCCTGGTTGACGGATTTGTCTTCCGGTGACCCCACTCATCTTTTGCCGATCATTATGTGTGTAACGATGATTGCGCAATCGGTGCTGACCCCGTCGCCAGCCGGGGCGGATCCGATGCAGAAACGGATTCAGTATTTTATGCCGCCGGTGATTACATATTTTGTTTTTTGGTCGGCTCCCGCTGGATTGGTTTTGTACTGGATGGTCGGTACTCTGGTTGGTGTAGTTCAACAATTCATCATTAACAAATTGAATCCGCCACCGCCGCCAGCAGAAGACACGTCTAAAAATGGTAAATCGCCACAGTCGCCGTCCGGTGGAAAAAAGGCTCGACAAGCGCTGGCAAATTCTTAACTTGAAGTAGAACATTCGGAGCTAGTTATGACACAGGAAAATTTTGAAGGACTTCGCGATCAAGTCGAAGAGTTCGTTAAAGAAATGGTGGATCGGTCTTCGCTCGATCTTCGTGTGGAAGTGAGTGAGCCTGAACCAGACGCAATTGAAGTTTCATTTCAAGGGTTTGACCTGCCATTATTGCTGGGGCATCACGCTGAATTGTTGGATGCCATGCAGTACCTGGCACGTCGCGCTTTTGCGCGCTCGGTTGCTGAAGGGGTTCAAATTGATTTTGATGCCAATGGATATCGTGATGCTCGCAGAGAAGAACTGACGTTGATGGCACAGAAAGCCGCCGAGCGAGTGAGGACAAGCAAAGTTCCGTTCGTTTTCGACCCGATGAGCGCGCAAGACCGCAGAGCGATTCACACTGCGCTTGTGGATATTGAAGGAATTAAAACCGAGAGCGAAGGTGATGGGCAGATGCGCCGGGTAAAAGTTTTGCCCGCGTAATTCGATTTGTCCTCACGAAAAACTTCCTGCCTTTACGCTTCCCTCCGGCCAGCCGTTTTCTGCAATGACAACTTACGACTTCAAGACAATTGCGGCTGTCGCCACACCTCCCGGCTACGGAGGTATTGGCGTCATCCGATTGAGCGGCAGCGAATCCTTGCCCCTGATTGCCAGGCTCTTAGGCGATGGAGAAAAGGTTTCTTTTTCGCCTCAGCAAGCTTCGTTGCAACAGTTGGTCAATCCGGAAAACGGCAATGTCATTGACGAAGCCGTCATTACCTACTTCAAAGCTCCACGTTCGTTCACCGGTGAAGACGTTGTCGAAATTTCCTGTCACGGAAGTCCGGTAGTTCTGGCAGAAGTTCTGCGCTTGTTGACGCGCTTCGGAGCTGAACTTGCCCAGCCAGGAGAATTCAGCCTGCGCGCGTTTTTGAATCAGCGGCTTGACCTTACTCAAGCCGAAGCCATCAAAGATTTGATTCACTCTCAGACCACTTACCAAGCCAGACTCGCTGCTCGGCAACTTCGCGGTGAATTGTCCAGTCAGCTTAAGCCAATCAAAGAAGGATTGATTGAACTGA
>ERZ650309.767-NODE-767-length-15443-cov-4.353912_pt1 | contig 15443 bp, 13 predicted proteins | sample MGYA00376245_ERZ650309 | MGnify/ENA primary metagenome ERZ650309 (study PRJEB26733, sample SAMN07839294) | wastewater metagenome | biome: urban; feature: wastewater treatment plant; material: waste water | place: USA: North Carolina | collected 2016-04-26 ...
TAAAAAAGGAGCTTGGTCTGATTACAAAAGTTTATTGCAATATTCAAGAACATCGAGATATGATGGAATAGACACGGATTTTGAAACTTTTGAAGAATTGATGTTAGTGTTTCAGCAAACTGTCTTAAAATGGTCAGACTCTGCACTAGATATTCAAGGAATAGATGCACTCGTCAATGGTGATACTGATGAACGAGTTAGGAATATAGTGCATGAAAAATGGGATATGCCCTATGCTTTAATTGTTGCTCGTTTAGCCGATAATCCTAATTTTGAAAGCTTGGCAATAAGCTTATCCCCTCAATCAAGTAAAAAATCTTGGCCTGCCAATACAAAATCGCCCAATGCATGGCCAAATCTTGTGCAATACCTCCGCGATAATGTGCGTCCTTTTGTTGGTGTTATTACAGCCGAACCTGAATATCATAATGATTTAGCCAATACACTGGTTGAGTTTGCGCAGCTTTTTAAAACAACCATGACAGAGCTATTAAAGCCGCATGGTTTTGAGTATTTTTATGGTGCCTCGCCAGAAACATTAATCGACAGACGAGAGTTTCACTTAGAGTTTATCCGAAACCTATATAACATCAGCCATAAACTCATTTTTGATTGTTTTCATAAAAATGGTGAATTTATTTTTACGAGTGTCAATTTCCAATTATTCGAAAGAGAAACATCTTCTGTTCTAAGTAACATAGGCTGTCACAACTGGAGTACAGGCTGGATTTTGTTAAATATTGCACAAATTTTAGACACTAACCAGCATTCTTTTGTCGTTAATGATAAAAAAAGCTTTGAGGAGTTTTTATTACTTATCAAGCAATCTGCAGTTGTTTGGTCAAATTCATCTGTAGATTTTAAGGGAATTGATGCCCTATTCAATGGCGATATTGATGAGATGGTAAAGAAACGAGTACACCATGTTGACTATATGCCACATGCACTCATTGCAGCTCGACTAGCCAACAATCCACAATTTGAAAACTTAGCAATTAGTTTAGCTCCTACACAACACGACACTAAACGCTGGCCTGCACCAGCCAAAATAGACCCATTCGAAGCATGGCCAAAACTCGTCAAATACCTGCGTAATGAAGTTAAGCCTTTGGTTTAATTGATTCAATAGGGGCGTGTGGTTGCCCCTATTTTTTTACAGTCTAAAACAAAATTTGCGACAACTGAGCAGGCACTTCGGCATTAATACGATGTTTTTGCGCCAACGCATCGCTTAACACCTCCATTGCTTTAGGCTCACCATGAATCAAATACAAACGGGGTTGCGGCTTAAAATGACTCGCCCAAGCTAACAACTCTTTTTGTCCTGCATGAGCCGAAAATCCACCCAAGGTATGAATATGCGCCCTAACTATCATGGGTTGGCCAAATAGCTTAATGCGTTTTACACCATCAACCAAAATGCGTCCTAAAGTACCGCGTGCCTGAAACCCCACAAACACAATATGTGTGTTAGCTTTCCACAAACGATGCTTAAAATGATGCCTAATACGCCCACCCGTACACATACCGCTACCTGCAATAATAATTGCTCCATTTTTGATGTTATTAATGGCGGCAGAGTCTTCCACGCTTTCGCTAATGGTTAAATTGGGCAAAAATGAAGCAAGGTCGTGACCGTGTTTTTCTCTAATTAACGCCACATCTGCATGGTCTAACTGTCTAATGCAATTTGAATAAACATCAGTTACCGCTTTGGCCATTGGGCTATCTAAAAAAACGTGCCAATGGTCAAGCAAGCCCTCGTGATACATTTTGCCTAAATGAAATAACAGCTCTTGAGTTCGGCCAACGGCAAACGAAGGAATCAAAATATTACCGCCATCGGCTTCGGCTTCTTTTAAAATGGCTTTAAATTCATCGATGGTTTCGCTAAAACAACGGTGGTCACGGTCGCCATAAGTGGACTCCATTAACACCACATCGGCCTTTTCGATAAAATCAAAATTAAGCATTAACGAGGTATCGGGGTTGCCTAAATCGCCCGAAAACACTAGCGTCTTGGTGTCCAAGTCGTCTTTAACCGCCAACTCTACAATAGATGAACCCAAAATATGGCCAGCATCATGAAACGTTAAGCTAAAAAACTCTAAAAAATTAAGGGGCTGATGATAATCTTGCCCTTGGCACAAACGTAATACTGTTTGTACATCATCTAGTGTGTATTGCGGGGTGAGGGCTTTTTTGCCTGAGCGTTCGCGGCGTAAGTTTTCGTACTCTATGTCTTTTAAATAAATATGTACCGCATCTTCCAATAAAATTTTAAGCAGCTGTTTAGTACCATTTGTGCAATAAATAACGCCTTTAAAGCCATCGTGAACCAATTTTGGCAACAAGCCAGAATGGTCTAAATGAGCATGGGATAAAATCACCGCATCAATGTTTGAGGGAACAAATTTAAAGTCTTCTTTACTAATTCTATCAATGGCATCGCCACCTTGATGAATGCCACATTCTAATAAAATTTTATAACCCGAATTTTCGAGCAAGTAACAAGAGCCTGTTACCTCTTGCGCTGCACCTAAAAAACGTAATTTACGCATAAATAACTTCCTTAAACACTTGTTTTATGTGAGGGTATTTTTCATAATAGGCGCATTTCTTTAATAGGGGCAATAGTTTTTTGTGTTAAGTTTGACTTAAGATAAAGAGCGTATACTGATTAAAACGTTAAATTAAAAAGGCGATAAACATGGATATGCGTAATAGTACAAAGGCATGGGGTGGCTTGGCAAAAGCCTTTCATTGGTTGAGTGTGTTGTTGCTAATTGCGGTATGGGTGGCGGTGACTTTACACGAAGAAGCAGCCAAAGACTCTGTAGAGTATGTTAAGTATATTATGTTGCATAAAGCCTTGGGCGTGTCTTTGGGGGCGTTTGTGGTAGCACGTTTAATTTGGCGTTCGTCTAATGTGACACCTACGCCATTAGCTGCGCCTGCGTGGCAACAAAAAGCGGCTTCTTTGGTTCATGCGGGTTTATATTTGGCTTTGTTGGCTATGCCGATAACGGGTATGGTGATGTCGCAGTTAGCAGGTAAACCCGTTAGCTGGTTTGGTGTGTTTGAGTTTCCGCAAGTGTTAGATGTTAATAAAGAATTAGCAAAGCAAGTGAAAGATTTACACGAAGATGTTTTTTGGCCATTGTTGGTATTGTTAACATTGGGGCATATTGCAGCGGCGATGTTTCATCAATTTGTCTTAAAAGATAAGTTAATTAAACGTATGATGCCGTAGAGTCTGTTGAAATTTGGGCTAATTGCTTATTATTGAGCATATTCTGCTATTTTCCCCTCACTCTAACTCTCTCCCACAGGGAGAGAGGACTCCCCTTAAAAGGAGAGGGCTGGGGTGAGGCTCTTAAACTAACTCAGCATACAAATCATAATCATCGGCATCAATTACGGTCACATTAGCAAAGTTACCAATTTTTAAATCAGCTGCGCCTTCACCTTCAATATACACATTACCGTCAATTTCGGGCGCATCAGCCGCAGAACGTGCAATAGCCACACCTTCTTCTGTGTCAATGTCGTCAATTAGCACTTGTATGGTTTTGCCAATTTTAAGTTGCAAACGGGCTGCAGAAATTTCTTGCTGCACTTCCATAAAACGCTGCCAACGGCTTTCTTTTACCTCTTCTGGCACGGGGTTTTCGATGTCATTAGCGGCAGCACCATCAACGGCAGAATACTTAAAGCAGCCTACACGGTCGAGTTGAGCTTCGCGCAGCCAATCTAATAACATCTCAAAATCTTCTTCGGTTTCGCTCGGAAAACCCACCACAAAGGTAGAACGCAATACTAATTCGGGGCATTGTTCGCGCCATTTTTTAATGCGCTCTAAGGTATTTTCGCTGTGAGCAGGGCGTTTCATTAATTTTAAAATACGTGGGCTGGCGTGTTGAAAAGGAATATCTAAATACGGCAAAATTTTGCCTTGTGCCATCAACGGAATCACGTTATCGACATGAGGATAGGGATACACATAATGCAAACGTACCCACGCGCCGAGTGTTCCCATTGCTTCACACAATTCTTGCATACGGGTTTTGATGGGCTGACCATTCCAAAAATCAAGTTTGTATTTTAAATCAACACCATAAGCAGAGGTGTCTTGCGAAATAACCAATAATTCTTTAACGCCCGATTTAACTAAACGCTCGGCTTCACTCATCACCGAACCAATAGGGCGCGACACCAAATCGCCACGCATGGACGGGATAATGCAAAAAGTACAACGATGATTACAGCCTTCGGAAATTTTGACATAAGCATAATGCTTAGGCGTGAGTTTAATACCTTGTTCGGGAACTAAATCAATAAAAGGGTTGTGGGCAGGTTTGGGCGGCAAATATTGATGCACGCTTTCCATGACTTCTTCGTAAGCATGAGGGCCTGTGACTTTTAACACGCTTGGATGTACGTCACGGATTTGGCCTTCTTTGATGCCTAAACAACCCGTGACAATTACTTTGCCGTTTTCGGCAAGGGCTTCACCAATTGCGTCCAAAGACTCTTGTACTGCCGACTCAATAAAACCGCAGGTATTCACCACCACTAAATCTGCACCTTGATAGTCGGCAGAGATTTGATAACCTTCGGTGCGTAATTGGGTCAAAATGCGCTCAGAATCAACCAAATTTTTAGGGCAACCTAAAGACACAAAGCCTACTTTGGGTTGTTGTACAGACATGAACGCACTCCGAAAGAATAAATACATAAACTAAGTCAGGACTTACGCATCGCGCCGCGATAACCGCGTAAGTCCTAAGGAGGTATTGTACCTGTTATTACCTCATGAGGTGAATCAAAAAACAAAAGGCGTTGACTCTGTCAAAAAACTTGCTAAGGTCATGGCTTAAGCAATTTATAAGAAATAACTAAAAACCAAGGAGTTTTATCATGTCGGGTATTGTTTTTTTGGCCTTTATTGGCTTGGCTGCTTTTTATGCGGTTACGGTTTACAACAGCTTGATTGGTTTGCGTAATCATTTTAAAAATGCCTTTGCTCAAATTGATGTACAACTACAAAGGCGTTATGAGCTAATTCCTAATTTAGTCGAAGCGGTAAAAGCATATTTGTCGCACGAAAAAGATACCTTAACCAAAGTGATTGCTGCGCGTAATCAAGCCATTACTGCCGAACAAGTCGCGGCAAAAAATGTGGACAGTGTAGAGGCCATGAGCAAGTTGTCTCAAGCCGAAGGGGTATTAAATAGCGCACTGGGTAAACTCATGGTGCTATCCGAAGCCTATCCTGATATCAAAGCCAACAGCACGATTCAAAACTTGATGGAAGAATTAAAAACAACCGAAAATCGAGTTGGTTTTGCGCGTCAGGCGTTTAATGATGCAGTGATGGCGTACAACATTGAGCGTGAAAAGTTTCCTAATAACATCGTGGCCAATTTTACTAATTTTCAGGCAGCACTTCCCCTCGAAATACATAATATAGAAGCCAAAGAGCCCATTAAAATTAATTTTAATTAAGGTTAAAACAGTGGACTTTTTTGGTCGTCAACAAGCAGCTAAACAAGCAAGCTCACGTTTGCTTTGGTACTTTATTTTTGCGGTATCGATTATTTTTATTGGTGTTAATACCTTGTTGTACTTGGTGGCAGTAGTGACTACCCACGAAACAGGCCAAGGTACTTGGTTATGGCATGACTGGTCACAACAAGCCTTATTAGGCACATTATGGTTAGTGGCAGGTGGTAGTTTATTAGAGTGGTTTTTATTAAGAAAGGGCGGTACAGCGGTTGCTAAAATGCTTAATGCGCAAGCGATTGATTTTGCCAGTCAAGATGCAGTGCAACGTCAGTTTATTAATGTGTGTGAAGAAATGGCCATTGCCTCTGGCGTGCCTGTGCCAAGTTTGTATGTGTTGCCGCAAGAGTCCACCATCAATGCTTTTGTGGCAGGTTATCGTGCTCAAGATAGCGTATTAGTGGTGACTCAAGGTGCATTAACCCATTTAACCCGTGATGAATTACAAGCGGTTATTGGTCATGAGTTTAGTCATATTTTAAATGGCGATATGCGACTTAATACCTATATGGTCTCGCTACTAGCAGGCTTATCTTCTGTTGGGCAAATGGGTGAATTTTTGATGCGTTCCCCAACGGGAGACCATCCCAAACATAAAAGTGTTACGCCATTTTGGCCTTTAGGTTGCGGCATGTGGTTAGTGGGCTATATAGGCTTGGTACTAGGCCGATTGATTAAAGCCGCTGTCTCGCGTGAGCGTGAAAACTTAGCTGATGCCGCCAGTGTGCAATTTACGCGTAACCCCGATGCTTTAGCAGGGGCATTGTACAAAATTGGCCAATACGACTCTTATTTAAGCTCTTGGCATGCCGAACAAATGAGCCATATGTGTTTTGGTGAAAGTGTGAGTTTTAGCCAGTGGTTTGCGACTCATCCACCCTTAAAGCTTCGTATTCAAACCATTGCGCCCACTTTTTTAACACGCATTAAATATCAAAAAAATAATAAAGCAAGCACAGCAACACCAGCTTCAGCCTCAATGCCTAAATCTCAAAGCTCGTCTATTTTGGCTTTTTCGACAGAAATGATAGAAGCTCCACAAGCCGTTACGCCTTTTCCAATAACACCAACTAGCGACAACATAGAGTTTAGTTTTGATGCTCCCATGACCACAATGGTGGGTGAGCTGCAATGGGCAGACTTACAATCGGCACAGTATTTATATCGAACTTTATCTGTAGAGGTGTCACGCGCTTTACAAAGTACCGCAGGTGCAAAAGCGGTATTATTTGCCTTAATTGCACAGGAGCAAGAGTGTTCTATACAAGACTTAACGCAATTTTTTGCATCACAAAATTCACCCATGCAGTGGGTTAGCCAATTGCAACAAGCCTTAGCGTGTAGCGACAATCGCTTAGCGTTACCGATTGTGGAGTTAGCCATTCCACGTTTATTGGGATTAACCACTGAAGAACGTCAACAATTTATGAGTGAGTTACGGCGTTTGGCATGGCTTAATCAGCAATTATCGGTATTTGAATTTTCCTTGTTAAAACTGATAGAGCAGGCATTAAACAAGCCAAAAGTTATCTTTAGAGAACAGACCTTGCAACAATTGGCACGACCTTGCGCTCAATGGATAACGACGTTGCTACAGTACGGCTCACACCAACCATCACAATATGCCCGTATTTATCAGCAGCTATTAAGCCCTATATTTGCGCTGTCTATGCCTGCTATGCCATTACCACAACAAGCCACCTTGTTAGCTTTGGATGCTACCTTAAAATCATTTAATTCACTGAATTTAGAGGGAAAAAAGCAGTTAATTAACTTGACAGCGACAACCATTCAAAGTGATGGGGTACTGCATCGTACCGAATATGAGTTGTTAAGAGTGTTAGCTGCTTTACTTAATTGTCCTATGCCATTTATTGATGGTGTAATAAAAAAGTAAATATTGATTGCTACAAAGCAAAAAAGAGTGTCTAATCTAATCGTCCGTGAAAGCTCCAACTGTGTCACCTGATGTTCGCTGATGTTTGGCCGTTGTTGTAACAAGAAGTTTTATGGTTTTTAAGTTATAAAACTTCGCTAGTGTGTGTAGCGGCCTCAGTACGCGCCAATTCAAGCGTGCTTTTTTTCAGTAACACAAGTGAGATAGATTATGTCTAATCGTGAACAAGGTACCGTTAAGTGGTTTAACGATTCTAAAGGTTTTGGTTTTATTCAACGTCAAGCTGGCGAAGATGTATTTGTACATTTCCGCGCTATTTTAGGCGATGGTCACCGTTCTTTACGTGACGGCCAAAAAGTTGAATTTACTGTTGTAAAAGGCCAAAAAGGCTTTCAAGCAGAAGAAGTACGCGCTATTGACTAATTAAACGAACTTACGCATTGCACCGCAATCAGTGCGTTTTGCGAACATAAAACCATTGTAAATGGTTGAATGTGAGTAAATAAGCAATAACCGCGTAAGTTCAAAAAAGTCTAGCCTAGCTTCAAAAAACGACTCCTAGTGAGTCGTTTTTTTTTACCTAGAGATTTTATGTCCGCAACTCACAGTGCTTAAATGTTTGTAATCGTATTACTCTTGCTTGAGTTTAATTTGTATAAGCAAGGTGAAATATGACTCAAAAAATTGCGCCAGCCCCTTGGCATTTAAAAGGGCAAGGTTATGTGATGGTTGTGCAGTTGCCGCAACAAGTTCTAAATGAACAAAGTTTTATTAGCAACGAGTTAAAAGCAACACGGCGCGGTCATTTGGCTTATATTGCCTTTGCGGATTATGAGTCGTCAGACGTTGGCGCATATCATGAGTTGCTTTATATAGGCGGCACACTCAAGTTTGGCCAAAAACGTCATTACTCTATTTCTAAAATTTATGTATCTACCCAAGACTCAATTGATAATGGCCAAAAAAACTGGGGAATTCCCAAAGAAATGGCGCATTTTGAGGTGCAGTATGGGGCAGATAATCACGATACTATAAAGCTAAGCACGCCTACAGGTGAAACAATCGCTCAATTTAGTTTTAGTCATCATTTGTTTAAATTTCCTGTTAATACCAAATTAGCACCAACACGTTTACTTACGTTGGCTCAAGACTGGCAAGGTCAACGCTTTTGGTTTGCACCGCAAGCACAAGGCTATTTAAAACCTGCACTACTCAAAGAGAGTTATGTTGATAAACGCTATTTTACCGACTTAAATCAAGGCCATATTATTGCGTGTTTTAAAGTGACTGATTTTAGTATGGTGTTTCCTGTCCCAAAAACACAAGTCATTTAGCCATAACAACATCACGATAAATAGCGTATCTTGGCTTTTAATTAGTACGACAGTACAGTTTGGGATTTACGCGCGGTTATCGCTTATTTGTTTACGCCCTCACCCCAACCCTCTCCCGCAGGAGAGGAGTTCTCTCTCCCTGTGGGATAGAGCTAGAGTGAGGGCAAACGCGCGTGTTCGGTGTAATGCGTAAGTCCTGAAATTTTAGCAAAGAGGTGTTTTTTAATGGTATTTACAGCATACAAACAAGCAAAACATTTTTTGGGTATTGGTGATATTTCGGCAGAAAAACTTAAAGCACGTTATAGCCAAGACGCTTATTATTTAAAAGTGCAAGGCGTTGATGTACGCATTAAAGAAAGTGGTCAAGGCGAGCCGTTATTGGTGTTACATGGTTTTTCGTCTTCGGCAGATACATGGGATGGTTGGCGTAATGAATTAAGTGATCAATTTAGAGTGATTGCGATTGATGTTCCGCCATTTGCAATAACTGGCCCTTTGTTGCACACCAAAACTACGCCTGATGTAGTGGTGCATTTTATTAATGCCGTGGTCGAAAAACTTGGCATAAAACACTTCCATTTAGCGGGTAATTCCTTAGGCGGTTATTTGTCGTGGAATTACACGCTACACTATCCAACCAAAGTCAAAAAGTTAATTTTAATAGATAGTGCGGGTTATGCTAAAGTTGCCCCGTTAGCTGTTGTTTTAATGCGCGGCAAAGGCATTCGACACTTAACTAAGCACGTAGCACCATTACCTTTTATTATTCAAAGTGTGCGCTCTGCTTATGCGGATAGTAGCCGAATTCCTAAAGGAACCATACGCCGTTATCAAGATTTATTGCGTAGAGAAGGGACACGTGCTGCAATCGCTGATATGATGCGCGGTATGTCCGCCGATTCCGCATTGATTAAATCAATTCGAGTACCCACCTTAATTATGTGGGGGGCAAAAGATACATGGATTTCGCCACAACATGGCCAGTGTTTCCAACGCGATATTGCTCACTCTAAGCTAATTACTTATGATGATTTAGGGCATATCCCAATGGAAGAAGACCCTAAACGAACGGCAGCCGATGCCAGACACTTTTTGACAAGATGACCGATATATTACCTACATTTGAACAATTCAAACTCAGCCCGTTATTGCAACGGGCAATTGCTGACTTAGGCTTTAGTCATGCTACGCCTATTCAATCCCAAATTTTACACTTTACCCTTGCAGGCCATGATGCGATTGGTCGCGCCCAAACAGGTACAGGCAAAACAGCGGCCTTTTTAATTACCATCATTAATGATTTGCTTAGCAAAGCACCTAGCGATGAACGTTATGTGGGCGAAACACGTGCCTTGATATTGGCACCCACACGCGAGTTAGCCTTGCAAATAGCTAAAGATGCCGAGCAACTCACTAAATACACACAACTGCGTATTGTGAGCTTAGTTGGTGGCATGGACTACGATAAACAAAAGCAGCAATTGTATAGCCAAAATGTTGATATTGTTGTGGCTACACCAGGCCGTTTAATTGATTTTGTTGACCAACAAGCTATTTATTTAGATATGCTCGAAGTGTTGGTGATAGACGAGGCCGACCGTTTATTGGATATGGGATTTATTCCTGCCATTAAGCGCATTGTGCGTTCTTGTCCACCTAAAACGCACCGTCAGACCTTGTTTTTTTCGGCAACTTTTAATCAGGATGTATTAAATTTAGCCGAACAGTGGTTGTTTCAACCTGTGAAAGTCGAAATCGAACCCGCTCAAGTGACTAACGAAACCGTTGAACAATTGGTTTATATTGTCAGTGCCGAACAAAAATATGACTTATTGTATAATTTGGTGCAATTAGAAGCCTTTGACCGAGTGATTGTGTTTGCTAATCGCCGTGACCAAGTGCGTCGTTTAGCCGAATTGCTCAAACGTCATCATATTTCGTGTGCAGTATTGTCGGGCGAAGTTCCACAAGACAAACGTGTAAAAACGCTAGAAAGTTTTCGAGAAGGTAAAATTCGCGTGTTAGTGGCTACCGATGTGGCAGGACGCGGCATACATATTGATGATGTGAGTCATGTGATTAACTTTACCTTACCAGAACAAACCGATGATTATGTGCATCGTATTGGTCGGACAGGTCGCGGTGGAGCAAATGGGGTTAGTATTAGTTTTGCGTGCGAAGATGATGCTTTTTTGATTCCCAATTTAGAAGCAGCTATTGGCCGTAAACTAGAATGTACCCATCCTGCACCTGAGTTATTACAAAAGGCACGTTAATAGCAGGATGCAATCATGGTTCAAAAAATAACAACAGCCATAATGCTAATAGTTGCTTGTTTTGTGCCTAAAACATGGGCAAGCGATATAGGTCAATTGCAGTTTGGAACAATGTACGCTCAACATATTGAAGGTGTGGGCTTATACGCAGGGATTGAAATGGCAGATGTGTTGCCTTACAGTTCTGCTTATTTTGACGCAACTCTTTTAATATCAAGCGCGTATGATGCCCAAGAACCTGTTTTTGGTGGTGTTTCGATGGGTTTGCGTAGTGCCTTTGATGTACCCTTGTCTCCTTATGTGGGGGCGGGGATATATTTAGGCCAAAACGAAAAAGAAGTTCGTGCCGATAATGATAATATAGATAACAATGGCAATGGCTTTAAGGATGAAGTGGGCGAAATGAAAACCGATAATACCGCGATGGTAGCTATTTATCCCGAAGTAGGGGTACGTCTTGACATCGCACAGCATGTTACTGTGCGTGTGATGGGACGTTATATGGTATCTTCGTTTGGTCGCCCTCATGATGATTGGTTTTATGGCCTGAGTTTTGCCTTTAATTAATAATGACTCATACGATGATCTTTCAACAGCATCATAACCCAAACCATTTAATTTATGCCGTGTTTAGCGCGGTGTTATTACATGCCTTTATTATTTTTAGCATTACTTTTGTTGAGCCACAAGGTCAAGCAGCACATAGTATCGAAGTGACTCTTGCCTTACATAAAAGCACTCAAGCCAATCCTAAAGCTGATTTTTTGGCGCAAGCTAATCAGCAGGGGAGCGGTCAGCTTGCCAAAGCTAATGAGATGACCACCACTCAAGTGGCGGATTTTGTAGAAGCTCAAATTAACGAAATTACCCCCGAAGACCAAATGGCGTTTAAGCCGCCACCACAAGAAGCCGAACATCGTTTAATTGTTACCCATCGTTTTTCGCACACAAAAATTGCACCAAGTCTACATAAAAAGATTCAGCCTACGGAGTTTTTTGACGAAGGCTTAATTCAAATGTCGGCTCAAAGTGCAGCTATTGCGAGCTTAGAAGCGCGTTTAGCCGAAAAACGTCAAGCCTATGCTAAAAAGCCTAAAACCCACACCGTATCTAGCTTATCCACGCGTGAAGATTATGCTGCTGCGTATATCGACCAATTTAGGCAAAAGGTTGAGCGTATGGGTAATTTACATTACCCCGCTGTAGCCAAACAAAAGCGTTTGCAAGGCGAAGTACGTTTATTGGTTGCTATTTTACCCAATGGTAAAGTGCAAACTATTCAGGTGCGTTCGTCTTCGGGGTCTGGTGTGTTAGATGAAGCTGCACGACGTTCGGTACGTTTGGCCGAGCCTTTTCCACCATTTACTAAAACCATGCGTAAAAATATGGATGTACTACAAATTATTCGTACATGGCGTTTTGCTGAGAGCATGTATAACGAAGGCTAAAAAACTCCTTTAAATAACAGGTGAGTAGCGTGGGGTTGAGATACTAAACCCACGATTCTTTAAAAAAATATGATGGGTATCCTTCCTCCTCCCATCCTACCGATGTGTATTTTTCAAAAAATAAACCCGTGTTATCACGGGTTATCTGCCACTCTTACAACTGCATCAATCTACTGCAAAACTTGTGGATGTTGACTTGCTAATTGATCACGCATTTGTTGAATGCGGCGTAACTTTTCTTCCCCTTCGGCAATTTGTTCGGGCGACAAACCACTGGCTTTGGCTTTAGCAATATCTTGTTGTAGGCGTGGAATTTCGGTTTCGGCTGCTTTTACAAACCCCTTGTACAAACGCATATTCTGACGTGCTTCGTATTCGGCATATAGTTTAGGGTCGGCAATCTCAGCGGCAGTTGCTTTGTCTTCTGGTTTGGGGGTGGGGTCAAGGGGAGGCATACGAGGATCACCATTTTTCATGGCATCCGCCATCGACTTAGCCGCATCAACCTGTGTTGTTGATATTGGTAATAAAGGACTGTCTGTACCTGTTAGTTTAGGGGCAGGAGGTTCAGTAATATCCACAGGTGCTTGCGTGGTATTTAATGTGGGCGCGATAGATTGTTCGTTATTTTGCGAACTCATTGCCGTAAATGGCACTGTTTTGTGGTCGTTTACAAATAAACTTTGAGCAACAAAGGCTAAACCTGCCAAAGTTACCACTGCAATACTAAAGCCGATAATAGGTTTTTTCATGATACACCTCTTGTTTTTTGTTGTTAGGACTTACGAAAAGCGCGTAAGTCCTAATTGTTAATGATGGTGGTGTTCTTCGCTAGGCTTAACAACAATCACATCTTTTTCTAAACTCAGCATTTGTGGTTTAAGTATAGGACTAATATGAATGTCTGTTTGGTTAATTAATGTTTTGCGAATGGTTTGATATTCCTTAATCATTTTTTGACGTGCTATCACTTGTGAAGCTAAATAACGCACGCTTTCGCTATCAACCGCCTGATAACCTTCTTCTTTTTGAGTGACCAGCAAAATTTCCCATTGAGCTGTTGGTGTTCTTATAGGGCGGGACGGTGTATTAATAGGTTGTATAAAAGCTAAGCTATTGAGCCATATTGGGTTTTTAGGCTCATGTGCTATCCAACCTAAATCGCCACCTTTGTCTTTGTCACTGGCAGTAGAATATTGCTTGGCAAGCTCACTAAAATTGCCGCCTTTTTTTAATTGCTCGGCAACCATGTTTGCAGTTTTTTCGTCAGCAAGGGCAATGTGTTGTGCTTTTACACGCACTATGCGCTTAAATTCATCTTTGTGTTTTTGGTAGTAGGCTTTAACTTCGGCAGGTGTGACTTTTTTAGCAAGATCTTTTAAATACTGTACGTCATCATGAATGTCGGCGGCAATACCAATCATGCTCACAAAACCATCATGATAGCTTTTATTTAAAATTGCTTGTTGAATATCGGCTATATCTTGTTTACTCAAGTTGGATTGCGTTTCTACCCAGTAGTCAATAAAACGATGCACTACAATTTCGCGGGCTTGGCCTTGCGTAAAATCGCTTTTACGGCTGTTGATTTCGTTACGGCCTTGTACATTTTGACGTTGATAAACATCCCATAAAGTCACCGCGCCTTTATGTGTGTCGTCAAATTGGTATTGTAGTAATACACGTTTTTGTGCTGCCTTTTGGCCTGCATCATCTAATTGAATGTTGAGTTGTAGAACTTGTTTGGAGGGTAAAAAACTGTCCCATTCATTGGCTTTAATGGCTTGCTCTTGGCTAATCATTTTATCTAGGTTGCCGCCTAACTTTTTACGTGCTTCGGCCAATTCTTTATCAAAGGCAACTTGAATCACGGCTCTAAATTCTTGCTCGGCTACCACGCTAGGCAAAAAAGAGACTTTGTTATTTTCGACTAATTTGCTTTCACCAAAACGCTTGAGTGCATATTGACCCAATAATTGGTTTTCGATTAATGCAGTTAACACGTCACCGCGCGTGAGCTCGGCTTTTTTGGCAGTAGATACTTTGTGCATAATATCAAGCAGTGTATTGCTAATGTTGTATTTAGCAATGGTGGCAGCTTGTTGAGTATTTTTTAAGTCATAGTTAACTTTGGCGTGACTGGCAGTACTAGTTAAACCTAGCAAGGTGGCGAGTAAGCTCATGTGCCATAAACTCCGCTTCATAGTAACCTCTTGTAAATTATTTATATTTTTATCTGTGTTTATAAAGCAAAATCCCTCCAAAACGTGCGTCTTAGAGGGATTGTGTTAGTTCAAAACTTATTTACATAAGTATTGATAAGTCTAAAACTTAGAAGCGTTCGGCTGCACGATTTAACACACGAACTACCATGGCAATGGCATGAGGCACAACGATTTTGCCTACATTTTTACGGTCATTGTGGTCGGTGCTAGACAATACAATCCCACCTTGAGAGTAAGCAATGCTAGCAGCTTGTGTCAATAGAGGACGAATATCGGTTGCTGTAGCCGAAAGTGGTGTTAAGTCATTTAACGCGATAGTAACGGCAGCAGAATCGTTTAAATTTTCGGTGTAGTAATAGTCATTTACCCATGTTTCCCATCCTGCATGGTTTAATGCCGACGTTGTCCACACGTGATGCGGTTGCAGTAAGTCAGTGGTGTGCATGACAAAACCTAAGGTTTGTACTGTTGGATTAGCTAAAAACTGTCCAAACCAGTATTGGCCTAAGTTGTCGATAGGTTGGAAAGGAGAAGTTTCAAAGTCAGCATACATGGAGTTAGTTGAATAACCACCTAAGCGATAGTTTTTTTCGGTAATACCATAAGAGTTGTATTTGGATGTTTCACCAAACCATGCAGATAAGCCGCCTGAACCATCATCTAAATAGTCACCGTACAACCAGCTTGCCGCCATG
>ERZ650309.769-NODE-769-length-15421-cov-3.838995_pt1 | contig 15421 bp, 14 predicted proteins | sample MGYA00376245_ERZ650309 | MGnify/ENA primary metagenome ERZ650309 (study PRJEB26733, sample SAMN07839294) | wastewater metagenome | biome: urban; feature: wastewater treatment plant; material: waste water | place: USA: North Carolina | collected 2016-04-26 ...
GATCTCGCTGTGGAACTACGACCTCGCCACGCTGGACCTGCTGGCCCACAACCTGGTGCGCGACGGCGCCATCGTGCGGGTGCAGGTGCTGGCCGACGACGGCAAGCCCCTGGCCGACGTGGCCCGTTCGGGCTTCAACCAGGCCGCGGCACTGAGCACGATCGACCTGCCGCTGAGCATGGACAGCTGGGAAGGCTATAACCCGGCGCGCGCGCGCTTCTACAAGGCAGCGCTGGCGGCGAAGGCCAACCTCGTCGTCGTGTCGGGCGATAGCCACAATGCCTGGGCGAACAATCTGTCGAGGCGCGCGGCATCGGCCTGATGGGCGCGCTCGGCAAGGGCAGCCTGCCCGCCGCGACGCGCGAGCGGATCGCGCTGGCCGTCGCCGAGATAAACGGCTGCGGCTATTGCCTCTCCGCCCACACCTATCTCGGGCGCAATGTCGCCAAGCTCGACGATGCCGAGATAACCGCCAATCGCTCCGGCACATCGACCGACCCCAAGGCCGATGCCGCCGTGCATTTTGCCGCCACCGTGACCAAGGCGCGCGGCCATGTCGAAGACGCGGATCTGCGCGCGGTCAAGATGGCGGGCTATGACGGCTGGCTGGAGCGCCGCGACCTCTGGGGCATCTACCCCCATGAGCAGATAAAGTAGCAACCGCGCACCTGCCCGTGCATTTATAAGATTCAAAGCTGCGTATTTTAAGGGTCTTCTTTGACCCGTGGTGACTAGGCGTGCGGCCTTGTTTGCGCTAAGCCTTTCTATCAATTATTCAGCGAGCGACTTATCCGATGCGCCACCTTTATCTGGTCGATGGTTCCGGCTTTATCTTCCGTGCCTTTCACGCTTTGCCACCCATGACACGGTCGGATGGCACGCCGATCAATGCGGTGTTCGGCTTTTGCAATATGTTGACCAAGCTTATGGCGGAAAATGATGCGGACTACATTGCCGTCATTTTTGATGCAGGCCGCAGCTCTTTCCGTAATCGCCTTTATTCCGATTATAAGGCGCATAGGCCAGATCCGCCGCCCGAGCTTATCCCTCAATTTGCTCTGATCCGTGAAGCCACCCAGGCTTTCGGGCTGCCGGCCATTGAGCTGGCCGATTTTGAGGCTGACGATTTAATTGCGACCTACGCCACCTTAGCCAAGGCAGCTAATGCCGAGGTTACTATCGTTTCTTCCGATAAAGATTTGATGCAACTTGTACAGCCCGGCGTATGGATGCTGGATCCGATCAAGAATCAAAAAATCGGTGCTGAAGCCGTTTTTGAAAAATTTGGCGTTCCTCCGCATAAGGTGATTGAAGTTCAAGCCTTGATCGGTGATGCCGTTGATAACGTACCAGGCGTTCCGGGAATTGGGGTTAAAACAGCAGCCCAGTTAATTACCGAATATGGCGATCTGGAAACTCTTCTTTCGCGGGCTCATGAAATAAAACAACCAAAGCGACGAGAAACCCTGTTAACACATGCCGACAAGGCGCGCCTTAGCCGCGAGCTCGTACACTTAAAAACTGACGTATCTGTACCTGCCGAGCTGCAAAGTTTTGCCAAACGACCACCCGACAACAACATTCTTTTTCCCTGGCTGGAACAACAAGGGTTTCGCTCGTTACTTGCCCGTCTACAAGCCAAAAGCTCTTCCCTTTCGTCTCCCGCACCCGCTTCTGTTGCTGTGTCAGCAAAACCTGTAACCCCGGATAGCATGGGGGCGATATCGCGCGAGAATTATGTTTTGGTTCAGGAAGAGGCTGCGTTGAGCGGCTGGCTTGCCCGCGCACAAACAGCCGGGTTTGTTGCCGTTAATATTGAAACCGCCGGCGAAGGCGATCCGCGTGGCGAGATTGTGGGATTAGCGCTGGCCTTGGGACCAGGCGATGCATGCTATATTCCCCTTGGGCATCGCGCGTCAGGAACAGGAAGCGAGCTCGCTTTAGGTGAAGCCGCAGCGCCAGCGCCGCGACAGATTTCCCGTGTGGCGGCCTTAAAATCTTTGAAGCTTTTATTTGAAGACGAAGCCATTCTAAAGATCGCTCACAATGCAAAAGCGCAGATGGTCAGCCTGGCTGCTGAAGCCATTTATCCTGCCGCTGTAGATGACACCATGTTGATGTCATATGTTCTAGATGCCGGTCGCAACGGCCATACCCTGGCCGAACTTGCCGAGTTACGCTTCGATCATAAAATCCAACCGCTTAAGGAAATCACGGGCACTGGACGGTCGCAAATCGGCTTTGAATCGGTGTCTCTCGAGGCCGCGCGCGACTATGCCGCTGAAAATGCCGAGGTCGTCTTTCGCTTGTGGGTCCTTTTAAAACCACGTCTTTTGGCGGAGAAAATGCTTACGGTTTATGAAACTCTCGAGCGACCACTTGCTTCTGTTATAGCGGAGATTGAGAAAACCGGAATTTTAGTTGATCGCGCCGAACTTCAGCGATTGTCAAACGACTTCGCTCGGCGTCTTGATGGCCTTGAAAAGGACATTCATCGTTTGGCCGGCCATAGCTTTAATGTCGGATCGCCCAAACAATTGGGCGAAGTTCTGTTCGATGAATTAGGACTTCCCGGCGGTAAGAAAGGCAAGACCGGCGCTTATGGCACGCCGGCCGAAGTCTTGGAAGATCTCAGCGCGGAGGGACACGATATTCCAGCGCGCGCCTTAGAGTGGCGCCAGCTGGCTAAGCTGAAAAGCACCTATACGGATGCTCTCCAAACCCAGATTGATAGTAGGTCCGGCCGAGTTCATACGGCCTTTGGTATGGCCATTGCCTCAACGGGACGACTCTCTTCCACGGATCCCAATCTTCAGAACATTCCGATCCGTACCGAGGAAGGCCGTAGAATCCGGCGCGCCTTCATCGCCGCACCGGGACATAAACTTGTTTCCCTCGACTATTCGCAAATCGAACTTCGGCTGCTGGCCCATGTTGCCGATATGACCAGCCTGCGGGACGCGTTCCGTGACGGCATTGACATTCACGCCCTTACGGCGTCACAGGTTTTTGGTATTCCTGTTGCGGGGATGGATGCAAATATCAGGCGCCGCGCCAAGGCCATTAATTTTGGTATCGTTTATGGGATATCTCCCTTCGGCCTGGCGCGCCAGTTAGGTATCGACCAAGGTGAGGCCCGTTCTTATATCGATGCCTACTTCAAACAATATCCCGGCATTCGCGATTATATGGAGTCTTGCAAAATCGATGCCCGGCGCGATGGCTATGTCCGTACGCTCTTCGGGCGCAAAATTCACGTTCCTGACATTAAAGATCGAAACCCAGCGCGGCGTAATGGCGCCGAGCGGCAGGCCATTAACGCCCCTTTGCAAGGCACGGCGGCCGACATCATCAAACGCGCCATGATCCGCACACCTAAGGCGCTTACCGATGCCGGATTAACCGGCAAGCTTTTGCTTCAAGTTCACGATGAGCTTTTGTTTGAAGTTCCTGAGTTAGAAATTACGAAAACCATTCCTTTGGTCCAAAATATTATGGAACAAGCCCACCAACCTGTTGTGGTTCTTTCTGTTCCGCTTGTGGTTGAAGCCGGGAGCGGTGCAAACTGGGATGACGCTCACTAATGCTGCGACCAGACGCCGACAATCTATCCTAATATAAGGAAATCATCATGGTTTTGCATGGTTATTGGCGTAGCTCCGCAGCGTACAGGGTTCGGATCGCTCTTAATCTAAAACAGATTTCTTATCGACAAGTCAGCTACCACCTTCGCGACGGTGCGCAACGACATCCTGAATTTCTTGCCCGCAATCCTCAAGGTTTGGTTCCCGCTTTGGAAGTGGATGATGGCAAGTTTCTAACGCAATCACTCGCAATTATAGAATATTTGGAAGAGACTTACCCTGTCGCACCTCTGTTACCAGTCACCGCGCAGGCAAAAGCACGTGTCCGCTCGATCGCCCTTGCAATCGCTTGTGACTTACATCCGCTAAACAATCTGCGCGTTCTTAATTTTCTGGGAACGCAGTATGGGCAAAATGATGCAGGCAAAACCGCTTGGTATCAGCACTGGGTCCGCTGCGAGCTTGATGCTTTGGAGAATCGCTTAAGCCAAGAGAGCGAAACAGGAAAGTTTTGTCACGGTAATACCGTGACCCTTGCCGATGTCTGCTTAATCCCTCAGTTGTATAATGCGCGCCGATGGAATTGTGATATGAGTGCTTATCAAACTCTCTTAAGAATAGAGACGTCTTGTTTATCACTTGACGCTTTTTCCAAAGCCGCTCCCGAGGGCCAGCCCGATTCTGAGTAAGCGTTACCCATCATACGTACAATGTCGATAATTTTGCGCTTTAGGTCCGGTGTCGGAAGACGTTCAAATTCGCGCAAAAGACGTAAAGCATCGGGATCATTCAAAGGGTCCGCCACTGCTTGACCCTGGGCGTAACTATCGCGGCGGCCGCCCAGGAGATCTGCGAAAAAATAATCGACTTCCACATCAAGGGCCTGAGAAATTCTCCACAGCATGCTCGCGCTGACGCGGTTGCCGCCCTTTTCATATTTTTGCACTTGCTGATAGCTAAGATTCAAAACGTTGGCGAGATCTGTTTGGCTTTTACCTAAAAGTTTGCGCCGACGCTTAATCCGCTCTCCAACTTGAAGATCAACAGGATCCGGTGCTGAGTCTATCTCTTCTTTCATCAGTATCCTCCTCGCGCTTCAGCCTTCATAGCGTGGCCTAAGCATAACACACAAATTATATATGCACGATTAACGAGAATATTTATTTTATATCGCCCGCCCTGGTTATATTAAAAGGTTAATTATTTTATCACCGGTTGGTTTTCTTATCATGTAATACACGTCATAGTTATTAATCAGAATGGGATTCCGCGCCATCCGCCAAGCCCAGGATCAACCGGATAAGATGAAGTACATGTAGATATAAACGCTGGGATGTTAGGGCTTGCAGCTCCCCTGCCAGCAGGCCCGCTAGCCGGGTTGATGGCATGTTAAGCGCTTCAGTTTCTTCGATATTTTGTAGAAAATATCCGGGTGTAACCCCCAGTGCTCTGGCAACTTGCCACAAGCTGCTCGCGCCAATCCGATTATCACCGGCTTCATACTTTTGAATTTGTTGATAACTAACGCCGAGTTTTTGCGCTAAATCGTTCCGATTGTATCCCTGCATGATACGGCGCAACCGGATTCTTTGCCCGATGAGCCGGGTAATAGTTTTGTCGGGTATAGAGGGCCTGCGACGCCTCATTTTTTCAACAGTACCCGACGGTTATGGCGGGGTTTTTGTTTCTGAGTCCGAAGCGCCTTGTCTTCGACATCAAAGAGGTCGTTCGGGGTCACTGCGCCGTCTGTTGCCTTAAAAATCCGCTGAACAAGAACAAAAGACGGTTTTGTTTTCCCGCGGACCAACCGGTTGATGGTCGTGCTGGCGACGCCAATCTGCTGCGCAAAGGCCATTTCGCTGAGGCCATAAAGCTTCAAATAGGTGCGCAGATTCATACACGGAATATGCGTTATATACACAATTACGGCAAGCAAAAAGTGCATTAAATGCAATATTTTTGCTTTTATAGCGGACAGCCTATGCACGTGATGCATAGTGCAGCTATGAAACTCTACCTGCGGGAGTATCGAAAACGAGCCAAGCTGACCCTTGAGCAGGTTGCTGCCCGGCTAGGGCTTTCGTATACGCAGATGTCCCGCATTGAACGAGGCATTAGCGGCTTTCCCGCAGGTCGTCTCGATGAATTGGCAGCTATTTATGGTTGCCAGCCGACAGATTTCTTCAAAAACGAGCAATCAGATCGACCCGCGTCGATGGTTGCTGTGCCCTATATCCCCATTCCGTTAACTAATGTCACGGCCGGGCCGCCTTTGGTGCCCAAGACAGAAAAACATTTCCAGATGGATCGGCGTTTTCTGCAAAATTTCCTGGGTGAAACGGTTTCGGCTGATCTCGCGTTAGTCGGCATTACCGACGATGCCATGAGCCCAACCGTCAACCGGGGCGACATGATTTTGACCGATCTTAGTATTCGCAAGTATACCGGCGATGGGCTTTATCTTTTGATGGGAGGCAGCGGCTGGCAGCTCCGCCGTCTGGTTGCGCATCCCTCCGGCACTAAATTTGTCCTTTCCGCCGACAACCATGCCCATCCTCAGTTTGTCGATTTAACCCCGACAGGAATTCTGATCAAAGGCCGCGCTCTTTTTGTGTTTCGCCACTTATAGTCAACCGTTATGGCCTTACTTTCCCGCCATTCTTGCGCTTGGGTTTGACTATCGCTGCTCGCGAGCTAGGTTACTCGTTCATGACCCAAGACGCCTCACCAATATCCTCCCGCAAACCTCGTATAGATTGGGCCGCCATTAAGTCTCTGTGGCCCTATCTTTGGCCCCCGCAGGAAACCGAGACTAAACTACGCGTTGTCGTAGCCATGCTGTTATTGGTCGCGGGGAAGCTGACCAATGTCTATATGCCTTTTTTATATAAAGAAGCTGTCGACGCTGTCAGTAAAACGCAGGCTGCCGCAATCACCATTCCTTTGGGTCTTTTGATCGGTTACGGCATCGTCCGTATTTTGGCCATGGCGTTTTCTGAATTGCGCGATCTTGTTTTTGCCAATGTTGCCCAGCGCGCAATCCGGCGCGCGGCGCTGACGGTATTCGAACATTTGCACCGCCTGTCTTTGCGGTTTCATCTTGATCGTCAAACAGGCGGTTTATCCCGCGCCATTGAACGCGGCACCAATGGCATTGATTTTCTCCTCCGCTTCATGACCTTTAACGTTCTCCCTACCTTGCTGGAAATCGCCCTCGTGTGCGGAATATTGTGGTGGCTTTATGGGCCGCTTATTTCCGGCGTCACTTTTATTACCATCGCCGCCTATGTCGTGTTCACTCTCGGCATTACAGAGTGGCGAATTAAATTCCGTCGCTATATGAATGAAATGGATTCCGAGGCAAACACCAAAGCCATCGACAGTCTTCTTAATTATGAAACCGTCAAGTACTTTGGCAACGAGCATCACGAAGCCCGCCGTTTCGATCAATCCTTGCAACGCTATGAAGTGGCGGCCGTGCGTTCGGCAACCACTCTGTCTCTGTTAAACATCGGCCAAGGAACCATCATCGCCGTCGGATTAACCGCCGTTATGATTATGGCGGCCACCAGAATGGTTGCAGGCACCATGACAATCGGCGACTTTGTTTTGGTAAATAGTTATTTGGTGCAGCTTTATTTGCCGCTCAATTTCTTGGGCTTCGTTTACCGCGAAATTAAACAGTCCTTGGCAGATATGGAGCAGATGTTTTCTTTGCTGCAGGTTGGCGCCGAAGTTGGTGATAAGATCGGGGCTCCCGACTTAGCGGTGGCGCGCGGCGAGGTAAAATTCGACTCTGTTGCGTTTGGATACGATGCCCGGCGCCCTATTCTAAAAGGTATCAGCTTTACCATTCCCGCCGGGCATACCTTGGCGATCGTCGGTCCTTCCGGCGCCGGAAAATCAACCATTTCTCGACTCTTGTTTCGATTTTACGATGTCGATAGCGGCACCATAAAGATAGATGGCCAAGATATCCGTCATGTGAAGCAAACCTCCCTTCGCGCCGCGATTGGAATCGTCCCCCAAGACACCGTATTATTTAACGACACCCTTGCTTACAACCTGGCTTATGGTCGTCCCACTGCCGATCATGCTGAAATCATGAAAGCCGCACGCTTGGCGCGCGTCGATGATTTTGCCACCAAGCTTCCCGACGGCTATGACACCCGAGTTGGTGAACGCGGTTTGAAACTATCGGGCGGGGAAAAACAGCGCGTGTCGATTGCCCGAACAATTTTGAAAAATCCGCATATTCTTTTGTTTGATGAGGCGACGAGTGCGCTTGACTCTCACACTGAAAAAGACATTCAGGCTTCCCTGCGGCAAGTCAGCCGCGACCGAACTACCTTGGTTATCGCTCATCGGCTGTCTACCGTCGTGGAGGCTGATGAAATCGTGGTTCTCGAAGCCGGAAAAATTGTCGAACGCGGCACCCACGCTCATCTTCTCGCGGCAGGGGGCGCCTATGCAGCAATGTGGGCCAAACAGCAGCGGCAAGATGACGACGAACTTGTAACTACCCCCGCCTTCAGCGCTGAATAAGTAGATCAAGGTCGCCCGATCGCAAGCCAGCTTTCCTTACCTCATTTAGGCTAAGTAGATATTTCGGAACTTTGCCTATTTATGGTAAGTTAGCCTTCTTTTATTGCTGGAAATCTGATGCGCCGTTTTTTTGCCCCTATTGCTCTTTGCGTAAGCCTGATCCTGGCTGGTTTTTTTGCAGAAACTGCCTTGGCCCAGACACGGCCAGCGCCAACAGCCGAACAGACGAAACCTGTTCCGGCACCAGCGGATAGTTTTGCCATCCGTATAAATGATTGGAATCGGGGGATGAATGCCGCCGATCAGTACGCAAAAGGCAAACAACAAACCAACGAGCGCACCGAAAAATTTAAAAGCAGTCTGCTTCGTATTCGGAGCGAAGCTGTGGAGGCCCGCGATCAGGCGCAGGCTGCGGCCGCTGCCGTTGAACGGCTTTTACGCGCCTTAGGTCCGGCGCCGGAAGAAGGCGGGTCACCTGAAGCACCCGCAGTCGCCAGCAGCCGCAAAACCTATCAAGATCAAATCACCACCTTGCGCGGCGAAGCTTCACAAGCCGCCTTGGCTGTCGCCAGAGCCGACGGTCTTTTAATGGCCCAGGATGCGTTGAACCAACGTGAATTTATTGCCGAATTGCTGCGGCAGTATCCGCCCCCTCTCGCGGCCACAACCATCGAACAGTTTGTTCGTGACAGTCTGGTTTTGGTTGGCGAGCTTATTAATGCACCCTTTGATTGGCTGGCAAATCTCGACCTTAGCGGCGCACCATTGCGAGACTTTCTCCTGTATAAGGTTGGGGTTCTCTTGTTGCCGATCATTGTTATCGGCGCCGTCACCCGGCGATGGATTGTTCGAAAATTTGGCCGCGATCCGCGCATAAAAGACCCCAATTTTGTTCGGGCGTTATTTGCCGCACTCGCCGAAGCTATCGGCCGCGGCTTGATTCCCGCACTTGTTTTGTCGGTCTTTTTGTTTCGTGCTTGGTCAGATACCGTGGTCGGATCGGGTCTGTTCCAAGAAGCCGTAAAGTTCCTGTGTCTCGCCGCTATCCTTTTTGTCATCGGCGCCGCCTTATCCAGCGCCGTTCTTTCGCCCAGCGCGCCGGAGTGGCGGGTCGTTCCCATTACCGGAAGCGCCGCCGCTCGGCTCAATCGGTGGATACGTCTTCTGCTGACAATTTTTGCCGTAGATTATTTCATCGTCAATTTAACCGACTTGATTAGCACCTCCGCTTCTTTTGATAGTTTCTTCCGCCTGGTCATGAGCGGCATTGAGGGTGGTTTAATTTTGTCCTTGGCCCGGCCGTCCTTATGGCGGCGCCGGATTCTTCTAGGGCAACCGTCCGGCTACGCCGCAAGCCTGGGCAATCCCGGGGATGGAATCTGGCAATCCTTGCGATTTACGACAATCATCGTTGCCGCCGCGGGAATTTTATCGGCGCTGGTCGGGTATAGTATTTTATCCAAATACCTTATCCATAATCTTGTTATTACGGCCGGCATCATCGCTGCGCTTATGCTGGCTCGTGGATTGATTCGGGAAATTTTTATCGCCCTATTCCATTGGCGGACCTTCCGGCGCTCTCTTCATTTAAAACGCGAAGGACGGCGTACGGTTTTCTTCTGGATATGGTTGGCGTTGGATATTGCCCTTGCCGTGGCGACGCTATTTTTAGTAGCGCCGATTTGGGATGTCCCTTCTGAAACCTTTACCCGAAATTTAACGTCCTTCTTTGACGGAATTGCCATCGGCGGCGCCGTCATTTCTTTAAAAGACGCCGCGCTGGCGCTGGTTGTCTTTTTCGGCGTCGTTGTCGTCACGCGCCTGTTTCAGCGCACCGTGGTTGAGCGCGTTCTTCGCCAAACCCGGCTTGATCGCGGCATTCAAAATTCTCTGACATCGGGGCTTGGCTACCTTGGGGTCATTCTTGCCGGATTATTTGCTATCACCGTGATGGGCCTTGATCTTTCCAGCCTTGCTATTGTTGCCGGCGCGCTTTCGGTGGGTATTGGTTTTGGCCTGCAAAATGTCGTCAATAATTTCGTTTCAGGATTGATTTTATTGTTTGAACGTCCGGTGAAGGTCGGCGACTGGGTCGTGGTCGGCAATAATCAGGGATATATCCGTAAAATCAAGGTCCGCTCAACGGAGATAGAAACCTTTCAACTTGCAACCGTCATCATTCCCAACGCGGAATTTCTCTCGACGGCCGTCATTAATTGGACCCATGGCAATTCGCAGGGCCGCATAGATGTGGGCATTTCAGTTCTATATCGGACCGACATTGCCGCAATAGAAGAGATTCTTCTGCGATGCGCCAAGGCTCACCGTAAGGTATTGCGCCGGCCGTCGCCTGTTGTGCTCTTACAAAATGTTACCGCAACAAGTTTAGATTTTGAACTTCGATGCTTTACGGATGATGTTTGGTCTCTTGGTAACACGGCGTCGGATCTGCGGAAGGCCATTTTTAAAACCTTCGCAGCAGAAGAGATCATCCTGGCCCCTCCTCCCGCGAGCCCAGCCAAAACTAAACCGGTGTCTGATTCTCCGTAATTCAGCCGGTGGTCCGAGACCTACCCAACAAAACACCATGGTGGGCACTTTTTTTATAAAATGGACCCTTCTTCGCGGGATAGCGATTGCCCCTTTCGCTTAACTCGCTAGACTGGTCCTAGGGGGAGATTTCATGGCAACGCCGCATCCGGCTATCGTCGCCGATAATATCCATAAACGCTTTGGTTCCTTGGAGGTACTGAAAGGCGTGTCTTTGACCGCTCACCAAGGCGATGTCATTGCGCTTATTGGATCCTCTGGATCAGGCAAAAGCACTTTTTTGCGCTGCATCAACATGCTGGAAACCCCTGATGATGGGCATATCACCGTTGACGGTGAGACCATTACTCTTGTTAAGCGCCATGGGCGAACGGTCCCCGCGGATATCCGCCAAGTCGAACGAATCCGCACGCGCCTCGGTATGGTCTTCCAGCAGTTTAACCTGTGGTCACATATGACGGCGCTGGAAAATATCATCGAAGGCCCTGTCCATGTTTTAGGCCGCCCTCGCCGCGATGCTTTGGCTCTAGCTGCGGCTCTCTTAGATAAGGTGGGTTTATCCCAAGACTGTGGTGATCGTTATCCTAGTCAGCTCTCTGGTGGCCAACAACAGCGTATTGCCATTGCCCGCGCCCTGGCTATGGAACCCAAAGCTTTGCTTTTTGATGAACCAACCAGCGCACTTGACCCTGAATTGGTCGGAGAGGTTCTCAAGGTTATGCGGAAATTGGCCGAGGAAGGCCGGACCATGGTCGTGGTAACCCATGAAATGGGCTTTGCCCGCGAGGTTTCCAACCAGGTTATCTTCCTTCATCAGGGTAAAATCGAAGAAGCCGGCGATCCTAAATCTGTATTCGTTCACACTAAATCCGAGCGATTACGCCAATTCCTGGCCAGTCAGGTTGGTAGAGGCTAAAAACAATCAGCCATAACAATTTGCCATGCTGGCCATTGACAAAGGTAGCCTAGGTAGGCTGCCCTGTTCGGACGCGATAGACCACCCAGGTCTATGGCCCGAATTAACCATCGGGGAGAATAACTGTGAAATCGTCTAATAAAGGTACAGCACTTATTATCGTGCTGATTCTCGTAGCTCTCGGCGCATTGGGTTACGTTTACTATAAGCCGCAAATGACTGAAGCACCTGTGGCAACAACGCCAACAACAACACAAGAGCCAACGGCAGCGACGCCACCTGTAGCAATGACGGCCACACCTGCCCCTATGGGAGGCGGGATGCCGGCTCCGGGACAAAAATTACGGATCGCCAGCGAGGGCGCTTTCGCTCCGTTCAATGAAATCGGACCCGACGGCAGCTTAAAAGGATTTGATATCGATATCGCCTTGGCCATTTGCGCCGACATGAAAGTCGAGTGCGAATTGGTTAAGCAAGACTGGGATGGGATGATTCCCGGCCTGCTCGCCAAAAAGTATGACGCCATCGTGGCCTCAATGTCGATCACCGAAGAGCGCAAACAAAAGGTCGATTTCAGTGACAAGTACTACAACGTTCCCGCTCGGTTCGTGGCCAAGAAAGACAGCGGCCTTACCGATACGCGCGAAGGATTAAAAGGGAAGAAGATCGGCGTTCAACGCGGAACCATCCATGAATGCTATGCCCAGAAAGCCTTCCCGGATTCTGAAGTCGTTCTTTATGCAACGCAAGAAGAGGCCAATCTTGACCTCGTTGCCGGTCGCATTGATACCACGACCTCAGACCGCGAAGCCTTAAGTGGCGGTTTCTTGAATACGCCACAAGGCGCTGACTTTGATTGGCTTGGCGGCGATCATCTAGACAAGTCCTGTCATGGCGAAGGCGCAGGTATCGCCGTTCGCAAAGAGGACACCGAGCTGAAAGCGAACATAAGCAAAGCCATTGCCGACATTCGTGCCAGCGGTCAGTACAATGAAATTATGAAAAAATACTTCGATTACGACATCTACGGTGATCAATAAGCCTACCCAAGGCCCGTCAGATATCTGACGGGCCTTTTTCTTTATTAAGGCGCGTGTTAATGGATCTTCATGGTTATGGACCCCATCTTTTAACCGGCGTTTGGTTGACGATTAAGCTTGGGCTTCTCTCACTCGTCGTTGCCGGTCTCTTGGGTATTCTCGGCGCCCTTGCCAAGCTTTCCTCCGTTCCTCCCTTGCGCTTACTCGCGCAGATTTACACCACCCTTGTTCGGGGTATCCCCGATCTGGTTTTGATGTTGATTATTTTTTATGGTGGGCAGATTGCTCTTAACCAAGCTGGCGAGGCTTGGGGACTTGGCTATATCGACGTCAATCCTTTTATCGCTGGCGTTTTGACTCTGGGCGTTATTTTTGGCGCCTATATGACGGAAACTTTTCGCGGCGCCATTCTTGCGGTTCCCAAAGGTCAGATGGAGGCGGCGTCATCCATTGGCATGTCGCAGGCTCTTGCCTTTCGTCGTATTCTTTTCCCGCAAATGATGCGTCATGCGCTCCCTGGATTCGGCAATAATTGGTTGGTCATGATTAAGGCGACCGCCTTGGTTTCCATCATCGGGCTAGAGGACGTGGTGCGGATTGGCGATATGGCGGGCAAATCGCTCCATCAACCGTTTACATTCTTTCTCGCTGTCGGCTTGGTCTTCCTTGCCTTAACAACCATTTCCATTCTCGTGCTGCGCTGGGCTGAAGCTTATTACGGCCTTGGCGCGCAAGAGCAGTAAAAGCACCATGAACTTTACTTTGATCGCCAATCACACGGGACTGTTTCTGGAAAGCGTCCTCACAACACTGAAGCTCGTAGGAGCTTCGGTTCTCATCGGTTTGATCCTGGCGATTCCTTGTGCAATTCTCCGGACCTCGCGAAACCCCCTGATTAACGGTCCGATTTGGCTGTTTACCTATGTGTTTCGGGGGACGCCACTGCTGCTGCAGATCTACCTTATTTACTACGGCCTGGCGCAGTTTCCCGAAATTCGTAATAGCTTTTTCTGGCCCTTTCTTAGTCAGGCCTGGTGGTGCGCTCTTCTGGCATTCACCTTGAACACCACCGCTTATACGGCAGAGATCTTGCGCGGCGCTATTTTGACCATGCCTCGCGGAGAAATCGAAGCCGCCAAGGCTTGCGGGATGCCCTCCTCTCTGCAGTATCGCCGGATAATTTTACCTAGCGCTTTTCGTCGCGCACTGCCCGCCTACGGCAATGAAGTCATCTTCATGCTTCATGCCAGCGCTCTCGCCAGTACTGTGACCTTGATGGACATTTTGGGCGCTGCGCGTAAATTTAATGCCATGTATAATACCTACGAAGGTTTTCTTGTCGCCGCGCCTATTTATTTTTGCCTGACTTTTTCCCTCGTCGGTATTTTCCGGCTTATTGAGCGGCGCTGGCTTCGGCATATTAATCCGCAGGCCGCATGATTGTTTATTTTATCGGTGCCGGTCCCGGCGCACCCGACCTTATCACCGTTCGCGGACAAAATTTGATTCGTCGCTGTCCTGTTATCCTGTATGCCGGATCTTTAGTTCCGCGCGAGGTTATAACCGAGGCGCCTCCCGACGCCCGCATAATTGATACGGCGCCGCTGAACCTGGATCAGATTATTGATGAAATAGCTCAGGCTCAGGCATCAAACTTAGATGTCGCTCGCGTTCATTCTGGGGATCCCTCACTTTACGGTGCTATTGCCGAGCAGATGCGCCGTCTGGATCACCTAGGTATTGCGTATGAGATTGTGCCGGGCGTTCCAGCCTTTGCCGCCGCCGCCGCCGCTTTGCAAATGGAGCTTACCCTGCCTGACGTGGCGCAAACTGTTATTCTAACCCGGACTGCGGTTAGAGCTTCATCTATGCCCGATGGAGAAGCCTTAACTGAACTTGCAAAAACCCGCGCTACTCTGGCCATTCATTTATCAATTAACAACCTGGCCACCGTTGTTCGCGATCTCATACCTCATTACGGCGCCGACTGCCCCGTTGCGATTGTCCATCGCGTGACTTGGCCCGATCAATCTATCATTACCGGAACCTTGGCCACGATCCGGGATAAGGCAAAGTCCGCGGGCTACACCCGTACAGCACTTATTCTCGTGGGTCGGGTCTTGGCAAAGGATGGCTTTACCGATAGCCGTCTTTACGCTGCGGATCACAGCCATGTCTTGCGGGATCTGCCGCGCAAATAAACTTATTTTGGCTTCTCTAATAAAAGCCGCTCCTCCATCGTATGCCCACCTTGCCGTGCCAAATCCGCGGCCGTACGTCCGGTAAGATCACGCATTTCCCGGTCCGCCTTGGCATCTAATAAAAGCGTTATAATGCTGCGCTGCCCATATTTCGCGGCAAGCATCAGTGCTGTTTGCCCTTCTTTATTTTTGGCATCAACCGATGAGCTGGCCGCCAACAATTCTTCGACAATTTCGATGGAGCCGCCAGCTGACGCCCACATAAGCGCTGTATTTCCCAACCGATCGGCCAGGCGAACATTAGCCTTGTTTTCCAAAAGCACCGTCACTCCGGCGACGAACCCAACTTGGCTGGCTATGATAAGCGCCGTGCGGCCTTGGGGATCCGACGTATTGGGATTGGCTCCGCGAACCAACAGCTGGTAGGTGCGCGTATAGTCTTGGTCGTTGATCGCCTTCAATAGTGGGTTACCGAAGTCGATCGCTATCTCACCGAATCCGGGATTAGATCCCACCATAAGTGCGACAAAACCAATAATGATCGTTTGAAAAAATTTGTTCATTTTCTGATGATATCCAGTCCGC
>ERZ650309.770-NODE-770-length-15412-cov-5.387901_pt1 | contig 15412 bp, 6 predicted proteins | sample MGYA00376245_ERZ650309 | MGnify/ENA primary metagenome ERZ650309 (study PRJEB26733, sample SAMN07839294) | wastewater metagenome | biome: urban; feature: wastewater treatment plant; material: waste water | place: USA: North Carolina | collected 2016-04-26 ...
ATAGCCTTTCCGCACATCGGGCGGCAAAGCCGCAGGAATCAAGGTTGATTCTTCTGAGTGCATTTATTTTTCAAAAACCATAAACGCCGGGCTAACGTCAGCCGCCACTAACGCGGCGAAGAGTCAGAGCAATTACTTTCATTCAAGCTACTTGCGTCCAATCTGCGAACTCAACCATTCGTCGCGCAGCTTTTTCATTTCCGGCGTGACTTCCTTGTTGATGCTTTCATAAGCAACGACCTCGATTGCCGGGTCTTCAGTGAACGTCAGTCGAACAGTTTTCTTAACGCCGCGCTGTTCGGCTTCGATGGTGATCGTGTCGCCGGGTTTGTGCTTTTCCAGAATCGTTTGAATGTCAGACGGCTTGCCAACTGCCTGGCCATCAAACTTGAAAATCTTGTCGCCGCGATCCAAACCCGCTTTGTACATCGGCCCGGTTCGCAATGTCGGGCTGCCGACGGTCAACGCTCCACCCTGTTCGCGGAATTGAGCGTCCATCCAGATTTTTCCTGGCCGAGCTTTGCGATATTGAAACCCGGCTTTGGCCAACAGAGCTTCGTAATCTGGAACATCGTGCCCTTCGATAAAGCGAGTGAAAAAATCATTCGCAAACGCCGCATCACCTGTGTATTTGGCCAGTGCAACTCTTAAATCGGAAATCGCATACGGTTTTTCCGGGTTGTAATTTTTCTGATGTTTGCCCAGGTCTTGCCACAATTGGCGCATGTACCCATCGAGCGTTTTGCCCGCGAACTTCGTCCGCAAAGTCAGATCAAGTCCGGTCGCGACGGCGCTGCCATAGATGTAATACGAAATGAAGTTGTTCGTCAGGTTGTTTGGATCTGCCGCTGGCGCGCCGTCAGCATATACGGCTTGCTGGCTCATCTGAATTGGGCCAAACAACACTCGTCCCGGAGCGTTGACGACGGAGTTGATTGTGAATCCCAAGCCGCGCCCAAACCCAGTCTGATCGCCGCTGAATCCCGCGCGCATCATCGCCAGGTTGCCGTAATACTGCGTAAAGCCTTCGGCCAGCCACAACCCGTCGGAAACGTTGGCGTCTTCAAAATTAAACGGTTCGATGGTGCGCGGTCGCAACCGTTCGACGTTCCAGCAGTGAAAGTATTCGTGCGAAATCGTTCCCAGATTGCCGCGCGGCGAACCTTTGATCGAACGCGAACTGGTCACACTGGTCGAGTTGCGATGCTCCATTCCGTCACCGCCGATTTGCGGCACGTAATTGGCGATGAAGGTGTAAGTACCGAAATCGTAATCCGGCGTTTCTCCGAAAATGGCAATTTGTTCGGCGACAATCTTCTTGCTCATTTCGGCGAACTCATCCACTTCCGCATCCGAAGCCGCCGGGTCATTGATCGCCAGCCGGATCTTGTAAGTCTTGCCGTTGGATTGCACGGGCCATTCACGCAGCCGGAAGTTCGCCAGCATCGTCGGCGAATCCATAAAGTATTGCATGTGCGGCGCAGTGAACACTTCAGGATCGGAGGTTGGCACTAGCTGCGTGGCGATTTTCCATTCAGGAACCGGTCGTCGAAATCGAACGGTGATCGGCGCGTTTTCAAACCCTCTGGCCCACATAAAAGTTGCCGGAATGCTCAAATGCGCCATGCTGACATCAATTCCGGTGAACGTTCCCGATCCCAGGTCACCAAACAACGTGTATTTGATCTGCACTTTGCCGCGATGGCCGCTGATGTTCCATTGCGTAGGATTCGGTCGAGTGAAGCTAAGCGCCGCGCCTTTTTCATCAGTCGCCCGAACGCTGTAGACGTTCTTGGAAAATTCCTGTGCCGAATATCGGCCCGGTGAAGATCGGCTCATGCGCACTTCCAAGGGCTTGCCCGCCGGAACTCCGGTGAAGGTGACGGTAATTTCCGCTTCGTGATGCGCGACGTTGGGGAATGAGATTTCGTACTCGACTTTGCCTTGCGCAAATGCAGGCGCGGCCAGCAATAAGAGAAGAAGTGCAAATGAAAGCAGACGCAGGTTGTAAAGAAACCGTTTCGAGTCGAACTGAACCATGTTTGGGTCTCCTGAAAATATTATCAGCATGTTGAATTTTGATTATTCCTGCTTAAACGCAGACGGGAACCTTAAACTACCAAAGAGCAAATCGAAAGCGTTCAATCTGTCTATTGCTGATTTTGCCTTGTTCGTCATCTCGATAAGAAAACAACCGCTGTTAATGAATTCGATCTTGGTTCGTTCTTGCTGCGGGAGGAACTGATGCAGAACACCGCAATTGAAACTTGCGGGCTGACGCGCCGCTTTGGGGCACAGCTCGCCGTAGATGATGTAAACCTGTTGGTGCCGGAAGCGGGTGTGTATGGATTTCTGGGGCCGAACGGTGCGGGCAAAACGACGACGATCCGAATGTTGCTGGGATTGATCCGCCCTGACGCGGGCGAAGTTCGATTGTTCGATTCGCCGCTGGCCGCTAATCGCCAGGCACTGATGCGTCGCGTAGGCGCTTTGGTGGAAATGCCTTCACTCTACCCGCATCTGACTGGACGCGAAAATTTGGAAGTCACGCGGCGATTGCTCGGCGCGCCGCGCGAACTGATTGATCGTGCGCTCGACATCGTGCAACTCACGGGCGACGCGCACCGCCGCGTTCGCGAATACTCGCTCGGCATGCGGCAACGGCTGGGATTGGCTCTGGCCTTGTTGAACAAACCTGCATTGCTGATTCTGGATGAACCGACGAACGGATTGGACCCGGCGGGCATTCACGAAATGCGCGACCTGATCCGCCGCCTGCCAGTCGAATTCGGCATCACGGTGTTCCTATCCAGCCACCTGCTCAGCGAAGTCGAACAAATTGCCAGCCACATCGGCATCATTCACCAGGGCCGTTTGCTGTTTCAGGGGACGCTGGCTGACTTACAAGCCGAACGGCACGAACATCTAACCATCGGCGTGACGCAATCCGATCAAGCTGCTCGTTGTTTGACAGCCGCCGGTTGGACCGTCGAACGACGCGAAGACGGCTTGCTGACCGTCACCGCCGCCACCCGCGAAGCCGCCGCACAAATCAATAGTCTGCTGGTCGGCCAACGCCTTGAAGTGTTCCACATTGCTCTGGAACAAGCTTCGCTCGAAGACATCTTTTTGACTTTGACGAATGGCAAGAACGTCGCCAGTCTCACCAAAAGGAAAGCCGCCTAATGTCCCTCCTACGAGTTTTACACGCTGAGTTGTTGAAGCTGAAACGCACGCTGGCCTTTCGCATGATCTTTGTTGCTCCGTTGTTGGTGGCGATGCTCCAATTTTTTGTGGTTTACCGACAGCACCAGTTCAAACCCGATTTCAAACTTTGGGAGATGGTTTCCAACGGGAGCTTGAGTGTCTGGGCGATCTTTATGTTGCCGCTGTTGATCACGCTGGAAACTGCGTTGCTCAACGGCATCGAACATGGAGAAAAGCAGTGGAAACATCTCTTTGCGTTGCCCATCCCGCGCCATGCGGTGTACACGGCCAAGCTGGTTGTCGCCCAAGCTCTGGCGGCGGCCAGCACACTGATCTTATTCGCCTTGATCCTTGTGGTTGGGTTTGCGCTCAAACAGTTGCGCCCTGAACTCGCCAATACCGGCTCAGCCCCGTACGGCTGGATATTGAAACATGCAGCGATGGTCTGGCTGGCTGCCGGATTGATCATCGCCATTCACACCTGGGTCAGCATTCGCTGGCCGGGCTTTGCGCTGTCTCTTGGCGCTGGAATCGGCGGAACGTTCTTTGCGCTGTTCGCCGCCAGCGCGCGAGTGGGCAAATATTATCCGTGGTTGCTGCCGGTGAATGTGTTTATGGACGGCAGAACCAACGCAGCATTGGTCTTGGGAATTGCTGGCGGACTGGTTGCGGCGGTCATTGGATGCGTGGAATTTGTCAGGCGGGATGTGGCTTAGCCAAAGCCTTTCAAGGCGACAAGACATTTCAATTTAGAATAAAGTCACCAAATCAGAAGCACTATAAAGCACTACATGCCGTAGCCTATGGGAAACCCAACTGTGGATTCCAATGAGTCTTCCAAACTGGCAGAAGAAATTAAGGACACCCTCAAGGTCATTCAGACAAGCTACTTTGCTACATCTGTTTTAAGAGAGAATTACCAAGATTTTTTGATAACAAAAAGTTAAAAGCTGTCTTGACTAAGCTATGCGATGGGTATACTAAGCACCCGTGTCGAATCTCAAGACAGGGCCTTCAGTTCCAGTCCCTTCTTAATCCTACAAAACCAACAAGCGCCTAAGCCAACCCCTAGGAGAACATGTTATGAAGACTCTGAAGAAGATAAGTTCCGTAAGCATATCTCTACTGTTGTGTTTGAATCTTACGGTCCTCGCCCAAAAAGCTGGCAAGTATAAATTGAAAGAAGGCACAGAAGTAAATCTCAAGTTTTCGGAAAGTATCTCATCGAAAACCGCGGCTGAGGATGATTCAATTGATTTGCTGCTTGATGAGGACTTAAAGGTCGGTGATGTTGTTGTCGCGAAGAAAGGTGCTAAAGCAATTGGGAAGATCACGCATTCAAAGAAAGCCGGTATGATGGGTAAAGCTGGCGAACTTAATATGCGGCTAGAATATTTGAAAGTAGGCGACACACGCGTCAGATTACGTGGCAAAAAAGGCAAGGAAGGAGAAGGTAAAGAAGGGACGACCATTGTGCTTACTGTCCTTTTGGGACCGATCGGTCTTATAAAAAAGGGCAAGGATGTCGAGGTGAAGGAAGGTACCGCTCTTAAGGCTTTCGTAGATGAGGATGTTGATTTACCAGCAGAAAAACAATGACCCGCTGATTGGTTCGTTCGGTTGGTGATCGGAGAGCAAGCTAAACCGAGTTTCGATGATTCTCAGCTTGGAGTCAGCCACATAGACACGAGATCGGAATCAAGACCAAGAAAATAGCCAATAGGTCTTTACACCATCCATCCAACCAAGCCGCTGCCCGATGGCGAATGTGGCTTGGTGCGAGTGCCGAAGATGGTTGAGATGCTCGCACAGCCGGGAGCGCTCCCCGGCTAGGACTTCGGCATACACGGAAGCGCGATCGATTGAATGGACAGAGTGATGTTTGACGTAGCAAGGCTCCAAAAACACGAGGAGCCTTCGCCAGCATATGAATCCAAAATGTAGTAGGGCGCCGCCGAGCGTTCATGTTCTGCCCGTGAATGCCAAGCGCCCGCGCAGCCAAGGGCTAAGGAGAGACCCATGAAATCGAGGATGGCACTATTGTTGCTTTTGTCGGCGACGTTTTTTGCATCTATAGATCATAAATCAGCCCAGGCGACATTGATGCGACGCGATATTGCTGAAATTGCAACACCCAATAAGCCACAAACTTCACTCTCACAACGTTGCAATCTATCGCAATCCCCAGCATCACATTCCAGATCGTCCACGACATCTTCAACAGCGGTCATACTCGAAAACTATCTGACAGCCAGTGCCATTGATGAAGTCAATCGGTGTAATCGGCCTACGGCTGTCACACGATTTGCGTCCACTACAGCAAAGGTTTGGATATGGTTCGACATTAGTAATGGCGTGACCGGTGACCGCGCCCGTACGGAATGGTATACCCCAGACAACACTCTGTATTTCCAATCCGGTTGGTCGGCTTTGCCCGGGCCGGGCTCGTGGTGCTTCCCCGATGCCATGCCGCTGGCTGGCACAGCAGCGGCGTCAAAAACGGGACAGTGGACGATCAGGGTCTATTACAACGAAAGCTTCTTTTTCAGTCTGAACTTTTATCTCGACGTGGCCAAACTGGAGCAGCAAGCCATATCTCGCTTCCTGGGCAACGGCAATCAATGCGCCGCGCCAGATCCCGTGAGCATTTTTCTGACTACTGATCAGCAAGTCTGGACTTGGTTCAGCGTCAGCAATGCATTGCCCGGTGACACTGCTTACGCCGAGTGGTATGAGCCAAGCGGGAGTCTTTACACTACTTATCGATGGGGTCCACCGGGCATTACCTGGACAGGCAACGGCTGTTTCTGGTCTTCGCTGGGGATTGCTAATAGTGCAGTGGCCGCCAAGCCCGGCAATTGGCAGGTCAAGGTCTTCTATAACAACGCGCCGTTTTATACCACAGCATTCTCTATTGTGCCGCCGACCAATGCCGGTCCGATAATCATTGATGGCACCGATGGGAATGATCATGGCTCAGTCTCTGGCGGGGTGAATCAGGATGGTTGGTTGTATATGCAGAAGGCCCTTGAAAGCCTCTCGCGGCAAGTTCCCCCAAACGTGAAGAAAACTGTCGCCGCGTTGGGGGCGGTGGGCAAAGCGGGCGATGCGATCAATTCAGCTTTTAATCTTTCATCGCTACCTGGAAACGGATGGTCGTTGGTTCACGTGGATGGAGAGATCGGCGTCAACCAATGGCTGGCTAACCTCTCTACGGCCAACACTGGGATTCTCTACATCACGACTTTCAACTTGGTTGATGGCGATTTGGGCGCGAGTGAGTTGGCCGCGATCAATTCGCGTGCGGCTGAAATCGCGCGATATGTCAACGGCACGAGCACACAGAATCGCGGCGGCGGCCTGTTCGCGATGGGCGAATCGAACCTGGATAACAACGCAGGCGCTTGGCAATGGCTGCGCTTGCTCTTTCCCGGGATCAACATTGTCAGCTACGGCGGCGACGGCGTTGATAGTGGCATCACATTAACCGGCGATGGGATGGCTGTGCTCGCAGGACTGAGCAACAGCACAATGGCCAACGTCAAACCCTGGCACAACTCATTCTCATCTATCAGCGAGCGTTTGAAGGTGCTGGGAACGTCTACAGACACATCAGGCTTCGCGCGCCAGATCATTCTGGGTGGATCGGGCGGCGATACATTTCTTAGCCTTTGCGATTTGACCGCGGCCGCGACTGCCCCGTCCATTGCACAGACCACCGCGCCAGTTACATTCAGCGCAACCAGCACGACCGCGGGCTGCAACAATTCAGTCAATATGACGTGGCGACGCTCTGCGGCCTGGACTGGTAGTCAATCCGGTCCGCGCGACGGGGCAGGACGTGCCTGGACCGACCCGAATTTCGACGATGGAACGTGGACAGTCACAGGATTGCCGGACGGTTCGCCCAGCGACATCGCCTTACCCAACGACCGTTACTATCGCGCTCATTTCAACTGGAATGGCAGTTCGACCGCGAGACTAAGCTTTGTTTCGGATGACGGCCTTGCGATTTACGTTAATGGCTCGCTGCTGGGCAGTTGGGGCAGCGGCTACCGCCAACCTGGATGCGTCAACAACCCTTCTATCTGCTCAATCAATACCAACGTTTCCACGCAAACAATACCCGCCAACTTACTGCGAACAGGCGAAAACGTCATCGCTATTGACTTGTGGAATACGCAACAGGGATTTTACCTGGACACGACCCTGACGGGCGGGACGGCGCTGCCAGTTTATGAATGGGATTTCGGCGATAACACGCCTCACGCATCGGGCGCGTCGGTGCAGCATAATTATGCGACGGCGGGGACGTTTACTTGGAAGCTGACGGTGAGCCTGGCAGGGGCCGTGACGAGCGTAAAGACCGGAACGATTACAGTTCAAGGCAACTGCACGCCGCCTTCAATCACCGTTCAGCCCGTCAGTCCTCCCCCCATCGCGAGCGGACAAACCACCACATTGAGCGTAACTACGCAAGGAACCGCGCCACTGAGTTACCAGTGGTATCGAGGCAACAGTGGAGATACAAGCAATCCCGTTACCGGGGCGACGGGAAGCAGTTTGACTACGGCACCATTGAGTAGCACGACGAGTTATTGGGTGCGGATAAGCAATATATGCGGAAGCGTCAATAGTGCGACGGCGACCATTGCGGTATCCGTTCTGGAATTAATGGCGCTTGAAGTGACTCAGGGAATTCAAGACTTGAGCAACAGTGTCCAACTCATTCAGGATAAGCGTACTATCGTCCGAGCGCATGTGAAAAGCTTGCAAGGTAATATTTCTCAAGTCTCTGCCAAATTGCTAGCTACGAAAATTGAGACTAACGGCACACGTACTATTCTCGGCGAGCAACTCGCGGGTAATCGCGGCCAGCGGATTCGTGTGCTTACGTCTCCACGCCGCATCAGTCTTGACGACGACTTCTACTTTGAATTACCACAACATTGGTGCAGAGGAACCCTCGAGCTGGAGTTTCGCGGCGTCAGCCACCAGTTCGTAGGCTGTGAAGTGGGTGGCAGCCATTGTAAAACGAATGTGCAATTTCTGCCGTCTTTATCCATGGATCTTCAGATTGTGAGTATCAAATGGGGAAGGCTACTCGGATTTCCGACTTACCTGCCCGATGAGGCAGAAGTCAATGACACATCTCAACAGATCAGCGCAATCTTTCCAATTTCCAGTTTAAATGTCACCAGAAGTGAGTGGACACTACCGTTTAACGGGAGGCCAGAACCAGATGATTTCGTTCGTATTAACAATCAATTGCAGACTATGAGATTGTTGGACGGCTGTGTTAGCGAAGCGCCAACACTATGCAGACGCTATTATTTAGGATTACTTGCCAATCCGCCTGATCCAAATTTCCAACTCTCCTCATTTGTTACTGGAATGGCGGCAAATATTCCCGCTGATGTAGCTACGGCATATATTGAAGACACTTTTACACCATCCCATGAATTAGGACATGCTGCCGGTCGTCATCATACAAACCGTACGGGTAAGGAAGCGGGTCCTGATCTAAATTACCGCCCTGTCAATGGGACAATTAGCGAAGATATATCTGACAAGGGCTTTTTTGGTGTGGATGTTTTCCGCTTTAACAATAACCGTATCTATGGCCCAACCACAGGTGATCTGATGAGCTATGCTAACCCTCGTTGGATTTCCCCATACACTTATCAAGGAATTAGAGATCATCTGCTCTCGCGTTCTCATGCTTCGCTTGTCAAATCCGAAGAAGTCTCAGACGACAAAGAAGGAACTCGTATGTACCAAAGTGGAAATTTCGCCCCACTGGTTGCATTGGGGCAGCCCGCTTTGATTATCACTGGTTTTATCTCGCCTACCCAAAATACAGGTAATATCGAATCGGTCTATAATATTGAGTCGCCTGCTTCGGTCGCAGTGCCTCCACTTGGCCATTACGCTATTCGCTATGAGAACAGCCAAGGGCAACTACTGGCAATCTATAGCTTTACGCCTAAACAACCATCTGAAGGAATAATAGAAGGATTTACACTTCTGTTACCCTGGAACCCAATCACTACGCGTATGGTGTTGCTCAATGATGGGCGAGAGATTGCCTCGCGACGAGTTTCGGCGAACGCTCCACGCGTGATGGTTACTTCTCCCAATGGCGGCGAATCACTGAATGGTACAACAGCTACTTTAACTTGGACGGCCAGTGATTCTGATGGCGATGTATTGAAATATGTCGTCCAGTACAGTGCCAATGGTGGGACCACCTGGCAAACACTTGTTGCTGACTGGCCGCTAACGACCTATGAGTTGAACTTGAATGCCATCGCTGGGACAGCTGAAGCGCAATGGCGGGTATTTGCCAGCGATGGCGTTCTCACTGCTCAAGATCAATCGGATGGGACCTTCACCGTTCCCAAACATCCTCCTCAAGTCAATATTCGTTATCCGGAAAGCAGCCGTCTATATGTTGGCGATCAGATCATTGTTCTCGAAGGAAGTGCGTATGATGCTGAGGATGGATCGTTAGACGGTACCGCATTAACCTGGATTTCTAATCTCAATGGCCCACTAGGTAACGGACGATCATTATCACTCAAAGCCTCAATGTTGGCAGAAGGAAGCCATACTCTTACGTTGCTGGCTAAGGATAAGGATAATCAATCTGGAGTGGCGAGTATTGTTATTCAAATTGCTCGCACTCAGCCGGCACTTCCTCCGCAATTGGCGGCAGCACCCGGGATCCTGCGCTTTGAATCGAACATTGGAACACGTCAGACTGCTCCTGAAGTAATCGCGATTCGCAACAGCGGTGATAGTGCATTAGACTGGTTAGCGAATGCCGACCAAGGTTGGATTCGCCTAGGCTCTCTTACCGGCAATGCCCCTAGTGATCTTTCTATTTTCGCAGACCCAACCGGATTAGCGATTGGGCAATACAGTGGCCGTGTTACGCTCACTGCCCCTGGTGCGACAGATAGTCCGAGGATCATCCAAGTAATTTTCAGCATTGTCTCTGCGCCAGTCGCCTCCGTCTCTGCGGCCAACTTCGACGGCACATCGCTTGCTGCCGAATCCATCGTCGCGGCCTTCGGCACATCGCTGGCTACCTCGGTGCAAATTGCTTCGACGCTGCCATTACCGACTTCGCTTGCGGGCACAACTGTCAGGGTCAAAGACAGCGCGGGCGTCGAACGTCTGGCACCTCTCTTTTTTGTCGCACCGTCACAGATTAACTACCAAATTCCGCCGGGCACGGCGAATGGGACGGCTACGGTGACTGTGACCAGTGGAGATGGCGCGGTTTCCGTAGGCGCGGTACAAATTGCATCAGTTGCTCCAGGGTTATTCACGGTCAATTCAAGCGGGCAAGGTTTGGCTGCTGCAGTCGCTCTGCGTATCAGAGCCGACGGTTCGCAGAGTTATGAGCCGGTCGCGCAGTTCGATCCGGCGCTAAACAAGATAGTAGCCGTGCCGATTGATCTTGGGCCGCCAACTGATCAGGTCTTTTTGATTCTTTACGGCACTGGTTGGCGCTCACGAAACAATCTATCCGCCGTGACGGTGAAGATTGGCGGAGTGGATGCCGAAACTTTGTTCGCAGGGCCAGCGGATGGATTTGTGGGTCTCGACCAACTCAACGTGCGCGTGCCGCGCTCTCTGGCGGGACGCGGAGAAATAGGCATTGCATTAACGGTTGACGGCAAAGTCGCTAACACCGTCAGCGTCAACGTACGCTGAGTGAGCCTGGCTGACAAACAAGTAACCAAGAAAGGATTAAAAAATGGGGCGAGGTTCAACATCTACCTTGATCGTGGCCTATACGCTGCTATTCGTATCTGCTGGTTTGTGGGGTGTAAGAGCGTCACGTCCATCAGAATTCGAGACTAGCGGCAGTGCAGCCGCGTTCACATACGCTGTCGGCTCGAATCCCGGCGACGTCCTGGCCGAAGCGAATGCGATGGGCGCGCAGGGCTTCGCTTATTACGCGCCTTTCACCTTCGGCAATCTCTACGTTAAAGATTCCGATCACTCCGGCACTTACAGCTATGCGTTGATACGTGATGGAGCTTCGCTCAGCGAGACTGTATCGCAGATGAATATGATGGGTGGGCAAGGCTTAGCTTATTACCTGCCGTTGACGGCGGGCAATCTTTACGTCAAAGACTCCAGTCACAGCGGAACCTACAGCTACCAGTCCGGCGCAAATGTTTCATCCATCCCCGCGCTTCAGACGCAGATGAACATGATGGGCGCGCAAGGCTTCGCTTTCTACACGCCGCTCACTGGCGGCTACATTTATGTCAAAGATTCCGCTCGGTCAACAACTTACAGTTACAACCTCGCGCCAACGTCCTTCTTCTCTGCTGAGTCATTAACGCAGTTGAATGCGATGGGTCAGCAAGGCTTCAAATTGCTGGCGAATTTCAGCCTAATCGCTCAGATCATTATCGGCAACGACGTCCGCAACGTTTACTGCAAAGATTCCAGCCGTACGGGAACTTACAGCTATAGCCTGCTCGCCGCGCCCTCTGGCCGCGACAATATGCTGGCGCAGCTAAACGAAAGAGGAGCACTGGGATTCTCCTATCTGGTTCAATTCTTCCTTATAGAAGGAACAAGGAACATCTACGTTAAGTTCGACGCTTCGGCGAATTGCTCCTATTCCATCAACCCAGCAACTCAGAGCTTCGACGCGAGCGGCGGAAATGGTAACGTCGCGGTCACAACCGGCGACGGCTGTTCCTGGGCTGCGGTCAGTGACGTGGGCTGGATCACAATTTCTTCGGGAGCGAATGGGAGCAGCAATGGGTCGGTAAGTTACTCTGTTTCAGCCAATGCGGACAGCGCAGCGCGCACGGGGACGCTCATCATTGGCGGTCAAGCTGTCACCATCAGGCAAGCTGGCAAGGCGACAATAGTTTCGGCGGCAAGCTACAACTCATCAGAGGTTGCCGCCGAAACTATTGCGACTGTCTTCGGCTTCAATCTGGCAGCGGCAACACAAGCTGCGCCCACTCTTCCCTTACCAACGTCGCTCGGCGGGACTACAGTTAAGATGAAAGACAGTCTGAACATATTGCGCGAATCACCATTGTTTTTTGTCTCGCCGGGGCAAATTAACTACCAGATTCCCCCAGGAACCGCTGCGGGTTTGGCTTCAGTTATGATTATTGCCGCTGATACGACTGTGGCGACGGGAACGGTGAAAATTGCGACAGTCGCTCCAGGGTTGTTTTCAGCCAACTCGAGTGGTCAAGGCGTTGCAGCGGCGGTTGTCTTGCGTGTGCGTGATGGCGGTGCGCAGTCGTTCGAACCGATTGCACAATATGACGTGTCACGACAGCAATTTGTTTCCGTGCCCATTGATCTGGGACCTGCCACAGACCAAGTCTTTCTTATTCTTTACGGCACTGGCTGGCGCTCGCGAAGCAATCTATCCGCCGTGACGGTGAAGATTGGTGGTACCGATGCTGAAACTCTATACGCGGGTCTGGCAGATGGTTTTGTCGGACTGGATCAGCTCAACGTGCGTGTGCCACGTTCTATGATCGGGCGGGGCGAGATTGATCTTTTGCTGACGGTTGACGGCAAAACCGCCAATACCGTTAAAGTCAGTTTTCGCTGAAAGAATAAAGCCGCAGCCTGAACTTTTACAGTGTGCTGCGGCTTTATCATCGTTCAGTACTACGCAGCGATTACTTCGCCACCAGGTTGACCAGTCGCTTTGGAACAACAATCGTTTTCACGATTTGTCGGCCTTCCAACTTGGCTTGGACGCGGTCGTTGGCCAGCGCGGCGGCTTTCAGTTCTTCGTCCGAAGCTTCCGCAGGTACAATCAGCCGGGCGACCAGCTTGCCGTTCAATTGAACAGGAATTTCCAGTTCGTCGGCTTTGGCCAGGTCAGCCTCGAATTCTGGCCAAGCAGAAGTCACGACAATGTCATCGTGTCCCAGATTCGCCCACAATTCTTCGGCAATGTGCGGAGTGAACGGCGACAGCATTTTCGTCAAAGCTTCAATCGCTTCTTTCAGTGCGAACTTGTCAGCGGCAGAAGCTTCAACCTCTTTCAGCGAATTATCGAAGGCGTAAATTTCATTCGTCAGTTCCATCAAGGCAGCAACCGCCGTGTTGAAATTCATGCGCTCGCCGATGTCATTGGAAACGCGCTTGATCGTTTGATGAGTTTTGCGTCTCAACGATCTCGCGGAAGATGAAAACTCGGAATCCGCAATCCCAACTCCGCAATCCGCAATCCGCGAGTGCCACTTGTGGATGATTCGCCAAACACGGTTCAGAAAGCGCGATGCGCCTTCGGCTCCGGTCTCGCTCCATTCCAAATCCTTTTCCGGCGGAGCCGCGAACAGCATAAACAGCCGCACGGTGTCGGCTCCGTAAATCTTGATCATTTCGTCGGGATCAACCGTGTTCTTTTTGGACTTGGACATTTTTTCGATGCGGCCGACGGCTGCCACGCGCTGGCAGAATTTACATTTGCCATCAATCACTTCCGCAGGATTCAGCCAGTCGTGTTCTTCGCAACGATATGTCGCCAGACAAACCATGCCTTGCGTCAGCAGTTTTTTGACCGGCTCGCCGAAGGTGATCAGCCCCAGATCGCGCATGATCTTCGTCCACAGCCGCGTGTAAATCAGGTGCAACACGGCATGTTCGATGCCGCCGATGTACTGATCCACAGGCGTCCAGTAAGCCGCGACTTCTGGCGCAAACGGCAACTTGTCGTTTTTCGGATCAGCGTATCGGAAGTAGTACCAGGACGAATCCACGAAGGTGTCCATCGTGTCGGTGTCTCGGCGAGCCGCTCCGCCACACGTCGGACACGTCACGTTGACGAACGCAGCGTGTTCCGCCAGCGGAGCGCCTTGCGTGTTGAAGTTCAGATCGTGCGGCAGTTCGACCGGCAGTTGGTCTTCGGGAACGGGAACGATGCCGCACTTGGCGCAGTGAATGAACGGCAGCGGAGTTCCCCAGGCGCGTTGGCGCGAAACTCCCCAATCACGGATCTTGAAATTGGTTTTGGCTTCGCCGAACCCGCCCGCTTCGGCGTATTCGATCATCGCCTTGATCGCGTCCGGAACTTTCAGGCCGCTGAACTTGCCGGAATTGATAACCACCGCGCTGTCGTCTTTGTTGGTGAACGGAACTGTGACCGGTGCATCGTCGGCTTCGGTGGAATCAGCCAGCTTGATGACGCGCGGAATCGGCAGACCGTATTTCGAGCAGAACTCGAAATCGCGTTCGTCGTGCGCGGGCACGGCCATAATCGCCCCGGTTCCGTAACCGGTCAGCACAAAGTTCGCCGTCCAGATCGGCAGCCGTTCACCATTGAACGGATTGACGGCAAACAAGCCAGTGTTGACACCTTCTTTGGCGGTTCCTTCGGCAATGCGGTCTTCTTTGGAAACAGACTTTTGCTTTTCGACAAAGTCGTTCAGCTCTTCGCTGGCTTTGCCCGAAGCGATCAATTCTTCAACCAGAGCATGTTCAGGCGCGACGATCACACAGCTTGCACCGAAGATCGTGTCAATGCGCGTGGTAAAAACGCGAACCCGTTTGCCGTTGGTGGGCGCATGTTCATAAGCGACACGGAAATCCACTTCCGCACCTTTGCTGCGGCCAATCCAGTTGCGCTGCATCGCCAGCACGCGCTCCGGCCATCCGCCTTCTAGATCGTCCAGGCAATCCAGCAATTCGTCGGCGTATTTCGTCACGCGAATGAACCACTGTTCCAGTTCGCGCAGTTCCACTGGAACGTCTTCGTGCCGCCAACAAAAACCGCCTTCCGCCTGTTCGTTGGCCAGCGACGTGTTGCATTTGACGCACCAGTTGACGGTCGCGTTGCGACGATACAACAATCCCTGTTTCCACATCTGGATGAAGAACCACTGGTTCCAGCGGTAATATTCGGGCGTGCAAGTGGCAATGTCGCGCCGCCAGTCGTAACTGAATCCCAGCCGTTTCAACTGCACGCGCATCGCGTCAATGTTTTCAAACGTCCAGGTGTCAGGGCGGGAATTGTGTTTGATGGCGGCGTTTTCGGCTGGCATACCGAACGAGTCCCAGCCCATCGGATGCAGCACGTTGAACCCTTCCATGCGTTTGTACGCCGACAGAGCGTCGCCAATCGAATAGTTGCGTACGTGCCCCATGTGAATTTTGCCGGACGGGTACGGCAGCATTTCCAGGCAATAAAATTTTT
>ERZ650309.771-NODE-771-length-15402-cov-5.088030_pt1 | contig 15402 bp, 16 predicted proteins | sample MGYA00376245_ERZ650309 | MGnify/ENA primary metagenome ERZ650309 (study PRJEB26733, sample SAMN07839294) | wastewater metagenome | biome: urban; feature: wastewater treatment plant; material: waste water | place: USA: North Carolina | collected 2016-04-26 ...
GTGGGAGGTCACTGCCAGCGCCGATCAGGTGGTGCTCGCGGCAGGTTCACGCACACGCATCCCCGCCGCGATCGCCGACTCCGGGGTGCCGTACTTCACCAGCGACGACATCATGCGCATTCCCGCGTTGCCCGAACATCTGGTGATCGTCGGCGGTGGGTTCATCTCCGTCGAATTCGCGCATGTGTTCTCGTCGTTGGGCGTTGCGGTGACCATCGTGCTGCGCGGGGACAGGCTGCTGCGCCGTTGCGACGAGGAGATCTGCCGCCGGTTCGGTGGCGTGGTTGCGAAGAAGTGGACGATCCGGACACACGAGAACATCATCGGCGCGCACCAGGACGGCGACCGCATCGTGCTGACCCTCGACGACGGTCAGAGGTTGGATGCCGACGCCCTGTTGGTGGCCACCGGCCGCGTGCCCAACGGTGATCTGCTGGACGCCGAACTCGCCGGGGTGGCCCTGGACGACGAGGGTTACGTCGTGGTCGACGAGTATCAACGCAGCACGGCGCGTGGGGTTTTCGCGTTGGGCGACGTGTCGTCGCCGTATCAGCTCAAGCATGTGGCCAACCATGAGGCACGCATCGTCAAGGAGAATCTCCTTCGCGATTGGGATGGTGAACTGGTGGCCGCCGATCACCGGTTCGTTCCGGCAGCGGTGTTCACCGATCCACAGATCGCGATGGTCGGGATGAACGAAACCGAAGCCCGCGCAGCAGGTTTCGACGTGGTGGTCACGCTGCAGGACTACGGTGACACCGCCTATGGCTGGGCCATGGAAGACACCACCGGGGTAGCCAAGCTGATCGCGGAACGCGGCACCGGCAGACTGCTCGGTGCGCACATCATGGGTTATCAGGCGTCGTCGATCATCCAGCCGTTGATCCAGGCGATGTCGTTCGGGCAGAGCGCGCAAGACGTTGCGCGGGGCCAGTATTGGATCCATCCGGCGCTACCGGAAGTCATCGAGAACGCCTTGTTGGGGCTGGTCTAACGACCGCGGATCGCCGTTTCGATCTCCGCGACGCGCTGCGCGCCGATACCCCACGGGTCGTCCAGACCGAGCCGGGTGTCCAGGTCCCACAGCACACACCGCTCGCCGGGATCGGCGACCATCGACCACGCAATGATGGTGCGACGCAACTGTTCACACATCGGGTCCGAGGTTGCGCTCGCGCCGGGCGGCTCTCCCCCTTCCGGATGGTGGTGCAGGAACCGGCCGAAGGCCGCATCGCAGAACGTGGCATAGCGGACGGTGCACAAGATCAGTCCGTGCCAGGCTTCATCGACCGCGTGTGAGGGCATACCGATTACCTGGTTGTCGCGCATCGCCACCGCGCAGCACCGAAACCATTGCCGCAGCCCGGTTTCGATCAACTCACGGGGCTGCCAGGGGCAGGTCTTGAAGATCGCCTCGGGCAGTTCGAGTTCGGCAATAACCCGCTCGGCGTCGCGGCCGGCCTCGGTCCTGCGTTTGGTGAACATCAGCATCCGCCTCCCCCACAGCCGCCACCGCCACCACAGCCACCCCCGCCGCAGCCACCGCTGCCGCCGCAACCGGAGTGGCCACCATGGCCGCCATGCCCACCGTGACCATCGGAGCTACTGCCCGCGCCCCAATTGCCACCGTCGCCCGAGCCGGACGAGCCGCCCGGGCCGGCACTTTTGCGCAGCAGCCACATGAATCCAGACAATACCGAGAAGATGATGACTACCGCCCCGATCCCGACCAGGGTGTCCCCGGTACTGGCGTCCCCTGCAACAAATAAAGCGTTCATGACCTGGCCCTTTCAAAGAGGTTGACGGTGAAGCGCGACGGCCGGTGGTGATGCTGCCCGCCGACGCAGAATTGGAGAGGTTCGGAAGCGGCGATGCCGCAGTTGTTGCCACCCGAATCCGGTGTGCCCCAGGCGTGGCCGGTGGGCGCCAGTGCAATGAGGGCTCCTGCGACGACCGCGGAGATCTTCACGCGGGCTGCAAGGTTTTGCTGGTACATCGTGACCTCCTCAAGTTCGTACATCCGTTGATGCGCTTATGTTTTCCCTGCCGAAGGTCAGGCGGAATAGTTCAGGGATCCAACGGGGCGTTTCCTTGCACGATCCTCAGATAGGCGCCCTAGCATCAACGCATGCGCGTACTGCTGGTCGAGGACGATGAAGGCGTCGCGTCCGCGCTGGTGGAACTGCTGGAGCAGACCGGGCTGACGGTCACCCACACCACCCGCGGCGAGGACGCGCTCAACCGCGTCAAAGGTGCCGACCTGGTACTTCTGGACCTCGGCCTGCCCGATATGGACGGACTGGACGTCCTGCGCACACTGCGCCGCGCTTCGACCGCGCCGGTGATCATCATGACCGCGCGCGACAGTGACGGCGCGGTGGTGCTGGGACTGCGCGCCGGCGCCGACGACTATCTGGTCAAGCCGGTGCGAAAAACGGTGCTGCTGGCGCGAATTGAGGCCGTCATGCGGCGAGTGCAGCGCAGTGCCGGCCCCGTTGCGCACCCACCCGTGGTGGCCGGACCCGTCACGATCGACCGAGACCGCCGACAGGTCACCGTGGACGGGGTCGCCCAGTCGTTGACCAAGACCGAGTACCAGATCCTCGCGACCCTGGCGGCCCGTCAGGGCGAGCCCGTCAGCCGCGAGGAAGTGATGCTCGAGTGCTGGGGTACCGCGGTGGTGGGACGCTCGCGGTCCCTGGATTTCTTCGTCGGCCAGATTCGGGCCAAGCTGACCGGCCTGCCGCTGCATACCGTGCGCGGCTTCGGCTACCGGTTGGACAGTTGACGTGGGCCTACGGGTTCGAGCAGTACTGATCGCCCTGTTGCTGATCGCAGCATTGGCGCTGGCCGTTCCGCTGGCCCTCAAACAGGCTGACCACCGCACCACCGTGTTGGACGGTGAACGGGAACGGCAGTTGTCGACGCTGGCGGACGCCGCCGCGATCCCTGGCGCACCGATCGGCGCACTGCTGGACCGCTACCACCAGGTCTACGGCGAAGGCGTGCTGATCATCGATCCCGACGGCCGCACGTTGGCTGCGAGCGGTTTGTCCGGCAGCGATCCAGGGGTCACTGCCGCGGCCGAGCACGCGCTGTCCGATCTACCCGCGCCGAACCGCACCCGCGTCCTCCCGTGGGACCGGCAGACCACGTTGGTGGCCAAGGGGATTCGGCACAACGGTGAACTGGTCGGCGCTGTCGTGATGGCTGTCGATCCTGCCGGTGCCGCTGGCGACACCACCTTCGTGTGGCTGTGGATCGCGGCCGGTTGCCTCGTGTTGCTCGGGTTGGCGTTCATCACGGCGCAGAGCCTGACCCGGTGGGTGCTGCGGCCGCTGGTCGGCCTCGAGCGCGCCGTCGATGACATGGCAGGCGGCATCGCCGGCCAACCGGCCCACGTGTCCGGGCCCCCCGAGTTGCGCCGATTCACCTCCGCGTTCAATGCCATGGCGCAGACAGTTCATGCGTCGCTGGAACGTCAACGGCGGCTGATCGCCGACGCGTCCCACCAGCTGCGCAACCCGCTCGCAGCCGTGCGGTTGCGCGCCGACACCCTCGAAGACCACGTCGCGGTGCCGGGGCGGTCCACCTACGACTCGATGTCTGCCGAACTCGACCGGCTCGAAAACCTGTTGGAGCAATTGTTACGACTGGCCCGGGCAGAGGAAGCCAGCCACGCGCACCAAGCCGGCCTGAGCGCGCCGCCCACCGATTCGACCGACCTGGACAGCGTCGTCGAGCAGCGTCTGGCGTTCTGGCAACCTACCGCCGACCAGCACGATCAGCACCTGCGGTACCAGCGGCCGGCCCCTGGTGTCACCGTCAGCATGCCCCGCCACGATGTCGAGCAACTGCTCGACATCGCCCTCGACAACGCGGGGCGCTACGCCGGGGACGGGACCACCGTCACCGTGTCCGCCGCAGCCACCGAAACGGGCGTGGACCTGACGGTCAGCGATGACGGCCGCGGTTTGCCGGCCGAGGGCATCACGCGAGCCGCGACGCGGTTTTGGCGCGGGAACTCCGACACCGCCGGAACCGGACTGGGCCTGGCCATCGCCACCGAGATCGCGGCAGCCCACGGCGGACTGGCGTCTGTGGAACCCTCTCCCGACGGCGGCCTTCTGGTCCGCTACCAACTGCCATGCTGAACCGGCGGACATTCATCGCGGCCTCCGCTGTCGTGGCAGCCGGATGCATGTCGAATACGTTGCAGGGCACCATCAGACTGGCGGCGGGCGACTACGGCGGCCTGTACCTGGCCGTCTGCCAGATCTTCGCAGAGCGCCTGCGGGCCCGCTACCCGAGCATCGACATCACCGTCCTGCGCACAGAAGGCAGCGTGGACAACCTCAATCGGCTGCGCTCGGGGGACGCGGACATGGGCCTGGCCCAGGGCGATCTGGTGGAGCGCGACCGCACATCAGGGCCAACTGCGACCTCGCCGCTTGCGGTGGCCCGCCTCTACGAGGACTACCTCCAGCTGGTCGTACCCGCAAACTCCCCCATCCACCACCTCAACGACCTTGTCGGACTGCGTGTTTCGATCGGCCTCGCCGGCTCCGGCGTGGCCGCCATGAGCAATGTGCTGTTCATGGCCGCGGCGCTGAGTGACCGCATCCGCACCGTCAACGCCAGCCTGAACGACGGCCTTGCCGCCCTTGGCAATCGACGCATCGACGCCCTCGTCTGGTCGGGCGGCATACCGACACCGGCCATCGCCGCCCTCAACGCCTCACTGCCACTGCGCATTCTGGACCTGCGAACGTGGATTGCGCCGATGACACAACTGGCGTCGTATCCGTACCTACTGCTGCGCGCACCTGCCGGGGAGTACGTGCCGTCGGACATCCATACCATCGGCGCCCCGGACATCCTGCTGTGCCGTCCCGACCTGGATAATTCACTGGTTGCCGCGACTGTCGATGTATTGGCAAGTGACGCAACACAACTCATGCCACCGGACGTCCGCGGTCTGCAATACCTGTCACCGCCATCGATGATCCAGACCGGCAAGATCCCGTTGCATCCCGGCGCTGTCGAGGCGTACCGCACGCTTCACGGCTGACTGCCAGGAACGCGGTTGTCGCGCGCGCCGCGCGTGCACGCCATATTGTTCCTGCATGCCAGAGGGACATGAACCACTCACCGAAGATGAACAGCTGCTGGCCAAACTCGGCTACAGCCAGGAGCTGCAACGGTCCTGGTCCGGATTCAGCAATTTCGCCATCTCCTTCTCGATCATCTCCATCTTGTCCGGGTGCTTCACGTCCTTCGGCCTGGGCTGGAACAACGGTGGGCCGGCAGCCATCGCGTGGGGCTGGCCGATCGTCGCCGCGTTCATCCTCGTCATCGGTCTGTGTATGTCCGAACTGGTATCGGCCTTCCCCACCTCGGGCGGAATCTATTGGTGGGCAGCAAAACTCGGCGGTGTCAAAGCCGGCTTCTACGCCGGTTGGCTCAACCTCATCGGACTGGTCGCAATCCTGGCGTCGGTGGCCTACGGCTGCGCGACATTCCTCGACCTCACCCTGGGCACGTTGAGCGCCGACTGGCTGGCCGGCTACAGCCTGACGCGGACCTTCGTCATCTTCGTGGTCATCTTGGCCATCTCGGCTGTCATCAACATCTTCTCCAGCCACCTGTTGGCCGTGCTCAACAACGTCTCGGTGTGGTGGCACGTATTCGGCGCTGCCGCCGTGATCGGCATCCTGTTCTTGGTCCCCAGCCGTCACGCGAGTTTCTCCGACGTCTTCGCCAAGACCATCAACAACAGCGGCATGTTCGACGGTGCCACCTCCGGCGCCGGCTGGTTGCTGGTGGTCCTGCCGATCTCGGTGATCCTGACGCAGTACACCATCACCGGTTACGACGCATCAGCGCACCTGTCCGAGGAGACCAAGAGCGCCGCGGGCGCTGCCGCCAAGGGCATCTGGCGGTCCATCTTCTACTCGGCCATCGGTGGTTGGATCCTGTTGCTGGCGTTCCTGTTCGCGGTCCAGGATGCCGACGCGGTGTCCAAGGGCGGCGGTACGGTGGCCGTCATCTTCAGCCAGGCGATGAGCTCGAATTGGGCGACGGCGGTGTTGTTCATCTCGACTGCGGGTCAGTTCTTCTGCGCCGTCGCCTGTCAGACCAGCGCCTCGCGAATGTTGTTCGCCTTCAGCCGGGACCGCGCGGTGCCGGGCCATCGGTTCTGGTCGGAGGTCGGTAAGAACCGGGTACCCACCCACAGCGTCACCATCACTGCGGTGATCGCAGCCGCGCTGACCTTGCCGGCCTTGGTGAAGGTCGACATCAATGGCACGCCCACACCGGTCGCGTTCTACGCCGTCGTGTCGATCGGCGTGGTCGGGGTCTACCTGTGTTTCGCGGTGCCGATCTACTACCGCTGGCGGGCCGGCGACGAATTCGAAACGGGCAGTTGGCATCTGCGCGGCCACCACCGTTGGATGGCCCCCGTCGCGCTGGCCGAGATCGCGGTGACCTCTGTCATCGCGATGTTCCCGACGTCGTTGGGTGGGGTGCCGTGGGACCCCAGCTTCGAATGGAAATTCGTCAACTACACACCGTTGCTGGTCGGTGGCGTGCTGGTGCTGCTGTACATCTATTGGCATGTGTCGGTGAAGAACTGGTTCACCGGTCCGATCAAGCAGGTCGAGGCCGGCCCTGAATGACGACGGTCTGAGTCACCAGGTACTGGTGCGCATCACGATCTCCGAGGCCACCTGCGCGGTCGAGTCGTTCGTGTTGCGCCGCCCGGTCATCTCGACGAGCCGGTACTCGCCGTACACGTAGCGCCGGCCGGCCTCTGCCTCGCGACGGGCCGCCGGCGTGCTGACCAAGACAGTGGTGCTGACCTCGACCGGCGGGCACGCCTCGGTGCCCGGATGGCCGCGGTCGATGACCACCAACCCCGTGAACCGGTCGAGCCGGGTCGCCGCCAACTGCCACGCCAGCTCCGCGCCCTTCCGATCGCCGACCAGGATGGCCCAGCGCACCCCGAGCGTGTCGAGCACACCCACCACCGCGTTCGGACTCAACCGCGTGTCCGCCGCGATCACCACCGTCCGCAAAGCGGCGGTGTGCAGGCGACGGCAGATCGCGTCGTAGGCGTCCGGGGCCTGCTGGGCCGCACCGAGCACCACGACCACCGACGCTTGCTCCGGTCCCGCCACCTCGACGACTGCATCGAAACCGTCGGCAGTCGCGATGGTGGTGGGCATGCCCCCACGGTAGTCAGCACCCGGTGAGTTCGCTGGCGATCACCGGACGTCGAGGAATTCCGGTGTCCAACAACCTCACTACGGCATCGATGTCGAGGTGACGCTCCAGCAGTGCGGCCATGACGTCGAGCTGTGCGTCCCTCCGGGCGGCGACATCGACGTCGTCCGCTACGACGAATCCGTCACGACCGCAGGCCGTCGCCGCCTCACGCAGCCAGTCACGCCGCACGGCATCGTTGTCCAGTAGCCCGTGCCAGTGGGTGCCGTACACATTGCCGTTGCGCAGCCCGACCCCGAGCCAATCCGGATCGGCGCTGCGCGTCACCTGCCCGTGGTGAATCTCGTAGCCGTACAAGGGTTCATGCCAGTGCTTGAGCGTCTTGACGGGGTCGAACGCAATGTCGGCGTCGAGCAGTCCCAACCCGGGTACCCGTCCCGCACCGGACTCCACCGGATCGTCGATCGACGCACACAACATCTGGAATCCACCGCATACCCCCAGCACAGCCCGACCGGCGGCCGCGTGGGCCGCCACCGCCTCGGCCAGGCCCCGCTCGCGTAACCACGCGAGATCCGACACGGTTGCCTTGCTGCCCGGTAACACCACCACGTCGGCATCGACCAGCCCGTCGACAGAATCCACCCACCGCACGTACACACCCGGCTCGCAGGCCAGCGCCTCGACGTCGGTCGAGTTCGAGATGCGTGGCAGTCGCACCGCGGCAACGGTCAGCACCTGTGCACCTCTCGGCGGCAGTGGCCGCCCCAGGTCACCGTGTACGGACAGCGAATCCTCGGCGTCGAGCCACAGTTCGTCGCTGTACGGAATCACCCCGTAGGTCGGCCGGCCGGTCATTGCCTGCAGCTGGTCCAAACCGGGCTGCAGCAGCGCTGCGTCTCCGCGGAACTTGTTGACCACGAATCCGGCGATGAGCCGCTGATCCTCGCGCGCCAAGACCGCCACCGTTCCGAACAGATGCGCCAGCAACCCGCCGCGGTCGATGTCGCCGACCACGATCACCGGGATGTCGGCCGCGCGGGCCAGACCCATGTTCGCCACGTCGGTGGCCCGCAGGTTGATCTCGGCCGGCGAGCCGGCGCCCTCACAGATCACCACATCGAATTCGCTTCGCAGCGAGGCCAATTCGTCCGCGACGATGCCGGCCAGTTGGGTTCGGCGGGTGAAGTAGTCGCCTGCGGCAACCGTGCCGGCCACCTTGCCGCGGACAACCAACTGCGATGTCCTATCCCCACCTGGCTTGAGCAGAATCGGGTTGAACCGGACACTGGGCGCCAAGCCCGCTGCCCGTGCCTGCATCGCCTGTGCCCGGCCGATCTCGCCACCTTCGACCGTGACCGCCGAGTTGTTGGACATGTTCTGCGCCTTGAACGGTGCGACGCGAATCCCTTTGCGCGCCAACAACCGGCACAGTCCGGCCACCACCATCGATTTGCCGGCATCCGACGTGGTGCCGGCGACCAGCAATGCGCCCCTAGGCAAGTGTCAGGATGTCGGCGCCATCTTCGGTCACCACGAGGGTGTGCTCGAACTGCGCCGTCCACTTCTTGTCGGTCGTGGCCACGGTCCAGCCGTCGTCCCAGATCTCGTAGTCCAGCGAGCCGATGTTGATCATCGGTTCGATCGTGAAGGTCATACCGACCTCCAGCACCGTGTCCACCGAAGGCTGGTCGTAGTGCAGGACGATCAGGCCGTTGTGGAAGGTCTCACCGATGCCGTGTCCGGTGAAGTCGCGAACGACGTTGTAGCCGAAGCGATGTGCGTATGACTCGATGACCCGGCCGACCACCGAGAGCTGCCGCCCCGGCTTGACGGCCTTGATTGCCCGCATGGTCGCTTCGTGGGTGCGCTCGACCAGCAGTCGGTGCTCCTCGGAGACATTGCCGGCGAGGAATGTCGCATTGGTGTCGCCGTGCACGCCGTCTTTGTACGCAGTGACGTCGATGTTGACGATGTCACCGTCCTCGATGACGGTCGAGTCCGGGATGCCGTGGCAGATGACCTCGTTGAGCGACGTGCAGCACGACTTGGGAAAACCCTTGTAGCCCAACGTCGATGGGTAAGCGCCGTGATCGAGCATGTACTCGTGCGCCACCCGGTCCAGGTAGTCGGTAGTCACGCCGGGAGCGACGGCCTTACCGGCTTCGGCGAGCGCGGCAGCCGCGATCCGGCCGGCCACCCGCATCTTGTCGATCACCTCGGGCGTCTGCACCCACGGCTCGCTGCCTTCGCGGACGCTCGACCGCCAGGCGTACTCCGGGCGCGGAATCGAGTTGGGCACCGGCAACGTCGGGGAAAGCTCGCCGGGTGCGAGTGCAGTACGAACAGACATTGCCCAAGCTTACCGGTCGACAGGCGTCACATACGCTCCACCAGCGGTAATGGTGTTACCGTACGGCAGTGAGTGATGAGCACATCTTGAGCAGGCTCGACTACCGCGAGGTCGAATCGACCGGTGACCGCCTTGTCCTGGAAATGGAGAACCGCCCGGATCTGGCGAATGTGCGCGGGGCCCTGCAGGGCGGCCTGGTCGCCACACTGATCGACATCGCCGCGGGCATGCTGGCCGGCCGCCACACCGGCGTCGGCTACGACGTGACCACCGCAGATCTCAACATCCACTTTCTGGCGCCGGTCATGGGCAAGGCACGGGCCGAAGCCAGCATCGTGCGGGCCGGTAGGCGACTCATCGTCACCGAAGTCGACGTCTTCGACGTGGACCGCGGCCGGCTCGCCGCCAAGTCGACCCTGACGTTCGCGGTCCTGGAACCGCGCGGCTAACCCCTGCGCCGCAGCAGGGACCGCTTCGGGCCGCGGATATCCACCGAACCGCACAACACCTTTCCGGTCAGCACCAGGTGGGGCGTGCCCTCGGCAGGCGCATCCTTACGGTGATCACGTGCGCTGCCGACGGCGACCTGCACGTCGTCGATGGAGACACTGGCCCCCGAGGGCAGGCGCAGGTCCAGCGAGCTGAACCGCAAGTCCAACTCGATCAGCACCATCGGACCGGCGAAGCGGGCCTTGGTCAGGTCCAGTTCGATCGAACCGACGCGCCGAACCAGCGCCAGGCGCGTCGGCACCACCCATTCGCCCTGCCGCTTCAGTGATCCCATCACCCCACGCAGTTCGACGCGGTCGGTGGCCGCGGCCACGATCGCCCCCGGTGCCGGCAGGTCGCCGACCAGCACTGCCAGGTCGGCCTGCTGACGCGCCTGTGCCACCAGAGCCGAGCGCTCGGAGAACTCCCCCATGTCGATCAGTCCCAGCGCCACCGCGTTGTGCAGCCGTCGCATGGTGCCATTGCGATCCGCGTCGGAGACCCGGAGCAGCGCGATCTCGTCGCCGTTGGTCATCCGGCCAGGCTACTCACAATCAGGCAAGGTAATCGGGCGGCAATCCCTTGAACATGTCGCGGCACATCCGGACCGCCGTCTCCGATCCGCCACCGCCGACGATCAGGGCTGCGAAGGCCATGTCACCCCGGTAACCGGCGAACCAGGCGTGTGAACCACCCGGGAACTCGGCCTCACCGGTCTTGCCGCGGACATCGCCACTTCCTCGCAGATCCTTGGCCGTGCCGTTGGTGACCACCAGCTGCATCATCGGGCGTAGTCCGTCGACCATCTTGTCGGTGATCGCAGGTCCACCGCCGGTCACCGCGGTCGGACGGCCTTCGATCAGTTGGGGCACCGGGGTCTTACCGGCCGCGACGGTCGCGGCGGCCAGCGCCATGCCGAACGGGCTGACCAGCACCCTGCCCTGACCGAAGCCGTCTTCGGTGCGCTCGGCCAGATTGACCGTCGGCGGCACCTCGCCGGTGACCGTGTTGAGCCCGGCGACCTGATAGTCCGCACCGATGCCGTACTGCGCAGCCGTGTTGGTGAGCGTGCGCGGCGCCATCCGGCTGGCCAGCTCGGCGAAGGTCGTGTTGCACGAATTGGCGAACGCCTTGGCCATCGGCACCACGCCGAGATCGAACTTGTCGTAGTTCGGGATGGTGCGGTGCCCGATGTCGATGGTGCCCGGGCAGCCGAGCAGCGTGTTCGGGGTCGCCATGTCACTCTCGATCGCCGCGCCCGCGGTGACCATCTTAAACGTCGACCCCGGTGGGTACAGGCCCATCGTCGCGGTCGGACCGTCGGCGTCGGCCGCGGCGTTCTGCGCGACGGCGAGGATCTCGCCGGTGGACGGCTTGATGGCCACGATCATCGCCTTGCGGCCGACCATGTTCACCGCGTCCTGAGCCGCATTCTGCACGGCCCGGTCGAGGCTGATGGTGACCGACGGCGCCGGCTTGCCGGGGACCTCGTTGAGGACATCGAGGTCGGCGCCGTACTGGTTGACGCTGACCACGCGCCATCCGGCCTGGCCGAGCAGCTGATCGGAGACCTGCTTCTTGACCTCGTTGATGATCGCCGGCGCAAAGCGGTCATTGGTCGCCGTCATCTCCGGTTGCGGGGTGATGACGACGCCGGGCCGACGGCCGATGATCGTGGAGATCCGGTCGTTGTCGGCCTTGCGCAGTGTGATCAGGTCCAGCGGCGTGGTCGACGAGCTCGCCTGTTCGGCGAGCCGCTGGGGGTCGAGGGTGTTGTCGAACGGGCGCAGCGCATCGGTCACCGCACGCGCGGTGGCCATCAGGTCACCTGCGGCAGCCTTGGCGTCCAGCGCGTAGTGGTACAGGTAGCCGGGTACCAGCACGTCGGACCCGCCGAGTTCGTTGACCGACGCCCGGTTCGGCGCGTCCGCCCTGAGCTGGAGGCTCTGGTGCTCGCCGAGGTTCGGGTGTAAATCCGTTGTGTTCCAACGGACTTGCCAACGCCCATCTTGACGGATCATGTTCAGCTGGCCGTCGTAGGTCCAGGTGCGATCCTTGGGCAGGTGCCAGGTGTAACGGTACGAGACACTGCCGGTGTCTTGCGTGTACTTGGATCCGAGAACCTGCGCGTCGAGCTTGGTGGCCTGCAGTCCGGACCAGGCCTGGTTGATCGCGGTACGCGCATCGCCCGGCCGGTCGGACATGTCCGCCGCCGCCCCGGTGTCGCCTTTACCCAGTGCGGTGAAGAACGCCTGCGCCACAGGCGCAGGACCGTCGGGCCGTGGGGTGCAGGCCGTCATGCCACCTGCCACCGCTGCGACCAACAACAGTGAAACGGATGATGTGTACGTTGCCATTGGGACAGATGTTAGAAGTGTGACCAGCCCAAGCCACGTAGGCGCACCGAGATTGAATCGTGACTTTTTCCCGAGAATTGCCGCGGACGCGGTCAGTCGAGCAAAACTGTTGCGTACGTACCCAATTGAACGAACCCGATACGGTGGTACGTGGCGCGCGCCGCGACGTTGAAGTCATTGACGTACAGACTTGGCGTACGTCCGCTGCGCAGCACCGCCGCGGCCAGGGTCGCAGTACCGGCGGCACCGAGGCCCTGACCACGCCAATCCGGATGCACCCACACGCCCTGAATCTGACCGACCGTCGGGGTCTGCGCCCCGATCTCGGCCTTGAACACCACTTCGCCGTCCTCGAAACGAGCCCAGGCCCGCCCAGCGGCGATCAATCCGGCCACGCGCCGCCGGTAACCCCGGCCGCCGTCGCCCATTCGCGGGTCGATGCCGACCTCACCGATGAACATCGCAACGGCCGCGATCAGGTAGACGTCCAATTCATCCATGCGCACCGGCCGGACCGCGGGATCCATCGGGCACATGGGCGGGTCGGTCAACGTCAGCAGCGGTTGGCAGTCCCGCACTTCACGGGCCGGGCCCCACACCGGTTCGAGCTGCTGCCACATCGGCATCACCAACTCGGTGCGGCCCACCAGTGACGAGCAACGCCGGGGCACGCTCATCGCCTTGTCGGCAAACGCCCGCAGGTCCGCATCAGTCCCGCGCATCGGGACCAGATTCGCGCCGGCAAAGCACAACGATTCAGACGAACGGCTGCGCGTCCAGAGCTCTCCGCCCATCGTCGCCGGGTCCAGGCCAGAAGCACCGATCCGCGCCGCCACCATGCACGTGCCGACCGGATCTTCCTCGAAAACCTGCTGCACATCGGTCACGTCGCGGACCACCGAGACCCGCCGGTCATCGGCGACTCGGAACAGGGGTGGAGCGGACATCTGACCTTCTGTGTGGTTGCTGGTATCCCGCGACCGAGTGACTGACGTCACATGGCCTTGCTCAGCTTACGGTCACCACCGGCGAACCGCCTGCCTGACCCGCCCCCGACTCGGCAGCAATCCGCATCGCCTCTTCGATGAGCGTCTCGACGATCTGTGATTCGGGCACCGTCTTGATCACCTCGCCGCGAACGAAGATCTGTCCCTTGCCATTTCCGGACGCCACGCCGAGGTCGGCCTCGCGAGCCTCCCCCGGGCCGTTCACCACGCACCCCATCACCGCGACACGCAGCGGCACGTCCAGACCGTCGAGGCCGGCAGAGACCGCATTGGCGAGTTTGTAGACGTCGACCTGGGCGCGCCCGCACGAGGGACACGACACGATCTCCAGACCGCGCGGGCGCAGGTTCAGTGACTCCAGAATCTGGGTACCGACCTTGACCTCTTCGACCGGCGGCGCAGACAGCGAGACGCGGATGGTGTCGCCGATGCCCTCACTGAGCAGCGCACCGAACGCCACCGCCGATTTGATGGTCCCTTGGAAGGCGGGACCGGCTTCCGTGACGCCCAGGTGCAACGGGTAGTCGCACTGCGCAGCCAGTTGGCGGTACGCCTCGACCATGATCACCGGGTCGTTGTGCTTGACGCTGATCTTGATGTTGCCGAAACCGTGCTCTTCGAACAGTCCGGCTTCCCACAGCGCCGACTCGACCAAGGCTTCCGGGGTCGCCTTGCCGTACTTCTTGAGCAGACGCGGGTCCAGTGATCCGGCGTTCACGCCGATGCGGATCGGGACGCCGGCGTCACCGGCTGCCTTGGCGACCTCCTTGACCCGGCCGTCGAACTCCTTGATGTTGCCGGGGTTGACGCGGACCGCAGCACAGCCGGCGTCGATGGCCGCGAAGATGTACTTCGGCTGGAAGTGGATGTCGGCGATCACCGGGATCTGGCTGTGCTTGGCGATCTCGGCGAGCGCGTCCGCATCTTCCTGACGGGGGCAGGCCACCCGGACGATGTCACAGCCGGTTGCCGTCAATTCGGCGATCTGCTGCAGCGTCGAGTTGACGTCGTGGGTCTTGGTCGTACACATCGACTGCACGGCGATCGGGTAGTCGCTGCCCACCCCGACGTCGCGCACCATCAACTGGCGGGTCTTGCGCCGCGGGGCCAGCGTGGCTGGAGGCTCGGGAGCCACAGCCGGCATTCCTAATCCAATGGACGTCATGGCGGTATGTCTCCTATTGGAAGGGTCTGATGGGGTTGATGAAGTCGGCCGACACCGTGAGCAGCATGTAGCCACCCATCACCACCAGCACGACGTAGGTGACGGGCATCAGCTTGAGGTAGTTGATCGGCGCGGCCGCGGCCATCCCGCGCGCCGACGGCACGGCCGACCAGCACCAGGGTGCACGGGTTGGCGCGGGCGACGCCCTCGGCCTTGAAACCGGCGGCGGCCAGAACATGCCGCGAGGGGCCGTTGGATTCCAGACACGCCGCCTCGACCCGGTGCAAGCCGAGCGCGCCAAAGCAGGACGGCAGAACCGCGCGCACGGCATCGGAGATGAACCCCTTGCCGGCATGGCGTTCGCCGGCCCAGTAGCCCAGCGAACAGGTCTGCGCGACGCCGCGGCGGATGTTGGAGAGCGTGAGGCCGCCGACCAGCTCGCCGGAGCGCTTGTCATAGATGAAGAACGGATAGGCGCGGTCTTCGCGCATATCGCGCACATAGCGGCGCAGGCGACGGCGGAAGGCCGGGCGCGTCAGGTCGTCATAGGGCCAGGTCGGCTCCCACGGCGTCAGGAAGGCGCGGCTGGCGGCGCGCAATTCGGCCCATTCCTCGAAATCGGCGGCGACCGGCATGCGCAGCCGGGTGAGACGCCCCGTCACTTCGGGCGGCGTATCGAACCGCGCGATGCTGCCCAGAAGCGCCATCTCGGCCTAACCGAAGCGCGCCGCGAAACGCGCGTAGGATTCGAGGCGCTTCAAACCAAGCGCATCAAGCAAGGGACGCCGGAATACAACCCGCAGT
>ERZ650309.773-NODE-773-length-15374-cov-6.133429_pt1 | contig 15374 bp, 13 predicted proteins | sample MGYA00376245_ERZ650309 | MGnify/ENA primary metagenome ERZ650309 (study PRJEB26733, sample SAMN07839294) | wastewater metagenome | biome: urban; feature: wastewater treatment plant; material: waste water | place: USA: North Carolina | collected 2016-04-26 ...
CGGCATCACAGGTGGTGATGATGATCCGGTGGGGGATCGGGTAGTCGTCGGTGGCGTCGGCAGCCGCCGGGCCGGCCATCGTGAGCGCGGCTGATGCGCTAAATGCCATGGCCGCCAGACCAATTCGGAGCGATCGGAGTGTCATGCGCGATCTCCTGTGTTCGACTGGTGGGCCGCGTCTTCCAGCACCGAACGTTTGTCGGGGCAATAGAAATCAATTGCGGCGGCAAGAAACTGCCAGTTCTGTTCCGTTACGTTCTGCCGCGACAGGTTGGTGGCGAGGAACTTGGCCGACTGATAGGCATCCTGGTCGACGTGGTTACCCAGCCGCTGACACGCGATCTTGCCCAACCAGGCGTTGTAGTCCTTGGGCCCGTAGATCCCGTAGGTGTGCAACTGATTGGCGAAGTCGGTGTCGGGATCGGCGTGCGCGGTGGCTGAATTCCCCACTGCCACAAGCATTCCGATACCCAGGGCGGCCAACGCATGTACGGTTCGGTGCTGTCGCGTCATGCTGGACGCCTTCCTGATCGTGAACGTCGACCGGTCGTGGCGTTCGTCATGAAGCTATTCCGTGAAGTGGATCGAGTCAATCCACTTACCCCGATAGTGGTTCGGATTACACTCTGGACGTGAAGACCTGCCCGACCTCGGATCGACCGCTGCGCAAGGACGCCGAGCGCAACCGTCAGCGAGTGATCGACGCGGCTCGCGATCTGTTCGCGACACGGGGCCTGGATGCGACGCTCAACGAGGTGGCGCACCACGGCGGGATCGGCGTCGGCACGGTGTATCGCAGATTCCCCACCAAAGAGGCATTGTTCGAGGCCATCTTCGAGGACACGATCGATGAGGTCGCCGCACTCGCCGATTCGGGATTGGAATTCGACGACTCCTGGCAGGGCTTCGCCTGGTTCGTCGAAGAGATGTGCCAGCAGACCGCCACCGATCGTGGCTTACGAGAAATCCTGTACGGCAAAGGCGGTGGGGGCAATCGGGTCGAAGCGGCACGTACCCGCCTCGTGCCGAAGATCGCGAAACTTGTTGAGCGGGCCCAAAAAGACGGGCATCTGCGGCGGGGAATCTCCGATACCGACATGCCGATCCTGGGCCTGTTGGCCGGCACCGTGAGCGAATTTGCGGGACACGTCGACGCCGACCTGTGGCGACGGTACGTGGCGATCTTCCTCGACGGTCTGCGCAACCACGCCGGGCAGGAAGCGCTGCCGGTTGATGCTCTCGACCCGGAGCAGGCGGCTATCGCGATGACCACCCCGCAACCGGCGACCAGGGCGCATTCCTAGTAAATTCTGTTGCTGTACAACAGAATTCCGATATCTACGGGTCGGTCCGTCCTACTCTCCGAAGGTGGACTACCGGCAGTTACGTTCACCTTCAACACGGAATGATGTATCCCGGATCAGTAGTGGTATCCAGCCACTTCGCATACGCGTTGCCTCCGGCAGAACGCACTCTGGAACACACTTGACTCAGGGTGGTTCCACCCGGTGCGTAAACCGCGTAGATCGGGTTGCCTTCGTCCGACACCTGCCGAAGCGAAGGGCACGAGGTGTCAGTCCGGAGGTATCCAGCACCTGGGTACGCGTCGAGGAGTCGCTGCACCCCACCCTCGTACTCCCCAGGCGTGGTTACAGAACCGAGGATTACGACCGCCTGGCCATTGCAACTCGGATGCGTCATTGGGGTGGCCAGACCAAGGTCACCAGAAGGTATTGCTTGCGTCCGCGGAGGTTGGGTTGCAACAGGCGGCAGTCCGGAACGCGTGACTGTGACGGGCGGTCCTGTCACAATCACCGTTTGCGGTGGCATCGCACTACCCGTCACGGTCGCAGTGGACGGCGCAGGCGGGGTACTGGACGACGGCTGCCCCAGGTGAGCTCCGACGAATGCCACCAGCCCGACGGCCATAAGCAACAGTGCTACTCCGCCGAGCAACACCGCGCGAGAACCCTTCAGCGTTGACATCGACGTCAGGGGTAAATCCTGTTGCGCATCAACGAAAGTTGATGCAATGGGTGCGGCGAGTTGGGTAGCCGCCGTTGGACTAACTGAAGCAGCACCCGCTCCGGTCAGCGCAGCCGCAAAATCGCGACAGGTCACGTATCTCCGACCCGGTTCTTTGGACATCGCTTTGGTCAGGGCCATTTCGATGGCGCCCAGGTCTGGGCGAAGCGCTGTCAAGGACGGCGGAGCAGAAGACAGGTGGCTGCCGATGACGACTGCCGGATTGGTGTGAGCGAATGGCGGTACGCCCGTCAACAGATGAAACGCGGTGCACGCCAATGCATATTGATCTCCTCGGCCGTCGAGTGTTCCACCGGTCAGTTGTTCCGGAGCTGCGTAATCCACCGAGCCGACGGCCATGTTGGTCGCGGTCAGTCCACCACCGTCATACACGCCTCGAGCTACACCGAAGTCCGCCAATAGAACCCGCCGAGCCTCGGCACGAGGATCGGTGATCAAAATGTTCGACGGTTTCACATCGCGATGCAACAAATACCGCTGGTGTGCGTAGTCGAGTGCATCGGCGATCGCGGACACAATCTCGATAACATCCGCCGGCGGCATTCCGTGCGGATAGCGGTCTCGCAGTAGTTTCGCCGCATCGGTGCCTTCGACGTAGTCCATCGCGATCCATAACTGCCCACCCTGTTCTCCACGGTCGTGGACCGACACGATGTGCGGATGCCAGAGGGACGCTGCGATGTCAGCCTCTCGGGCAAACCGCAGTCGATATTCCGGGTCAGCGCTGACGGCAGTCGGAAGAATCTTCAGCGCTTCCAGACGGGGCAGTCTCGGGTGCTGGGCAAGATAAACCTCACCCATGCCGCCTGACCCCAGCAGGCGGACGATCGTGTAGCCAGCAAATACTTCACCCTCTGGAACCGGCATTCGCGCATCTTACCGACCACCGGCCATCGCCTGTCTCCAATATTGACGCGCCCGCCGTCTGGGATCCGTAAGGTTGCGCCATGCCCCGGCGAACAGCTGATGCAACCGGCGATGGCCTCACCCGTAGGCAACTGCTCCAGTGGTCCGGTGGTGCCGGAATTGCCGCAACTATCAGCGCCTGCGGCCGCAACCAAATTGCGACCACCGCCACATCAAAGGCCGCGGACCCCACCCCAAAGCCATCTCCTGTGCCTCCTCCTACCCAACCCCGGCCCGTCGCGAAGCCCACGCCAGCGCTTCTACTCTGCCGGGATGCCTGGGGAGCTCGACCACCACGGCCGGGAGGCCGACCCCACACCATCAGCCGCATGACGCTGCATCACAGTGGTGTCGTACTCGGTGACAACACCAAAGCGATTGCGCGCCTGCACCAGCATCAGCACTACCACCAGGAGAGCTGTGGCTGGATCGACATCGCGTACCACGTCGGTGTCGATCGCAATGGACACATCTACGAACTCCGGACTCCAACCCTTGCCGGCGACACAGCAACTGACTACGACACAACAGGCCACTTCCTCGTCGTCTGCGAGGGAGATTTCGACAAGGAGCCGATTACCGAAGCTCAACTCCACAGCACTGCCATGGCATTCGCGTGGGCCTCCCAGAAATTTGGCGTCGCCGATCGCACCGTGGCTGGCCACCGAGACTTCGCATCCACCGCTTGCCCCGGTGCGAACCTCTATTCGCACCTCACTTCACAGGACCTCGCACAACGCATCGAGAAGCTGGTGGAATCCGGAGGTGTTGACCTGCAGCTTGTGTGCGGGCGGGAAGCTGCACAGATCGTCGCTGCGATCGAGTCCGGACTGGCTTAGCTGGGTCCGCCGCTTCGCTTCCCGAAACCTCGTGGTCGCCGTAGCGCTCAGACATCCATCTTGCGTGACACTGCAATACAGTCTAAATTAGCCCCTATGTCAGGGGTGGCGGGCCGGTGACCGGCGATGGCCAGTTGCAGACCGAGGATGTCGCGCGCGTGAAAACACCACGACGGCAACGTGTTTCATTCGGCCGTCGAGTGCTCCGGCAGTGGATGCTGCTGGTGGCGGTGGTCGTCGTTGCGGTGTCAGGTTTTACCGTCTACCGCCTGCACGGCATATTCGCCTCTCACGACGTGACCTCAACACCCAACGGTTTCGCCAACGACACAGCTCCCTTCAACCCCAAGCACGTGGTCATCGAGGTCTTCGGCCCGCCAGACACGGTCGCGACGATCACCTACCTGGACGTCGATGCTCAACCGCAACGGGCCGATTCGGTCGCGCTGCCCTGGGCCTATGACACGACCACCACCAAGCCTGCCGTCGCAGTGAACGTGTCTGCGCAGGGCAACAGCGACTCGATCGGTTGCCGGATCAAGATCGACAACGAGGTCAAGGACGAGAGAACGGTGAATACCTTGCACGCCTTCACCTACTGCCTGGACAAGTCCGGATGAGCCCGCAGCCGTCGCATCGGGTACCCGACCTGATCCGACGCTACTCCGCAGTGATCGCCTTCTTCTGGCTGGCGCTGGCCATGGTGACGAATGTCTTTGTGCCACAGCTGGAAAAGGTCGCCGAAGCGCACAACGCGTCGCTGAGCCCCCAGGATTCACCGTCGCTGCAAGCCGCCAAACGCATCGGCAAGGTGTTCAACGAATTCAGTTCCGACAGTTCGGCAATGATCGTCTTGGAAGGCGACCAACCACTGGGGGCCGACGCCCACCACTACTACGACGGACTGATCGACAAGCTCACCCGCGACACCAAGCACGTCGAACACATCCAGAACTTCTGGGGAGACCCGCTGACCGCGGCCGGCTCCCAAAGTGCCGACGGCAAAGCCGCTTTGGTGCAGGTGTACCTCGCCGGCAACCAAGGCGAGTCGTTGGCCAACCAATCCGTCGACTCCGTGCGCAACATCGTCGCTCACACCCCGCCGCCGCCAGGGGTCAGGGCCTACGTCACCGGCGCTGCACCGTTGGTCACCGACCAATTCGAGGTCGGCAGTCACGGCACCTTGAAGACCACCCTGATCACCCTCGGCGTCATCCTGACGATGTTGTTGTGGCTGTATCGCCGCGTCACCACGGCGATCCTGGTGATCTTCACGGTCATGATCGAACTGACCGCATCACGGGGCGTGGTTGCGGTTCTTGCCAACGCAGGCATCATCAAACTGTCGACATATTCGACAAATCTGTTGACACTCTTGGTGATTGCCGCCGGGACCGACTACGCCATCTTCATTCTCGGGCGGTTCCACGAAGCTCGCTATGCCGGCCAAGACCGGGTCTCGGCGTTCAACACGATGTACCACGGCACCGCACACATCATTGCCGGATCAGGCCTGACGATTGCCGGGGCCGTGTTCTGCCTGACCTTCACCCGCCTGCCTTACTTCCAGACCCTCGGCGTCCCCGCCGGTATCGGCGTCCTGGTCGCCGTGTTGGCAGCGTTGACCCTGGCGCCGGCCATCCTGGCCGTCGGCCGTCACTTCGGTCTGTTCGAACCCGCGCGCGCGATGCGTACTCGCGGTTGGCGGCGCATCGGCACCGCGATCGTGCGGTGGCCCGGTCCCGTCCTCGTTGCGACCATAGCCGTGGCCCTGATCGGTCTGCTCGCCTTGCCCGGCTACCGAACCAGCTACGACACCCGCCCCTACATGCCCGCCAACGCTCCGGCCAATATCGGTTACGCCGCTGCGGAGCGCCACTTTTCGCAGGCGCGGCTCAACCCCGAACTGCTGATGATCCAAGCCGACCACGACATGCGCAACTCGACCGACATGATCCTGCTCGAACGTATCGCCAAGGCCATCTTCCACACCGACGGCGTCGCACAGGTGCAGTCGATCACCCGGCCGCTCGGCACACCGCTGGACCACACGTCCATCCCGTTCCAGATCAGCGCCAGCAGCGCAGGGCAGATCAACAACCTGCCCTTCCAGCAGTCGCAAACAGCCGACATGCTCAAACAGGTTGAGGTGATCAACAAATCGATCGATATTCTGCGCCAGCAATACGCGCTGCAGCAGCAGTCCAGCGCCATCACCGATGAGCAGGCCCAGGCATTCAAGCAGACCGTTGCCACCACCCAGGACCTGCAGCAGAAGATCGCCAACTTCGACGACTTCTTCCGGCCGCTACGCAACTACTTCTATTGGGAGCCACACTGTTTCGACATCCCCGCCTGTGCTGCGGTGCGGTCGGTGTTCGATGCTCTCGACGGGGTCGACTCCCTGACCGATCAACTTGGTGACGTCGCCAACAGCATCGCCAAACTCGATGCGCTGCAACCGAAGCTGCTCGCGTTGATCCCTCCGCAGATCGCCAGTCAACAGCAGAACCGCGATCTGACGATGACGAACTATGCGACATCCTCGGGTCTGAACGACCAGAGTTCGGCTGCACTGAAGAACGCCACGGCCATGGGCCGGGCCTTCGACAACTCCAAGACCGATGACTCGTTCTACCTGCCACCGGAGGTGTTCACGAACCCCGAATTCCTGCGCGGGGTCAAGATGTTCATGTCGCCGGACGGCAAGGCCGCGCGGATGATCATCACCCATGACGGCGATCCCGCTACGCCCCAAGGAATTTCGCATATCGACGCCATCCGCCATGCCGCGCGCGATGCCGTCAAGGGCACACCCCTGGCAGGATCGAAGCTCTATATCGCCGGCACCGCAGCCACCTACAAGGACATCGCCGAAGGCGCCGAATACGATCTCATGATCGCCGGGATCGCGGCGTTGAGCCTGATCTTCCTGGTGATGATGTTCATCATCCGCAGCGTCGTCGCCGCGCTGGTGATCGTCGGCACCGTGGCGTTGTCGCTGGGTGCTTCGTTCGGGCTGTCAGTACTGATCTGGCAGGACATCCTCGGCATCGATCTGTACTGGATTGTGTTGGCGCTGGCCGTGATTCTGCTGCTGGCCGTGGGATCGGACTACAACCTCCTGTTGATCTCCCGATTCAAAGAGGAACTCGACGCCGGGGTGAACACCGGCATCATCCGGGCCATGGCCGGCTCCGGCTCCGTGGTGACCTCAGCCGGTTTGGTGTTCGCCGCGACCATGGCCTCCTTCGTATTCGCCGATCTACGCGTTCTCGGCCAGATCGGCACCACGATCGCACTCGGTCTGCTGTTCGACACCCTGATCGTCCGGTCGTTCATGACACCGTCCATCGCCGCACTACTCGGGCGATGGTTCTGGTGGCCGCTACGGGTGCGCCCCCGACCGGCGAGCCAAATGCTGCAGCCTTACGGCTCACGCTCGTCGGTGCGCCAATTGTTGCTCTGGGAGGACGGTGACCCCGTGGCGTCGCAGAAAGGAGGGGCATCATGAATCTGTGGGCCGGCCTGACGATCGTTTCGGCTGTGGCCGCAATGTTTTTCGCCGTCTGCGCATTCGCCTACGTCGGCCGGATGGAGGCCAGAACGCCCGCGGTATTCGGCGAGAAGATCGGTGCCCACAAAGCTGTGCTGGCCAAGCTCCGCAAGCGAGAACCGCTGACGCAAAACGAGTTCGACTACGCGCAGGAACTCATCCACGACGCCCGGTCGCCGCTGGCGTACTCCATCCCTGCCGTGCTGTTCACCGCCAGCCTCTTCTACATCGTCGGCTGCCTCTATGAACTTCACGTCCACGGCGGCCACCCGTCGTTCCGGACCTTCATCGGAGGCTTCACCATGCTGGGCTCGTTGAACATAACCGGCCAATTGCACAGGGTTGCCCGGCTGCAAGGTCGCTTACGGCATGCTGTGGTAGTTGCCGAACCGTCGGCAGTGTGAGCACCGAAGGAACCAGCTGATGTCCACCACCGCGGATGCCGTGAAAAGCGGTGCGGACGAACCTCTTTCCGTCGCACCGGAGCTGATCGATGCTGCGGTACGTGCCGCCGAGACATTGGGCCGCGATATCGCCGAAGTTTCCATCAGCGCCATCGCCGCCGAGGCAGGCGTGTCCCGTAGCACGCTGATTCGCAAACTCGGCGGATCACGGGGTGCTCTCGACGCTGCCGTCCGCGCAGCCGGTATCGACCCTGGTGGCCGACCACCGGTGCGCCTCCGCGCACTAGCCGCTGCCGCCGATCTCATCAGCGAAAATGGCTTGGCTGCAACGACACTCGATGCCATCGCCGAACGCGCGGAGTGCTCGGTATTCAGCCTGCATGCCGCATTCGGCGGCCGCGACGAACTGCTGCGCGCGGTGTTCGACCAGTTCAGTCCCATTCGAGACATCGAGGCGTACTTCGCCCAGCCGCGGGGCGATCTGCACAGCACCGTGCACGGTTTCTACCGCACCGTGGCGAACGCACTCACCCGCGAGCCCCGCATCATGCCGGCGATGCTCGCCGAGATCTATTCGCGGCCGGCCAGCGCCACGGTGCAGGCGCTGTCGCGCTACGCGGCACCGCGAATGTTCGGGGCGCTAGGCGCCTGGTTCGATGCGGAGATCCGGGCGGGACAAATCCGCGAGCAGCCCGTACTGGTACTTGCCCAGCAGCTGCTCGGGCCCATCGTCATTCACATGCTGATGCGCCCGGCATTCCCCGATGTTCCTGGGCTGACGCTGCCCGACGTCGAGACGGTGTGCGCCGAGTTCACCGCCAATTTCATTGGTGCGGTGACGACTACTCAGCAGCCATCACCGGTCAGCTGATCGATACCAGCTCATGCACTGGGTCGATGGGCAAGTCGGTATCGACAGTGGCGTTTACTTCGACATAGTTGAGGTTGATAGCGCCGTTGTGGTTGTCCAAGAACGCGATATCGGCAGCGTCGCGGCCAGTTGCTATGCGCACCAAGGATTGTCGCGGGGCAAGTCCCGTCGCATCCACTACCCGCCATTGGCCATCAACCAGCGCTTCGGCGACGGTGTGGAAGTCCATCGGTGTACACCCGGGCGCATAGACCGCGACCAGGCGAGCCGGGACCTTCACCGCTCGCAGCAGCGCGACGACCAGATGGGCATAGTCCCGGCAGACTCCTCTGCCGGCCAGTAACGTGTCCACCGCGCCGTCGATCGGATCGCTTGAACCCGGGACGTAGTTCAGCCGGTACCCCACCCAGTAGGACACCTTCTCCAATAGCGTTGCGGCATCGGAATGTTGGCCGAACTCGGTGGCCGCGAAGCCGTACAGCCGGTCAGCTTCGGCGTAACGACTCGGGCGCAAGTACAGGGTTCGGTCGTACTCAGTAACCGGAGCCGGGTCCGCGTGGCCGATGATCGTCGCCGAGTAGCTGACGCTCAAATAGCCCGTATGTGCATCGAACGTGTGGATCCGGGTGTCATGCGCACCACGGATCTCGTGGGGCTGTACATAGTTGCCGTTCAACGTAATACACAGTGACTCCTCGACGGAGGCACCCGGATGGGGTGCTACGGCGATCTGAAATTCCAGAGTCGTCGGGGCGGTCACGTCGATGTTGAGTTGGGCACTCACCTGCCGCTGCATACGGCAGATGATGCCAGTACACGCGTGGTCTCGCTAACCGTCACTGGTTGTACCTGCCCCGTCTGCAGCTCGTCACTGAGCTCGTCGCATCGTTCACGCGTTTCCCGACCTGGACGGCGTGCATGACAACAGCCGGTTCTCCGGATCACGGATGCATCGCGCTGTTTGCGCCCGCCGCCGAGGCCACGGCGGCACGACCAGTCCTGTCCCTGCCATTGACCCACCCCGGCTCGGCGGCGCGTATCGCGGGCGCCGCACAACGCCTCGGCTACCTCGTCATCTAGGGCGACACACTGCGACGGTGCGGAGCTCGGTCACCGTTGAGAATCAAGCCCTGCGGGGCGATCGACGCCACGACGGAGAACCCGAACGGGTGAATATCGATGCCGCCAATCCGGTTGCCCGCGAACAGATCAGCAGGAGGCTGCGTCTCAGCTGGAGGCGATGAACGCTGGCCCCAATTCGACGTTGATGTCACGCGCGGTCAATTCGCGGCCGCACCGATTGCACGAGTGGAGCACTTCGGCATGTCCACCGCAGTCGCGGTGTCGGTACAGCAGGAACGGGCCGTCGGGCGCCATGTACTTGTCACCCCAGGTGCGTAACGCCATCAGAATCGGATAGAGGTCCATGCCCTTGTCGGTCAACCGATACTCGTGGCGGGTGCGACGTTCGTCCTTATACGCCGTGCGTTCGAAGATGCCAGCGTCCACCAGTTGCGCCAGTCGCTGCGCAAGCACGGCGCGTGAGAGGCCCATAGTGCTTTGGAACTGGTCGAATCGCCGGACGCCCATGAAGGCTTGACGCAACAAGATGAGCATCCACCGGTCTCCGAGCAGTGCGACCGGACGTGCGATCGAACACTGCTCATCCTCCAAGTCGCCCTGCGTCACATGCATCACGCTACCACTTGCGTTCTAATTCCGAACTCAGTAGATTGAGTTCGGAATTAGAACCCAATAATCCTGCTGCGACAGGGCAGCGCTTCGGACGGTCGAGAGCGCACCACCACCCCACGAAACGAGAACGACATGCCGCTCTACCAGGTGATCGCACACGAGGACCTACTCACGGACGACCTTCGTCGCCAGATCGCTGGCGAGATCACGAAGATCCATACGACGAACACTGGGGCACCGGCGGTCTTTGTCAACGTCCTATTCCAAGATCCGCAAGCCGGCCGTGTCTTCACCGCGGGCGAGCCGTCGCGCACCACGATCATCGTCGGCAACATACGCGCGGGTCGCGAGCTCGCCGTGCGGCAGGCGCTGCTGCGTGACCTTGCCGAGATGTGGACCGCGCAGACCGGCCAGTCCCGCGGAGAACTGCTGATGGCAATCCAGGAGATCGACCCCCGCGTGTCGATGGAAGCAGGCCTGATCATGCCCGCGCCGGGGCAGGAGGATGCGTGGTTCGCGGAGCATGCGGATCAACTCCGCGAACTCGGTCTGACCGCGCCCTGACCAGCGGATCGGCAATGTTTTGCGACCGCGACCACTCCAATCCGAACGGCGGCTCGGCAATAACTACATCAGCGCGTAGGCTCGGCTCTGGGTCGTGATCCAGCACGTCTCGAAGCGCGAACGTCGTATCGATTCCGTGTAGCGAGCTACGCATCCGGGCAATACCCAAAGCCTGCTCATTGATTTCATGACCGACGGTCTGCACTTTGCCGGCGCTCTTTGTCCAGGTCTGGATGAGTGCCTCGCTGATTCCGCACGCGGGGTCATAGACGAGACCTTTGGCGGGCGCCGCGAGATTCGATAGCAGTGTGGAGATTCGCGACCCCACCAGCCCGTGTTCTCCTAGCCCGTACCCTGCCGCGCGACCACGATCGGCGGCGACGCGCCTGAGTACTTCGTCGGCTGCTTCGGCCAGATACTCGGGTTCGATAGCGTCGACGAGGCCACCACGAAATGACAAATTCACTGAGATAACGACACTTAGGTGTCACCGACCTTGAGAAAGTGACAAGCGCGCCGAGACCCTACAATCGCCGCCGCGCTACCGCGCCATGTTCGTGAACCGCGAGAAGTGAAGCTGGTGCGCCACAGTGATATTCGCGGTCGGACCATTACGGTGCTTGCCAAGGATGATGTCGGCTTCACCGCCGCGCGGGTCTTCGCGGTCGATGGCGTCCGGACGGTGCAACAGCATCACCATGTCGGCATCTTGCTCCAAACTATTATGCAAGATTATGCAGTTTGACGTAAAATTATGCGTCCCTGCGACTGTACCATCGTAGACATCCTGCTCGCCAATGCTGGTGATTTCGATGATCTCGTCCCAGAACACGTCGCTTTTAGCGAGATCGTGCAATTTGCGATCATCCAACGCTGCCGCCACGCGATGGACCGTCTTACGTCCGGGCGATATGTGCCAACGAGACTCAGAGGCCGCCACATTCGTCGCCAACCTCAGATCGCGATTGGTCCAGCCCTTCGCAGACAGAGTCGATTGAATGATGGCCCAGACACCCGGCGGCACAGTGTCATTGCCTGGCTTGCGCGTGCGCCCACTCAAATGCGCGAGGACCTCGCGTGCCTTCTCACCGCGCGCACCATGCACCCCGACCTTGGTCAAGAAGGCAGTTTGATTCGCCGCTCTGTCGACCCACACATGCCAGCAGTCCCTGTACCCGACCTTGCGCTGCTTCACGATTCGACATTGCACCCCAACTCGGAGCAGCAGCATCATCACATCATCAGCCAACTGCCGGCTGGTCGTCGCGTAGTAGATGCGTCCCAGTCCAACCTTCGCGTCCCACCGCACCGAACCATCCGTCGCCCACAGATGCCGCAAGAACAGCGCCACCTGATCGTTGGGCAGCGCGAAAACCTCTTGGGGAACGAACTTTTCGTAGCTCCGCTTACCGAACAGCCCCAGCTTGTCCAGCCACGCCGCGATCGGGTTCCGCTTGCCGTGGGTCAACCGGTACGGGGCAGGCATCCGCAGCGTCGTCACGCGGGCAGCCGGGTACTCGTCGCGCACGGCCGTGACACCGAAGTGCCGGGCGGCACCAGTGACCGCAACCAGATTCGCCTCATCGATCGATGCGTACCGGATCGGCTGGCGCTTGACACACGAGCCGTCGCCGATCATGTGCGCGAGCATGATGATCTCAGACTCGTCCATGCGTTCGGTCTGCACCGGCTCGGGCACCCGACGCGGGGCAGCGACCCGAGCGCCAACCACCAAGTCTCCCAAGGAAACCCAACCGTCCAGCGTCATGAACGGGTGGTTGGCTGTTGCCTCGACCTGGCGCCCGGAAGCCAGCCGCACCTGGAAGACTTCCTTGTGCCCGCTGTAGAACACATTGGTCATCGGACGGGCGACCATGCGCTTGCGCTCATCGAGCGACCACACCAGCGGCCGCTCCCCCGTGGCCATCAGCTCACCGAAGGTGACCTCGGAACCGTTGTCGGCCCGGAGAATTCGCGTCGACGCGGTAAGGCAACCCGACTCACGAAGATCCGAAACCTGCGGCCGCTTATCGGTTCGCTGCTCGGGACCACGGTTGAGCTGAGAAATCGCCACCACCGGAACCTCGAGCTCCTTGGCCATCAGCTTCAGCGACCGCGAGAACTCCGAGACTTCCTGCTGCCGCGACTCGAACTTCTTGCCCGAGGTCATCAGCTGCATGTAGTCCACCACGATCAGTCGCAGGTTGGCCTTCTGATGCAGCCGACGGGCCTTGGCACGGATCTCCATCATGGTCAGGTTCGGCGAGTCATCGATGTACAGCGGCGCCTCGGAGATCTCACTCATCCGGCGGGCCAGCTTGGTCCAGTCGTCGTCGCTCATGCGGCCCGAACGCATATCGCCCAGTTTGATCTTGGCTTCGGCCGAGAGCAGTCGCATGACGATCTCGGTCTTGCTCATTTCCAGCGAGAAAATGACGCTGGCCAACTGGTGCTTGATCGAGCAGGACCGCATGAAGTCCAGTCCGATCGTCGAATTGTGTGTGGGCACCATCGAGCGGCCCGCGAGATACAGGTGCGCCTTGTTGTCGACCTCGACGCAGCGCACGGGAACCGAGTCCACCCGTCGCACATCGGCAATCGCGACCGGGCGGGTCAGCACGGCCAGACCACCCGGGGCCAGCGCCGGCTCCAGCCGGTCCGCACCCGGGCGTAAACCTGCGGTCGTGACGATGCCGCGGCCCGTCGGCCACTGGTGCGACGCGTCCGCGACGATGGTCGTGCCGTCAGCGAGGTCGATCTCGTAGCAGGGCCGCTCCTCCATGACCGGCGTCGCGGCGACCACGCGGGTCGGCCGACCGTCGGCGTCGATCAGCTCATCGCCGACCGACACATCGCCCATGGTGGTCCAGCCGCCAGGCGTGGGCAGCGGAGTGTCCAGCGCCAGCGCCTTACCGACACCGGGGCGCGCCGCGACGATGATCATCTGCCCGGGGTGCAGGCCGTTGGTGATCTCGTCGAGTTCGGTGAAGCCGGTCGGCACACCACGCGAGATGCCGCCCTGCGAGGCGATGGCGTCGATCTCGTCCATGGTGGGCTGCAGCAGCTCCTCCAACGCGACGAAGTCCTCGCTGGAGCGCGTCTGGGTGACGTCGTACATCTCGGCCTGGGCGCGGTCCACCAGATCGGCCACGTCGGCGCCCTCAGCCCCGGCATAGCCGTACTGGACCACGCGCGTGCCGGCCTCCACCAGACGGCGCAGCGTGGCCTTCTCGGCGACGATGCCGGCGTAGTACCCGGCGTTGGCGGCCGTCGGGACGGTGGAGATCAGAGTGTGGAGATAGGGCGCGCCACCGATGCGCTTGAGCAGACCGCGGCGATCGAGCTCGGCGGCGACAGTGATCGGGTCAGCCGGTTCGCCGCGGCCGTACAGGTCGAGGATCGCATCGTAGACGTTCTGGTGGGCGGGCCGGTAGAAGTCGTTCGGGCGCAGCCGCTCGAGCACATCGGCAACGGCGTCCTTGGACAGCAGCATGCCGCCGAGCACCGATTGTTCGGCGGCCATGTCCTGCGGGGGTTGGCGCCCGTAGTCCTCGCTGGGCGGTTCTTCCATGCCGGAATGACCCAGGTCGTCAACGACAGCCACGCAGTGGCCTCCCATCCCCCAAAACTGCCCGAACATGCATTCGAAATCCGCGCACGAATATACCGCGGTCCACCGACAGATATCCGCACGGAGGATCGCGGATCTGTCCCGCGACGGATCACGCTAGACGTTGCTACGGCACTACCAAAATGCCCCTGTTGACAACATTGTGGATGGAATGTGCACAGTCAGGCGCGGCGGTGTGCAGCGGTTGGGGATGACTTGTGGAAAAACGTTCACAGATTTCAAATACCTGCAGCTCAACGACCCTCGAACCAACCGCCAGGCTGTGTATGACAATTGCTTCGGCGTGTCATCGTGGGTTGCCATCTCGGGCGTGTTGTGTTGCCTTTTGAAGCCGGGCAGGTTAACAGTCAATTGTGTTAGCTAGAGGCGAAACGGCAGAAGGAGTTCGCCAAGAACTATCCACAACAGACAGCAACGCCCGGGTGAGAGTCAGGATCTGACTCTCACCCGGGCGGTTTACGCGTGGGATATGTCCCGGTACTACTCGGCGACGACGGCCAGCGAGACCGGCACGTTCACCGACGGGTGCAGCTTGACCGCGATCTTGTAGGTACCGACGGCCTTGATGTGCGCCTTCGGCAGCTCGACGGTGCGCTTGTCGAGGTTCGGGCCGCCGGCCTTCTTGATGGCACCGACAACGTCGGTCGCGGTGACCGAGCCGAACAGCTTGCCGCTGTCGCCACCAGCCTTGACAGCCAGCGACACGGGGCCGAGAGCCTCGATCGCCTGCTTCAGCTCGTTGGCGTGATCCAGGTCGCGAACCGTCTTGGCGTCACGCGCACGACGGATCTCGGTGGCCTGACGCTCGGCGCCACGGGTGGCCACGATGGCCAGGCCGCGGGGCAGCAGGTAGTTGCGGCCG
>ERZ650309.774-NODE-774-length-15373-cov-5.367737_pt1 | contig 15373 bp, 7 predicted proteins | sample MGYA00376245_ERZ650309 | MGnify/ENA primary metagenome ERZ650309 (study PRJEB26733, sample SAMN07839294) | wastewater metagenome | biome: urban; feature: wastewater treatment plant; material: waste water | place: USA: North Carolina | collected 2016-04-26 ...
CGCCGCCCGGCACGAAGATTTTGTGCTGCACAGGCAAATCGGCTCCGGCGGATTCGACCAGCGAAATGGAAGGCAGATGATTTGTGGCCACGATTTCAGCCAGCCGGGCGTTTTTGCGCGAACCGATTTCGCTGACTGCGCCGCCTTTTACCGTAGCTTCGTTGGCGATGATGAAACATTGCCGACCGGAAACCAGTCCAACGCCGCCGACTACGCCTGCTCCGACGAATTCGGCTTCCATGTTGATCCCGGCGAGCGGAGCAATTTCCAAAAAGTACGATCCTTCGTCCAGCAACATTTCAATGCGTTCACGCGGCAACAACTTACCGCGCGCGATGTGGCGTTTGACATACTGCTCACCTCCGCCCAGCGTGGACTTTTTCAGCTCTTTTTTCAGCCGCGCGACGTTTGCTGAGTTGGCGGCGTAAGTCGTCTGGTAACTTTCGGACTTCGTATCAACGAATGATTTGATCGGTTGCATCGTGCGTTGCCCAGTTGTTGCGTTTGAATTGAAGGATTGCTTGCAGCTGAGGCGGACAGTACGCACGGTGGTTTAGTCTGTCAAGATAGGATGGTTCAAAACACATAGGACGGCAGTTTCAAATAAGAACTGCCGTCCTATGTTGATTTTCGGATGCGGAGAAGAACGATTGCCCAAAAGAAAGGGCGTACAGAGATTCTCTAAAAACGTCCTGCATTTACATCCAGAAGGAATTTGATCAGCCCTTCGACATAAACTTTCTGGTCGTCGTACATGGCCATGTGGCTTCCGTTCGGACAAAACAGGTAACGGCCTTTCTGCACGCTTTTCGCCATTTGCTCCATGTGCGCAGGATCCATCGTGTCGTATTTCGCGCCGATGACCAGCGTCGGCGGTGTAATGTTGCGCAAATCGTTGGTGCGATCCCAGGTCAGCAGCTTGCCGCTCAATCCCAATTCGCTCGGCCCTTGCATCGGAATGTAAATGTCCTGGTTGATGCGTTTGAACGCGCGATTGACCGGATCAGGCCACTGATCCGGCGGCATGCGCAAAATGTGCTGCGTGTAATGATTCGGAATCAGCAATTCCATATAACGCGGATTGGCGTAATCTTTTTTGTCTTCCAGCGCTTTGATCTCGGCCAGTACTTTTTGATCCATCGCGGGCATCAACACGTTGTGCGCGTATTCGTTGTAGCCCGGACCGCTGGCCATCATGTTGGAAATGATCAGCCCTTTCAGATGCTGCTGATATTTCAACGCGTATTCCATCGCCAGCACTCCGCCCCAGGAATGTCCCAGCAGATAGAAATTGTTCTTGTCCAGTTTCAGTGCCTGACGGACTTGTTCGACTTCTTCGACAAAGCGCGGCAAATCCCACAGGGCCGGGTCTTTGGGCTGGTCGCTGTACGCTGAACCGAGTTGGTCGTAGTAGTAATACTCAATTCCGGCGGCTGGCAGGTAACTGTCGAACGCTTCGAAGTATTCGTGCGTCGCTCCGGGGCCGCCGTGCAACAACAAAACTTTCAGCGTGGGGTTGTTGCCAACGCGTTTCGTCCAAACGTTAAACTTTCCTTTCGGCGTGGAGATGGGAATGAGTTTGACGCCGCCGCTCAACGCGTCATCGCGTCCGGAAGAGTCCAGATAGGAATTCGATCCAACCGAAGCCGGAACAGACTGGTTGGAGTTTGCGCAGGCCTGCAACACCATCGCCATAAGCACGAGCAAAAGAGTTTTTTTCATAGGTGTCTCCATTCTGTTTCAGAATTGCAATCATCGCCTGTCCCCGATAAACGCGTATGACGTTTTTGTTTGGGCGAGATTGGTGGCATATGCCCTTCAAGTAACAGGGGCAATGCTCTCCTCGAAAAGTCGTCTTGATACTGTGTGAGCAAAGCTTTCGGGTCAATGGCCACGCCGATAGAGTTAGCCCGTGTGTGGAAAATTCAACCACGGAGAACACGAGAAAACAAAATCGTTGTCAGTGATTCCGTTGCGGCATAATTCGTGGCGTTAGTTACTTTTATACTGCAGAAAATTCCCTGATTGTTTCGCGATTAGCGCCTTCAACGGAAAGGGAGAATTGACCTACGAAAGTGTTCATCGCTTGGAAAATTTTTCGGCAAGTTTGGTACTCCGGGTGGGACAGAATTAGAGCGATGCCTTAATATACCTTTTGTTACAGCAACTTGACGTGGGATGATTTCTATCAACGACACCGAAATTTACACAGCTTTTGCTTGCCTGGAATCAGGCGAATCGGAATGCTTTGGAGCAACTGACGCCGCTGGTGTACCAGGAATTGCATCGGCTGACGCATAGATAGCTGGCAGCCGAACGACGCGGGCATGTGTTGCAAACGACAGCCTTGGTCAACGAAGCGTTTCTGCAGTTGATTGTTTGGAAAGGCATTGAATGGCAAAACCGGGTGCATTTCTGACGCGCTGACGGCACTCGACAAGCGCGATCCGCGGCAAGCGCGAACGGTTGAGTTGAGATATTTGGGAAGATTGAGTCTGGAAGACACCGCCGGGGTATTGTGAGTTTCCCTGAGCACCGTGCGCCGCGATTGGCCTATAGCGCAAGCCTGGTTACAACAGCAATTAAGCGCAACCACCTGACCTCTGACATGACACCTGAACGCTACAAACGCATTGGCGAATTGTTTGACGGAGCGCTGGCACTTCCGCCCGAACAGCGAACCGCCTGGTTGAAAGAGGTGTGCGGCGAAGATGCCACATTGCGTTCAGAAGTCGAAGAATTGCTGGCCAATCACGCAAAGCCCCAAGAGTTTCTGTACAAACCGGCCATGGACATCGCCGCCAAACTGCTGGCGCAAAATCAGCATTCCTTAGCTCCGGGCAAACAACTCGTTGGGCGATACAACATTCTTTCACTGCTGGGAGCGGGCGGAATGGGCGAAGTCTTCCTGGCAGAAGACACACGCTTGAAACGCAAAGTCGCGCTGAAAGTGTTGCCCGCAAACATCGCAGGCGATCCAGACCGGTTGCGCCGATTCGAACGCGAAGCCTATGCCGTGTCGGCGCTGAACCACCCAAACATTCTGACTGTCTATGAATTCGGCGAAGAACACGGCACGCACTTTCTGGTCATGGAATTGGTCGAAGGGGTCACCTTGCGCGAGAAAATCTCCGAAGGCGGTTTGTCGCTGAATGAAGCGCTCGCCATTGCCGAACAAACGGCGTTTGCGCTTTCGGCGGCGCACGCGGCAGGGATCATCCATCGCGATTTGAAACCCGAAAACATCATGCTGCGCGCGGATGGCATCGTGAAAGTTCTGGATTTCGGATTGGCCAAACAAGCTGGTCCAGCCACGCAAGCGGTGGATTCCGAAGTAAAAACGCTGGTTCAAGTGACGAATCAGACGAAACAAGGCGTGATTGTCGGAACGTTGCGATACATGTCGCCAGAACAGGTTCGCGGGCAAACCATGGATGTCCGAACGGACATTTTCAGTCTGGGCGTGGTGCTTTACGAAATGCTGACGGGGAATGACCCGTTCAACAAACCGACCGCGATTGATGTGATGGCGGCGATTCTGACGGAAAACCCGCCGCCGATTACCGAGCAACGGCAAGACGCTTCGCCGGAACTGCAACGCATTGTCAGCAAAGCGCTCTCCAAAAACCTTAACGAACGTTACCAATCCAGCAAAGACCTGCTTGCCGATTTGAAAGAGCTCAAAGGCGAACTGGAATTTTCCGCCAAGCTGGAACGCACGACGGGGACGGCGAAACCGGTTCGCACTGATGAAGTTGCGCCCCTGACTTCGACCGCGCTTCCGGCTGTGGTCACTGCGCCTAAACGATTTTCGGCGCTGCAATTGGCGGCACTGCTTTCTGTAATGGCGTTATTGTTTGCTGCCCTTTGGTGGTTCTTTGCCAGAAATCGTGGTGAAAGCTTCTCTCCCGCTTCCTTGAAGTCAGTGGAAATCACCAGTTGGCCCAGCGCGCCGGGCGAAGTTTACAGCGTTGGTTCGTTTTCTCCCGATGGGAAAGTGATTGCGTTCACGTCCGCCAGAAGCGGCAGCAAAAACATTTGGGTGAAGCAGACGGCTTCAGGCGAAGCGATTCAAGTGACCAAAGACGATTCCGCCAACGAAAATCCGATCTGGTCGCCGAACGGCGATGAGATCGCATTCTTTTCCATACGGGGAAATCATCCGGGCATTTGGCGCATTCCAGCCTTTGGCGGAACTCCGGCTTTGGTCGCCACCTTGCAAGACGGCAGCGTCTGGCCCAGGCGCTGGTCAAAAGACGGCTCCGTCATTTATTACGAATCCAAAGGAAATCTATTCGCGCTCAATGTTCAATCAAGCCAGGCCACCCAGTTGACCGATCTGAGCGCCTTAAAGGTCAATTCGGATAGCATCAGCATCTCGCCGGACGAACAACGAATCTCGTACATCAGCACATCGGCAGAAGGGCGCAGCAGCGTTTGGGTCGCACCTTTGCGCGGCGGCGCTCCACAGCAAATCGCCAACGACGCGGGACATAACCGAAACACAATTTGGGCGCCCGATTCAAAAAACGTTCTCTACAGCTCAAACGTGGATGGCGTTTATCAAATCTTTGCAGCCAATGTTGATGGACGCAAACCGGTGCAACTGACCTTCGGCGATCTCAACAGCTTTGCATTGGATGTTTCCTCGGACGGCGTTCGTGTTCTGTACGGTTCCACCAAAGAGGAATCGGACGTATGGGGAGTCAAGGTGTCGGGCGGCGGTGAGTTTGCGTTGACGTCTGATCTCGGCTGCGAACTGTGGCCGGATGTTTCGCCCGATGGAAAGTTGGTCGCTTATCAAGCAGTGCGGAACCTGAGCCAGGGCGACAAAATCTCTAACTGTTCGATTCTGACCCGGCCAATCAATTCCGCTGGTGCAGACAATTCGGATCAGGCAGTGCGGGTTGCGGATGATGGCGCGCTTCCCAAATGGTCGCCGGACAGCAAAAAAATTGCGTTTATGCGGTTGGTTGGACGGGAGCAAAGCTTGTGGATGGCAACTGTGGAAGGTGAAAAAAGACAGTTGGCAACAGGCGGGCTGCCTTCCATCGAATATTCTTTTTTGCCTTACTTGCGGGTGCAAGCCAGCAGTTTCAGTTGGTCTCCTGACAGCAAGAACATTGCCTATTGCTCCGATCGAAGCGGCCAGCGGAACCTGTGGGTGGTTGCCGCAGACGCTTCCAGCGACGTTCAGATGACGAATAATGGCGACCCGAATCTGCACATCAATTGTCCGCTTTGGTCTGTGGACGGCAAGTTCATCGCGTATTCATCCAAGCCGAACAAAGTCTCTGCTGGTGAAAAAACGGCTTATGGCGTGTGGACGACTGAGGTGGGAACGAAAGCTTCCAAGGCAATTTTTCAATCGGATTCTTTTCTGCGCTTGATCGGATGGTCGCAGGATGACAAAGAATTGATTCTTGCCACGTTCAAAGGCAGGTCCAGCAGCGCCCGCCCTGCGGAAGTTGATTTAGTTCGCGTTTCGGTTGCGACAGGCGACCAGAAAACGCTTGCCACGCTTCAGGCTGCTTATCTTTACAACATTCATTTGTCGGCGGATCGAAAAACAATCGCGTTCACATCGCGCCAGGATGGAAAAGATAATGTCTGGGTGATTTCGGCAACGGGCGGCGAAGCCAGGAAGTTGACGGCAAATAACGACCTCAAACTTTATTTTTCCAGTTTGGCCTGGTCACCCGACGGCCGAGCAATTTATTTCGGCAAGCAATCCAGACACAGCTTGCTTTCGATGATCGTCAACCTCAAATAATTCGGATCAACCCGTGTCGGCAGCTTGCGCGTAGACCAGGGCTTTTTACCAGGCCTGAATCCTTGTCGTCGAACTGCTGACACACAACCAAAATAAAAAAAGGAGACCCCACCAATATGTCGAATCTATCCATCACCAAAAGAATCTTCATCGTGTGTTCGCTGGCGTCCTTGTTGCTGATCGGCGCAATGGCAGCGCAGAACGACAAGAAACCTGCCAAACCCGCTGCTCCGGCAAAGCCTGCAAAAGTGGATTGTTCAACGGTCGCCGACGCCGACATCGTCAAAGAGATTCAGGAGAAGATCAAAGCCGATGCGAAGTTCAAAGACCAGTTGAAACAGATCAATGTCAGCAGCAAAGACAAAGTCGTCACGCTGAACGGCTGGGTCAAAGGCCAACCCGCCAAGGTCACCGTGGGCAAATACGCCAAAGCCGCCAAGTGCGTGAAGTCCGTGGCAAACAACCTGGGAACCAAACTGAAGGTTGGATGCAGCCCCGGACAGAAGCCTTGTGGCGACATCTGCATTGACGAAAAATCCGACTGCAACATTATGAATTGAAGATTGAAGAAAATCTCTTTTCACACGGTGCTGCGTCTGACTAAACGAGGTGTCTCTTTTGGCTTGGACGCAGCATTGCCGTTCACAGGAGAAGTAGATGAAAGATCGAGCAACGTTATTGATACTCGCCGCCATGATTGCTGTGATGGTCTTTGCGAATCCTTTCTCCGTTACCAGCCAGCAACCCCCAATCCAAAATGTTCAGAAGCCATCCGGGGAAAGCCAGGCTTCGATTGAAGCTTTAGAAAAATTGCGCAGTCTGGCAGCGAAGCAAAAAACATATCAGGTCGGTTACAGCCCGGCGATGGAGCGCAAGCTGACCCAGTTGAGCGGAATCGAAATTCCGCGCGGCACGGTTCGGCAGGCTTTGCAGGTCAGGCAGAAAGCGAAAGCTGCCTTGGCCAAATCCATTCAACAACGCGAGCAGTATTTCAAGACACACCCGAATGAGTTCTTTGAATCGAAGGATATTTATTTGGAGATCAAAACCAATCTGCAAAATGCGTATCCTGGCCGGCAAATCCCTAACGATGCCCAAGGAATGGTTCCTTTTCTTCCCGCCTTTAACTGGCTTGACCAGAATGTGGGTAGACCGAGAGTCAAAAATCAGGGTAGTTGCAATAGTTGTTGGGCCTTTGCGACGTTGGCGGCCTTTGAGTGGAGCTTTCATATTCAAAAGAGAAGGCTCACCATCATGTATGGTCGCTACGGCGAGACGCTTCCATCGGGGGAACGCGTAAAAATAGCAACTGTCACGCCACCATATAAGTTGCTTTTTTCCGAACAGAAGCTGATTAACTGCGCCGGCAAGGAAAACAGTTGCAGAGGGGGATGGCACGGCAGTGCGTTCAACCATCTGGTCGAATTTGGTGCCCCCTTTCCCTGGGACAGCCCCAGCGACACCACGCGGATTGAATACACCGGCAAAGATGGAACTTGCCAAGGGCTGAAAGTGAACACGGGATTTCAGGCGCTAACCTGGGATTATGTGAATTATCCGCCCGACAAGATTCCCTCGGTCACGCAATTGAAAACCGCCTTGCTGGAACACGGGCCAATCGTTGTTCTGGTGCGCATCACGGAAGCCTTTCAGGCATATCAAGGTGGCGTATTCAACGAACGTGCGCCGGGAGAGATCAACCACGCCGTAGTCCTGGTCGGATGGGATGATGCAAACCGCGCCTGGCTTATCCAAAATTCCTGGGGGGAAGAATGGGGCACAAAGATCAAAGTAGGTCCGAGCGCCACCGAAACCGGCGGCCTGATGTGGATCGCCTGGGACAGCAACAGCATTGGCAAATATGCCGCGTGGGTAGATGCGGCCATTGAATATCGTTAGGAAGGGGATATGAAAACCAGTCTGATTCTGACGTTTTTCCTGTTAACGGCGTTAGTTGTAATTCAATTGCCGTCATCGGCGATGCTCCAACAAAATCGCAAGCCTCGTGTTCAGCAATCAACTAATACCGGCGAGGCTTCCCCCGAAGCGCGCGCCAAGCTGCGAAAACTGGCAGCACAAAAGAAAACGTACAAGGTCGGTTACAGCCCGGCGATGGATCGCAAAGAAGCGCAACTATCGGGTATCGAAATCCCCAAAGACGAGCCTCAGCGCGCGCTGCTCAAGCGTGCGGAAAATCAGCGCAAATGGAATCAGTATCTGGCCGACCTGAAGCAACAAGAGAAAACCGGAATGCGCTTTAACCGCTGGGCTGGGCCGGAACAAGAGATACGGGATCAGGTTCGCAAAGAACGTCCGGGCGTTACCTTGCCGGAAAAGCTGGGCGATCTGGCTCCGCTGGTTTCCAGATTCGACTGGCGTGATCACGGCGTGTATTTGAACGTCATGGATCAGGGAAACTGCGGGAGTTGTTGGGCATTCGCCACCACGGCGGCGTTTTGGAGCAATTCCGCCATCAATTCCAGAAAGCACAATCCTGAAGTGAGTAAAGTTGGTGCGGACGGCAAATTGGAGTGGGATATTGCCAACGCGCCAATCCCGCCTCCCTTGATGTCAGCTCAGCCGTTGCTGAATTGCATCGCCAAAGACAAAGGCGATTGCAGCGGCGGCTGGCACGGCAGCGCCTTCAATCATTTTGTCGAATTCGGCGCGATCCTCAGCAATCAGGAATACGCCGCCAAAGTGAATCCGTGCAAGCAAAAGCTGGGAACCAGAGCCGTCACCTGGGATTACGTGAATTATCCGGTAGACCAACTTCCATCCGTCAACCAACTGAAAGCAGCGTTGCTGGAACATGGCCCGCTGGTCGGGTTGATTCGCATAGATGAACCACTCAAAGCTTACAAAGGCGGAGTCTTTAACGAACGCAATTCGGGAACGGTCAATCACGCCGTCTTGCTGCTGGGCTGGGACGACCGCAAAAAAGCCTGGCTGTTGCTGAATTCCTGGGGCACTCAGTGGGGTGAAGACGGATATGCCTGGGTCGCCTGGGGCAGCAATAACGTCGGCATGTACGCCGCCTGGATCGAAGTGCCTTAATCACAAAACTGACTGAAGACGCTTACTGTTCCGCCCGGTACGGCAAGTGCAGAAACTATGAACGACAAGAAGCTGTATTCGTGGTTTCTTGGCCCGAAGGCCGAGAACGCTGATTTTTTTGAACGGCTGGTGCTGGAAGCTCTGCGAGATTGTGTGTTCTGGCGGCGCAATTTTCATCCCGAAGACGACATCATCATCACCGAACGCGTCAAACGCGACGATTCGTTTCAGGATTCGCATTCAATCATCCAGCAGGAATTCATGAGCATGCTGGCCAACCTGAAACGCGATGTGCCGTTTTACAGCCCGCGGTATATCGGCCACATGCTGGGCGAACAATTGCTGCCCGCGATGGCCGCGTATTTTGCGGCGATGCTGCACAACCCGAACAATGTCAGCCTGGAAGCCTCGCCGATCACCACGCAGTACGAACTGGAAGTCGCCGATCAACTGGCGCGGCTGATGGGGTACACAGGCGAAACCTGGGGGCACATCACTTCCGGCGGAACAATCGCCAACTTTGAAGCCTTGTGGGTGGCGCGCAATCTGAAATTCTTTCCCATCGCCGTGCGCGAAGCGGCGCGCGCGCTGAATGTCGCCGAATTGATTGTCACTCTGCCGACGGGCAAGCGAACCAATCTGGTTGAGCTAGAAGACAACTGGGAATTGATTAACCTTGACCCGGATGAAGCGCTGAGTTTGCGCGAGCGGCTATGTCTGGCTTACGGCGCGAAAGACGCGGCGCTGACTCCGGCGCTGGTTGAACGGCAGGTTGACCAGGAACTGGCGGCGCACACACTTTCGGGAAAAGGCATTCAACGGTTTTTCGCCGAATTGCGCTCGGCGAATGATACGTCGTTGGCTCCCGCCGTGCTGATGGTTCCGGCAACATCGCATTATTCAATGCAGAAAATTGTTGAGGCGCTGGGAATTGGCAAACATCAGTTGGAGATGTTGCCAGTGGACGGCAAATTCCGCACGGATGTCGAAGCCTTGCGCCAGCGATTGCAACGTTGCATCGCCGAACGCCGCCCGGTGATCGGAGTGGTTTCGGTGCTGGGCACAACCGAAGAAGGCGCGGTGGATCTGTTCGACAAAATCGCTGAACTGCGCGACGAAATGCGCGCCCAGGGCCTGACGTTTTATCACCACTGCGACGCCGCCTGGGGCGGTTATGTGCGTACGCTGTTTTACGGACAGAATGGCCAGCCGGTGAAAACTCCAACGGCGATTCGCGAGCTGACGCAAACCTGGCCTTCGGATGAAATCTTTGAAAGCTACAGTGCCATCCACCGCACGGATTCGGTGACTATTGATCCGCATAAACTGGGCTACATTCCATACCCGTGCGGAACGATTGTGTTCCGCAATGCCAACGTCAAGGATTTGGTTTCGACCGAAGCTCCATACATTTTTCACGGCGAAGAGCGCCGCGAACGTCCGTTTATCGGCAAGCACATTCTGGAAGGTTCCAAACCCGGAGCGGCAGCAGCGGCTTGCTGGTTTGCGCATCGCGTCGTGCCGCTGAATCAGGATGGTTACGGGTTGCTGATCGGCAAAAGCATTCAAAGCACTCAGGAATTGGCGTATTGCGTAGGCCGTGAACTGGCGCCGGAACTGGCGAAGCAGGGCATTGTGTTGCGCATGCTGACTTCGCCGCCGGACGGCAACATTTTGTGTTTCGCCGTCAACCGAGCCGGCAATCCAAGCTTGCGCGAGATGAACCGGATCAATTTGGCGATTTACGACGCGCTGAAATTTCACCCTGAAAGCGTGATTCAACATCACAACTTCATCATTTCCAGCACGTCGCTCAATTATGGCCAATACGGATTGAAAGGCGGGCAAGGCAAACACAGCCTGGAAGACCATCTGGATGCGTTGGGAATTCCCGAAGCGCAGTTTGCCGAAATCGGCAGCGTGAAAGTGTTGCGTTGCACGGTGATGAATCCCTGGATGGCATTGTCGCGCGGTGGCAAACCGGATTACGGCGCGCTGTTTGCCGAAGTCTTGAAACAAACCATTGAACAAAACATCAACGGAAACGGTTGAACGGTTCCGTGAAAGGTTTCAGGTAATAGGCCAAGAACGCTTGCAGCCATTGCGGCTGTAGCTTAGGCTCCGCTTCCGCCCGCAACATTCTTATTCAAAACGGAAAATTTCAATGTCACGGTTCATCACGTTCACCTTATTGTTGATTGTTTGTGCGCCCGTTTGTCTGGCGCAGCAAACAGGGAAAGCTGCCACGCCGGAAAAGCCCGGCGTCCCCGAAAAGCCAAATACTGAAGACGCAAAACCCGCCGACGCCAGCAAACGCGTCGAACTGAACATGCTCGGCAAAACGGATTCGGCTTCGGGCGAAAGCCGCCGCAACGAAAACGTCCAGTTCAATTTGGTGGACAACGGAGCTTTGAAGGAGTTGAACGTCCGGCTGGGAACGACGGCGACCATCATTCGAGAATTCAATCCGGCGGGCAATTATTTCGGTTCGGAATTTGGCAATGCGCCGCGTTCGGCGATGACGCTGCCCGGTTCGCTGCGTTCCGGATTTCACGGCCAGCTTCACGAAAGCCATTTGAACAGTGTCTTCAGCGCGCGATCGTTTTTTCAGGTCGGAACCGTTAAACCTGCGCACGAAAACGATTATGGATTCAACACCGGGTTCGATCTGACCACGCGCATCAAGTTTTTCATTGACGCCAGCCAGCAAAAAATTCGCGGTTCGGTGAATGGCAATGTGCTGGTTCCCAGGCCGGATGAGCGGACTCCGCTGACGGCTGATCCGGCGACGCGGGCGCTAGTGGCGAAATTTCTGGCTGCGTATCCGGCGGAATTGCCGAACCGGACGGACATCAATCCGCGTGCGCTGAACACCAACGCTCCCCAATCCATCAACAATAACCAGGCGAATTTGCGGCTGGATGACAAACTGTCGGCGAAAGACTCGCTGGCGTTGCAGTATCAATTCACCAATCAACACGTGGATGCTTTCCAGCTTGTTGCTGGGCAGAATCCCGACACTGACACCAAATCGCATTTGGCGCGCATCGCCTGGACGCGTGCCTGGGATGCGAAAAACGTGACGACTCTGTTGCTGAGTTACGACCGGGTCAGTTCCTTGCTGCAACCGGAAGAGAACGCGGTTGGCCCGTACGTTTCGCCGTCCGGGTTGACCAGCCTGGGGCCGGACGGAGCCATTCCGATTGATCGCGCCCAAAATCAGATTCGCGCTGCCGCGCAAATGCAGCGCGTCGCTGGGAATCACACGTTGGCCTTCGGCGCGGGCATCGTTCGCCGTCAAATTAACGGTCGCGAAACTGACGTGCATCGAGGCTTTTTTTCCTTCAGCAACGATTTCGGAACGGACGCCGTCACCAATTTTCGGATGGGACGTCCGTCGCAATACATCGGTTCGGTTGGCAACACGCATCGCGGATTTCGGTCGTGGGAAGCGAACCTGTACGCGGGCGACAAATGGCAACTTTCACCGCGGTTGAATTTGCAATACGGGCTGCGCTGGCAACCGGTCACCAAACCGATTGAAGTGAATGGCCTGAATCGGATTCCCTATGACAGCGATTGGAACAACATTGCGCCGACGGCTGGCTTTGCGGTTCGCTTGCCCAAGAAGCTGGGCATCTTTCGTGGCGCATATGGCACGCATTTCGGCGAAATCTTTTTTGTCAGCTACCAGCAGATTCGCTTCAGTCCGCCGCTGAACAATAAAGTCGTCGTGGTTGCGCCGGAAAGTTTGCTCAATCCGTTTCAGGGAAAGGTCGGCAAACCGACCGTGTACGCGTTGGACCCGGAACTGGCGACGCCGTATTCCCACCAATACAACCTCAGTTGGGAACCGGAATGGAATAAAAAGCTGCGGTTGCAGCTTGGTTATGTCGGCAGCCGGTCTCATAAATTGTTGGTGCTGTGGTATCTGAACCGCGCGCATCCGGTGGCCGACCTTTCCAAAATCACCACCGCGACGGTCAACGACCGCCGAGCCAATCAGGACATCGCCGATTACCGGTTGACGGTGAACGGTTCGCGCGGATATTTCGATGCCGCGCGCGTTTCGCTGGTGTTGCCGAACTGGCACGGACTGACGGTGGATAGTTCATACTGGTTCAGCAAAGCGATTGACCTTGGTTCCAGTTACACCAACACGGCCAACGAAAACGATTCGCGCAAATCGCGCAGCCAGTCCGAAGCCATTACTCAACGCGATATGAAAGGCTTGAGCGATTTCGACCAAACGCATGCGTTTTTGCTTAGAACCAGTTACGCGATCAAGGCGCCGAAATTCAGTCGCGCATTTTCAGCGGTCGCCGATGGCTGGAATTTTTCGACGGTTGTGCTGGTCAAAACCGGGATTCCATTCAACATTTCGGCAGGTTCGGACGCCCCCGGTTTTGGCAACGTAGACGGCAATGGAGGCGACCGACCAATGTTGCTCGACGCTTCGATTCTTGGTCGGACGATTTCCAATCCCGATACTTCTCGGCTGTTGTTGCCTCGCTCAGCGTTTCGCTTCCTCAAACTGGAAGAGATTGCCGTTTTGAATGAAAGCGGTTCGCTGGGACGAAACGTCTTTCGCAAAGGACCCATTCATAACGTCAATGCTCAGTTGTCGCGGTCGTGGTCGTTCAAACATGACTTGCGGCTGACGTTTCGCGCCGAATCCGTCAACCTGTTCAACACGCCGCAATTCGCCGAACCGGGATTTGAATTGGCCAACCCGAATTTTGGCGCAATCACCAACACATTGAACGACGGGCGCACATTCAAATTCACATTGCAGCTTGGCTGGTAAGTGGAATGAGACGTTGATGGCTTGGGCCTTTTTAGGAGAAATTCAAAAAAAGTGAAATCCAGCCGCAAAACTTTTTACCTCTGCGACAACCGATGGCATAATCCTCCCGCTTTACGACGGTTGTCCCCAAGGATTCAGTATTCGCACCTGCGCTGTAGCCTATTATCTGGCGCCATAAATAATTCAGTCGCTCTTGTCTAACCATGAAACGCAAGGTTGGTGCGGATGACATGACCTTTTTTATTGCGGTGTCTTGCCTTTGGCATGGTGATTCATCGCGATAGGCTTGTGCCATCTGATAAAGCACATCAATGATTGCTTTCGTGATTTAGCCTAATGCGAAGACATAGGAGTATTCGTGATGGTTAGTCCAGCATCATTACCACCCACTCAATTCAATTCCGAGCATCATTACCCGATCAGTGCGTCAACTCTGAAAGGGGCTTCTTTTGGGTTGTCTCGCCTGAATCTGTCCGATGCAGTAACCCCAGTCATTCATCTCTCTGGGAACATTACTGGTCAGGCTGACCAAGACCAATCCAAAGCAGACCAGGGGACAGTTGCATCAAAGCAAGATGGGAAGCAGGCCGGTCAATCAGCCAATCAACCGGCAGATCGCCGGACGTTTTGGGAGCGCGTGTTCAAACTTGCTCCAATGAACAAACGTCTGGAAAAAGTCCTGGCCGAAGATTGGAAGTTTACCGACATTAAACCTCGTAACATCGAATGGCTGCTTTCGGAAGAAGGCGAAGAAGCCCGGATATTCTTTCTGCAAGGTTCGAATGCCCGCCAATACCAACGACTGGTCAAGGAATACGGATGCGGATTCGAAACCAGAACCGGAAAGGTGGTAGACGATTCGTTTGATACCCTCAGCGAATACGGGCCAGAGCTTCTCGAAAATTACAACGTGCTGATGGATAACAAGACCATCATCAAACGTTATTTTGCCGGAGTGTTTCGGGACGGAAGAATCGGCACCCAGGCGCTGATCCGCATCAGCAATTCCATGTGGTTCGGTCCCTTTGAAGCTCCGAAGTTCAGACAATTTGCCGGATTCCTGCACGATCGGTTTCAAGTTCCCGATCACGTCGTTGGTCCAATGCTGACCAGCGTCGGCGATTCGCTTTGGTTGCGGCAGGTGATGGCACGTCGTAATTCGCCAGACCAGTTTAAGCAGATCCTGAGCAAGATCGCTTCGTCCAGCGAAAATTCCGGAAACGCGTTTGCTCCGGCCTTGCAACTTATGGTCATTGGCGAAGAGCACAAGATTCCTTACACCACGCTGGTTGCTTTTCTGGAAGACCTGAAATTGAGGCCGAATGATTTCGGCCCGTTCAGCGCCATCGAATTCAATCTGGGCGCTTACCGGATGGCCAGCGACATCAAATGCCCGACCTTTGCCCAGTATGTCCGCAAGCTGCTGGATGAATACGGCCCGGACATCAATCAGGAATCCGCTCGAATGCTTCTGTATTCGTACAGGGAATTCAAGAATGATGGCGACGCGCTGAGTTCGCTGCTGTCTCCGAAGTACAACGAAACCAAAGCCTTTTTGAAGAGCGTCGGAACCGTTTCCACCAACATCTGGAATTTGCAGCGAATCGCGATTTTGACGCAGACATTGACGCCGGAAAAACGCGCAAAGATCACCCAGATTGCTCGTCAGTTGGCTGCCGAATTGACGGTCGCCGACATCATGTTCCTGGCGGAAATCTCCGACAACGACGAAGAAG
>ERZ650309.775-NODE-775-length-15368-cov-4.502775_pt1 | contig 15368 bp, 16 predicted proteins | sample MGYA00376245_ERZ650309 | MGnify/ENA primary metagenome ERZ650309 (study PRJEB26733, sample SAMN07839294) | wastewater metagenome | biome: urban; feature: wastewater treatment plant; material: waste water | place: USA: North Carolina | collected 2016-04-26 ...
CATGGCGCTGGTGGCGGCGAGGCCTCCAAACAGGGGGGACACGACATTGGCGATGCCCTGCGCGATCAGCTCCTGATTGGCATCCGCCCGGTCATTGGTCTGCTTGTCCGCCACCACGGCGCAGAGCAGCGATTCAATGGCGCCAAGCAGTGCAATGGTCACCGCAGGTGGAATCAGGCTGCCGAGTTGTTCGATGGTGAACTCTGGCATTGCCGGGAACGGGATCGCCGCCTTGATCTCGCCGAACTTCGAACCGATGGTGGCAATGCCCGTATTGCCCCAGAGCGTGAGCAAGGTGGAGAAAATCAGCACCAGAAATGGCGAGGGAATGTAGCGCGACCATTTTGCCGGCCACATGCGCAGGAACGCCAGGCAAGCGATCGCCAGCAGCATCGACGGCCCGTGCATGTCGGGCAGCGCCGCCCATAGCGCCTTGACAATGCCGAAGAACTCGCCGGGCATTTTTGCAATTGGCAGACCGAGAAAGTCCTTCACCTGTGACAGCGCGATCAGCACCGCAATGCCATTGGTGAAGCCAATGATCACCGAATTGGGGACAAAGCGGATCAGCCGCCCTAGTTTGGCTGCACCCATCACCATCAGGATGACGCCCGCCATCATCGTGCAGATCATCAGGTTTGCCCAGCCGTAGCGGATCAGGATGCCGTACAGCACCACGATGAAGGCGCCGGTGGGGCCGCCAATGCACAGGCGAGTGCCTCCTACCGCCGAAATGATGAAGCCGGTGATGACTGCGGTGACCAGGCCCTGCTCGGGCGCAACGCCGCTGGCGATGGCAAACGCCATTGCCAGCGGTATGGCGATGATGCCGACCGTTACGCCGGCAAGCAGATCAGCCCGGAACTTCTCTGTACTGTAGGTGCGGAGTTCGCCGAGCAGGCGAGGGCGAAACGCCAGACTGATCATCGCGGTAGCGACGGGCCTCCAGATTGCGCCGTTGCCTGCACGGTCAGGCGACCAGCTTGCGCATGCGGATCGGCTGCAATGCGCCGGCAAACACGGTGGAGAACGTGCGGTCGGCCTCGACGCTGAAACCGAGTTTCTCGAAGTACGCCTTGTACTGCGGTGAGTAGGACTCTACCGGGATACGAATTGAGCGCACCTCGGATTGCTTCGCCAGTCGCTCCAGGGTGTCGAGCAGCAGGGTGGTGAAGCCACGCCCGGAGAAAGTTCGGGTGACGCCGAGTCGGCGCAGTTCCCAGCTACCGTCGCGCGCCTTCACATAGGAGAGCGCCGCCACCGGCAGGTTGTTGCGGTAGAGCACTAGGCCGCCGCCGGAACGCAAGTCGTCGGCGATCTGCGTCGGGTTGTCATTCTTGCGCCGCTGCGAAATGGCAACCCGCTCCGACCAGTCGCCCTTGGTCAATGCTGACACCACCGGCGCGTCGCGCGAGCTGGCCTTCAATATCTTGTATTTGTCCTGCTCGAAGACGGTGCGAGTGGCTCCGAAAAGGGTTTTCATGTCACTTTCATGCCGGCGCTGGCGCCAGCGTGGGGGTTAAGCAGATACAAGCCTGCGTCATTGTGGTCATCTTTCGCAGATGCCGCAAGTACCATGCCTTCGGAGACGCCGAACTTCATCTTGCGCGGTGCGAGATTGGCAACAAGCACGGTGTGCTGGCCAATCAGGCTTTCCGGTGCGTAGGCTGACTTGATGCCCGAGAACACGTTGCGGGTTCTCGGTTGCCCGGATTCGTTCGTCTCGCCGACATCCAGCGTCAGGCGCAGCAGCTTGTCGCTACCCTCGACGAGCTCGGCATTGACGATTTTTGCGATACGCAGATCGACTTTGGCAAAGTCATCAATCGAAATGAAGCCATCGGCCTGCGGCCCTGATGCAGCAGTCTTTGCAGCGGCATTGCTGCTGGCTGCGCCTTTCGCTGCGGGTTGTGGCTTGGCGGGCTTTTCCGCTTTTGCCGGTGCGGAGGCGTCGGGGAGCAGGCCGAAGAGTTCGTCGAGCTGCTTTTCTTCTACTCGGGACATGAGGTGCTTGTACGGCGAAACCTTATGACCTGCCTTAAGCGGCTCGTGAATGTCACGCCACTGCTGTGCAGGCAAGTTCAGGAAGGCAAACGCTTCTGACGCGAGTCGGGGCAAGATCGGAGCGAGATACGTGGCCAGTATCCGGAACGACTCCACCACGACCGTGCACACCACATGCAGTTGAACCCGTGCGGCCTCATCTTGCGGCGCGCGTTTGGCGAGTTCCCAAGGTTTGCTGGTGTCGTAGTACCCGTTAACGAAGTCTGCAGCCTCCATGACACGACGTACAACTTTGCCGAAATCTCGTGCCTCATAGAGTTCGGCAAGGTCGGCGGCCAAGCCCGCCAAATCCTCGCCCACGCCCGCGCTGACAACGGCTTGTCGCTCAAATATCCTGCCGTCAAAATGCTTTTGCAGGAAGCCTGCAGTCCGACTCGCAATATTCACAAACTTGCCAATCAAGTCCGAGTTCACCCGCGCCATGAAGTCTTCAGCGGTGAAGTCGACGTCCTCGACGTTGGCGTTGAGTTTGGCGGCGATGTAGTAGCGCAGCCACTCGGGGTTCATGCCGATCTGCAGGTACTTGAGCGGGTCGATGCCGGTGCCGCGGCTCTTGCTCATCTTCTCACCGCCGACGGTGATGAATCCGTGCACGTTGACGCTGTCCGGCACCTTGTAGCCCGCGAACTTGAGCATCGCCGGCCAGAACAGCACGTGGAAGTAGACGATGTCCTTGCCGATGAAGTGGATCTGCTCGGTGTTCGGGTCAGCGAGGAAGTCGGCCAACGAACGCGTCTCGCCGTTGTGGGCTGCCTTGCCGCTGTCGAAGTAGTTTTTCAGTGAAGCCAGGTAGCCGACCGGTGCATCCAGCCAGACGTAGAAGTACTTGCCCGGCGCATCGGGGATCGGGATGCCGAAATACGGCGCATCACGCGAAATGTCCCAGTCGCCGAGTTTGCCGTCTTCGCCCAGCCATTCCTTGGTCTTGGCGATGATTTCGCTCTGCAGTCGTTTCTTGCCGTGTGCGTCCAGCCCTTCAGTCCAGCCGCGCAGAAACTCTACGCACTGCGGGTCCGACAGCTTGAAGAAAAAATGCTCCGAAGAACGCATTTCCGGCGTCGCGCCGGAGAGCGTGGAGTACGGATTCTTGAGGTCCGTCGGCGCGTACACCGCGCCGCAGTTTTCGCAGGAATCGCCGTACTGGTCTTTGGCGCCACACTTCGGGCATTCGCCCTTGATGTAGCGATCCGGCAGGAACATGCTCTTGACCGGGTCGAAGAACTGTTCGATGGTCCTGGTTGCGATGAAGCCCGCCGCCTTCAGCTTGCGGTAAATGTCCTGCGCCAGCTCGGTGTTTTCGGGCGAGTCGGTCGAATGCCAGTTGTCGATCGACAGGTGAAAGCCGTCGAGATAATCTTTGCGCGTGGCCGCGATCTCGGCGACGAATTCCTGCGGCGTTTTGCCCGCTTTTTCGGCGGCAATCATGATCGGTGCGCCATGGGTGTCGTCGGCGCACATCCAGTGCACCTCATGGCCCTGCATACGCTGGAAGCGCACCCAGATGTCGGCCTGGATGTACTCCATCATGTGGCCCAGATGGAACTTGCCGTTCGCATAGGGGAGGGCCGTGGTGACGAAGATGCGGCGCTTGTTGGCGCCAGCGGTCACCGCTGATGATGGTGTGCTGGATGCGGTCATGACGATTTTTCGGGGCAACAAAAAGGGCGAAAACCCTTGGAAAAACAGGGAGATAGTATCAAATCTGGCGCCTTGCGAAGGGCGTCAACCGCTAAACTTGCAAGCTATGACTGAATCAGAAGTGCTCTCCCATCTCGCCAGTTGCATCGACCCGAATACCGGTCGCGACTTCGTCAAGGACAAGGCCATCAAGCGCGTGGCCGTCGACGGCAGTGACCTCACAGTCGAGGTCGTGCTTGGCTACCCTGCCAGGAGCCAGCACGATGCGCTGCGCCAGCTCGTGACCCAGCATCTGCGCGGGTTACCGGGTGTAGGCAAGGTCACTGTGAATGTTTCGCAGAAGATCATTTCGCACGCCGTGCAGCGTGGCGTCAAGCTCAAGCCCGGCATCAAGAACATCATCGCTGTCGCCTCAGGCAAAGGCGGCGTCGGCAAGAGCACAACGGCGGCCAACCTGGCGCTTGCACTTGCGGCCGAGGGCGCCAACGTGGGCATTCTTGACGCCGACATCTACGGCCCGTCGCAGCCGCAAATGCTGGGCATCACTGGTCGCCCGGAAAGTGCTGATGGCAAGACGCTGGAGCCGCTCGAAGCACATGGCATTCAGGCGATGTCGATCGGCTTCCTGATCGATACCGACACGCCAATGGTGTGGCGCGGTCCGATGGTCACCCAGGCGCTGGAGCAACTGCTGTCCGATACCAATTGGCGCGACCTCGATTACCTGGTGATTGACATGCCACCGGGCACCGGCGACATCCAGCTGACGCTGTCGCAGAAGGTGCCGGTCACCGGTGCCGTGATCGTGACCACACCGCAGGAGATCGCGGTGATCGATGCGCGCAAGGGGCTCAAGATGTTCGACAAGGTCGGTATCCCGATCGTCGGCATCGTCGAGAACATGAGCACCCACGTCTGCTCCAACTGCGGACACACCGAACCGATTTTTGGCGAAGGCGGCGGCCACGCGATGTGCCGCGACTACAACGTGCCATTCCTCGGCGGACTGCCGCTGGACTCGAAGATTCGTGCGCAATCCGACGGCGGTCGTCCGACCGTTGTGGCCGATCCAGATGGCACTGTTGCCGCCACGTACAAGGAAATCGCGCGCAAGGTTGCGATCTTCGTGGCGCAGAAGAGTGAAGATCACACGGCCAAGTTCCCGACCATCAAGGTGGTGAGTTGACCGCTGCCGCCGGGCCGCAACGCTATGGCTGCATCGCCATCGTCCCGGCGGGTGGTAGCGGCTCACGTTTTGGTGCCGCCAAACCCAAGCAGTACATCGAGATCGCGGGCGCACCGGTGCTGGAGCACACGCTGCGTGCGCTGCGTCAATGCGAAGCGGTTGAGCATGTTTTCGTTGTAGTCCCGGCCGAGGAAGATCGCGCAGACGCCATCGTCACCCGCGCGGACAATGCGACTGTTTTGCGGTGCGCAGGGGCGCAGAGAGCAGATACCGTGCGCAACGCGCTGGCTGCTGTTGCGAAGCTCGTGCGGCGTGATGCATGGGTGCTGGTGCATGATGCGGCTCGGCCCTGTGTTGGCAAAGCCGATCTTGATCGCCTGATTGCCATGCTTCGAGATCACTCCGTTGGTGGTCTGCTGGCAGTTCCAGTATCAGACACACTCAAGCGCGCAGACGAAGCAGGCGGTGTGGCCGAGACGGTCTCCCGCGAACGGATGTGGCGGGCACAAACACCGCAGATGTTTCGCTATGACACGCTGGTGCACGCGCTCGCGGCATCGCCTGACGTGACAGACGAGGCGCAGGCGATTGAGGCGCTGGGCCTGGTGCCGCGGCTGGTGCCCGGCAGTGCACGTAACATCAAGATAACGCATGCCGACGATGCCGAACTGGCGGCGTTTTATCTGCGCGATCAAACCTCGCAGTAAGCTACCAGAACCAGCACCGACCCTTGACCGCACTGCAACCATGAGCATTCCTTTCCGCATTGGCACGGGCTTTGATGTGCACCAGCTCGTCGAGGGACGCAATCTCATCATGGGTGGCGTGAAGATCCCGTACGAGCGTGGCCTGCTGGGGCACTCGGATGCTGACGTTCTGCTGCATGCAATCGCTGATGCGCTTCTCGGCGCCGCTGCGCTTGGCGATATCGGCAAGCACTTTCCGGACAGTGATTCGGCGTACAAAGGCGCCGACAGCCGCGTACTGTTGCGCAGCGTTGTCGCGCGCGTGCGGGCGGCGGGCTGGCAGGTGGGCAACGTTGATGCAACGATCATCGCTCAGGCGCCAAAAATGGCTCCGCATATTGAGCAGATGCGGCGCAACATTGCGTCAGACTGTGCCGTCGTGCCAGACCGCATCGCCGTCAAGGCAACTACCACCGAAATGCTCGGCTTTACCGGGCGGGGTGAAGGAATTGCCGCTCAAGCCGTGGCGCTGCTAACGGTCGTTTGACAGCACCTTTCTGCGCTTTCGATGGCGGGTCAGGCCGGTACAATCGGTTCTGATGAATCATTCCAACAGATTTTTCCTTCCTGATCGTTGTGCCGCTGTGTTGTTGGCGATGTCGCTTTCGACCGCCGCGTTGGCGCAAGCTACCGCACCGGCTGGTTCAGCCGAGGTGCCCGATGGCGCGCCGATACTTGGCAAGCAGGAAGTCGCTGCTGCGTCCAACGCCAACGCCAACGCCAACGCTGGCGCGCGCGCGCAAGATGGCGCGGCCGCACCGCTTCAAGTTCACGAAGAACGCATCCAGGGACGCCTGGCGAGCGCGCAGGTGAGCGTTGGCGGCCGTTCCTATCTGATTGTTGATCCGGCTGCAGGCCGCTATGACCGTCAAGCAGACAACTCGGGCCGACGGGTGACGCCGGTCCTGTGGCAGTTGTTTCGTTTCTAGACAGATCGCTTCACGGGCTGGCAGTAACCATCTGTAACGATCAATATCAGGCGCTGGCAGACGACCCGGCTCGAACCCGATGTAATGTCATGTTCAGCCAGCCTTTCCTCTTTCACGAATAGCGACCCAGCAACGGCATGTCAGTTTTCACCCGCGTTACCGAGAGCGAAGTATCTGCCTGGCTGACCCGCTTCTCGGTGGGGACGGCGCGCGCGCTCACCCCGATTTCCGAGGGTATTGAGAACACCAATTACTTTCTGTCGACCACCGACGGCGAGTTCGTGTTGACTCTTTACGAGCGCGTTCCTGCTGAGGACCTGCCCTTCTACCTCAATTTCACGGCGCACCTGGCGCGTTCGGGAGTGGCGGTCCCGACACCAATCGCTGATCGTACTGGCGCGCTGTTTTCTATTCTCAACGGCCGCCCGGCTGCGCTGACGCAGCGGATTGCCGGGCGACCGGTGATGCAGCCCGGTGTGCTGCACTGCATGGCGGTAGGGCGTGAGCTCGGTCGTCTGCACAATGCAAGCCGTGCGTTTCGTACCCGTATCAGCAACAAGCGTGGGCCGGGCTGGACCCTGTCGACCTCTCGCGCCGTGCGCCCATTTGTCAGCGCTGACCAGAACGCCCTGATCGAGAACGAGCTCAAGTTCCAGCGCGAGCGGCGGCAGACACGGCTGCCCAATGGCGCCATCCACGCCGATCTGTTTCGCGACAACGTGCTGTTCGATGGCGATAACCTGAGCGGCCTGATTGATTTTGGCTTCGCGGCAACCGATGAATTCGCCTACGATCTGGCGATCACTGCCAACGACTGGTGCGTGGTGCCCGGCGGCGAGTTTGACGACGCCAGGTTGCACGCGCTACTGGCCGCGTACGTCAGTGAACGTCCGTTGACAGAAGCCGAGCAGGTGGCCTGGCCGGCGTTGCTGCGGGCGGCGGCAATCCGCTTCTGGCTATCGCGTCTCTACGATCTGCATTTGCCGCGCGCCGCCGAGCTCAACACCCCGCATGATCCGGCCGTATTCGAGAACATTCTGCGATTGCGCATCGCGAAGCCAGGCTTCTGGCCCACTAACCTGCAAGCGGAGGCAGTCTGATGTCGCAGCCCATCGCTTTCTACGCCCCAGTGCCTGCCCGTGAGGGAGCGGAGTGGGTGCAGTTGTCGTGGCGGATATTTCGCGCGCACTGGCCGCGCTACATCGGCCTCACATCCCTATATCTGCTGTTGATGCAAATGTGTGCCGCGATTGTCGGACCGCTTTGCATGCTGCTCAATCCGATCCTTTCGGTCGGATTTCTGGCGGCCGCCTGGCACCATGAACGCGGCGAGTTGCCGGAGGTCAAGCATCTGTTCGCCGGCTTCAAGTCGAACCTGCGTGCCCTGCTGCCGCTGGGCGGCGTGCATCTGATCGGACTGCTTGTCGCGCTGACGGTGGGCTTGCTGGCGTCAGGCCTCACGCTGGACCAGCTCAAGGGGTTTGAAGAGCAGGGTAACGTGCCACAGGAGGCGTTGATGCGTGTCATGTTGGTGACACTCGCGATCACTTTGCCGCTGACGGCTGCGCTCTGGTTTTCGCCAGCGCTGATCGTGTTCTCCGACGCCAGCTTCGGGCAGGCGATTGGTGCTTCGGTGCGCGCCAGCCTCGCCAACTGGCTGTCGATGAGTGTCTATGGCATCGCGATGTTCGGTCTGACCGTGCTTGCGGTCGTGCTGGTTTCACCGCTGCTATATCTGCTGCCGGCCAAGGCGGTGCTGACAACTGTCATGTTGCTGGTGGTGCCGCTGACGGCGATCCGCATGATCAGCGACTACGTCTGCTACCGCCGTGTCTTCCACCGCGAGGAGCGGGTGGACAAAGTTGCCGGCGCCGCTTAGTTGCGTCGCCACTTCGACCGCAGATTCGCTCGCGCAATAGCGCTCAGCAGCCAAATGAGTATCAGCAGGCTCAACGGCGTCAGTGTTGGTACGGCTTGCGCTGCGATGGTCAATGTGGTCGTCCCGAGCACCTCCGCAGCAACGGCGGAGTACCCTGAATAGACAGTCATCACGTAGCGCCCCGACGGCAACGGCGGGGCGGTGAATTGCAATGTCTGAACGATATTTGGCGGACAGACAAAGAAGCATTCCCCTCGCAGGAATACTACGATCACGTTGCCATGCGTTTCAACCTGTGGGTCGATCGCAAAGGCACCTGGGACCAGCGCAGTTACTGACACCGTAAACGGCTGGTTCGCTGTTGGTGGGCTTGGATTCGTAGTGACAGCGCCTGGTTGCGCAACCACCCACGGTGCGTTGGCAAACCAAAACAATGCCACCAGAACCAATTGAGGCGAGCGCAAGCTACCCATAAGTTCAGTTAAAGTGGGAAAATTGCAGTAACGTCATGTCAATGTCAAAAACGCTTGGCAGGCCTATATCGCAGTCAGCTTCGCATACTCAAGCGCCAGCCGCTTGATGCCGTGCTCGGCGAAGTTGACCTCCACCTGCACGTTCTTGCCGCTGCCATCGGCGTTGATGATCACCCCGTGGCCAAACTTGGCATGGGATACCTGCTGCCCAATGCGAAAGCCTGTGTCGGTGCGCGTGGCGCTGCCGATCGATTGAGCGAAGGCTGAACGCTCAGGATTGACCCAATCGCCACCGAGCGGCGCGTGCGGCTCCATCGCGAGCAAATTCTTCGGCTTTGCCGACAGCCACTGCAACAACTCGGCAGGGATTTCGTCCAGAAAGCGCGACGGCACGTTGTAGCGGGTCTGGCCGTGCAGCATGCGCATCTGCGCGTAGGACATATGCAGCCGCTTGCGCGCCCGCGTAATCGCCACGTAGGCGAGCCGCCGCTCCTCCTCAAGCCCGCCGTCGTCGTTCAGCGAGTTATCGTGCGGGAACAGGCCTTCTTCCAGGCCGGTGATGAACACGTAGTCGAATTCCAGCCCCTTCGCCGAATGCACCGTCATCATCTGCAGTGCTGCACGCCCCTCTGCGGCCTGGGTGTCGCCCGCTTCCAGTGAGGCATGGGCGAGGAAAGCGGTCACTGCATCCTGATCCTCGGCGACCGAGCCATCGGGGCTTTCGACGTGGATCACGCCACCGGTTTCGCGCAGGAAGTTGTCGGCTGCATTGATCAATTCCTCAAGATTCTCGACGCGATCCTGGCCGTCTTTTTCCGTCGCATAGTGCGTCTTCAGACCAGACGCATCGAGCAGATGGCGCACGATCTCTGGCAGCGGCTGATTCTTGGTAGCGATGCGCATGCCTTCGATCAGACCGATGAACTGCGCCATCGCGACTTGCGCTCGCCCACCCGCGCCGCCAGCGCAGGCGGCCTGCCAAAGCGTGACCCCAGTGCCTGCCGATACTGCCTGCAGATTCTCGACCGACTTGGCGCCGATGCCGCGCGGCGGAAAGTTGATCACACGCAGCAGCGCGTTGTCGTCCTCGGGATTGTTGATCAATCGCAGATACGCCATCGCGTGCTTGATCTCGGCGCGCTCGAAGAAGCGCAGGCCCCCATACACGCGATACGGGATGCGGGCGTTGAACAGGCCGTGCTCGAACACGCGTGACTGCGCATTGGAGCGGTACAGGATGGCGATCTCGTCCAGCGGCACGCCATCGTTCATCGCCGTCTTGACGCTGTCGATCACAAAGGCCGCTTCCTCGCCATCGCTGTAGCCCTGAAACACCCGGATCGGCTCGCCGTGCCCCTGGTCGGTCCACAACTCCTTGCCCAGCCGGCCGTTGTTGTTGCGGATCAGCGCGTTGGCGGCGTCGAGGATATTGCCGAAACTGCGGTAGTTTTGTTCCAGCTTGATGATCTTTGCCGGGCCAAAGTCATGCTCGAAGCGCTGCATGTTGGCGACCTTGGCGCCGCGAAAGGCGTAGATCGACTGATCGTCGTCACCCACCGCCAGCACCGCCGTCTGTGGCCCCGCCAGCAGGCGCAGCCATTTGTACTGCAGTGTGTTGGTGTCCTGGAATTCGTCAACGAGGATGTGCTTGAAGCGGGCGTTGTAATGCTCGCGCAGCGCCTCGAATTTGCCCAGCACTTCATAGCTGCGCAGCAACAGCTCCGCGAAATCGACGACGCCTTCGCGCTGGCAGGTGGCTTCGTAGAGCTGGTAAATCTCCACCTGCTTGCGGGTGTAGTCATCAAATGCCTCAACAGCGTTGGGCCGCAGGCCTTCCTCTTTGGCGCTGCCAATGAACCACGCCATCTGCTTGGCCGGATACTTTTCGTCGTCAATGTTGTGCGCCTTCAGGATCCGCTTGATCAGCGACACTTGGTCCTGAGTGTCCATGATGGTGAAGGTTTGCGGCAGGCCAGCCTCGCGCCAGTGCATGCGCAGAAAGCGGTTGCACAGCCCATGGAAAGTGCCGATCCACATGCTGCGTACGTTCACCGGCACCAGCGCCGAGAGGCGGGTCAGCATCTCCTTGGCGGCTTTGTTGGTGAAGGTGACCGCCAGCACGCCCGATGGCCCCACTTGCCCGGTCGAAATTAGCCAGGCGATGCGCGTCGTCAGCACCCGGGTTTTGCCGGAGCCGGCGCCAGCGAGGATCAGCGCCGAAATGTGCGGCAGGGTAACGGCGGTGAGCTGCGGCTCATTGAGCCTGGCAAGGAGCGGAGAGGTCATCCACCAATTTTAGGGAGGCAGCCCGGCGCAGATGGCGAGCAGTCAGGAACGCCGGAAAATGGTGCGTACCGACTGCACGGCGCCGCGCCAGATAGCCGCGACAGCCCGCTTCACGCGGAACTTGATGACTCGACCCACACGCCAGGGCCAACTGGCGCGGATCGCGTTGAGCCACACGTCTTTCCACGGGATGAACCAGCGATAGGCGGCCGCAAACCAGCCGAGCTGCATCAGGGCTGGTTGCGTCAGCGTGAATAGACGGGCAACCACCGCCGTGCCGACGATCTTGGCGACGAGGATCACGGTAACGCCGAGCACGCGCTGGCCGTGTGCAATGAGCCATAGCGCCAGCAACTTGACCGGGAACAGCAGGACGCTGGGCAGGGCGAACACCAGCAACGCAGCCCACGGCGGCAGACGACGTATCGCGTCCTCCATCGCCTTCCACAACGGGCGCCGGGCCAGCCAGTCGAAGACATGCCCGAGCGTCTCCCAACCCCACTCGTAGAACATCACGATGAGGGCGAGCGGCAGTTGCAGCAGGCGGATCAGAAAGCGCCACATGGGCGCAATGTAGCGCGGAATCGGACAATTTCACCCTGACCAGGCGCCCCTGCGACCGCTAGCGGGCGGCGCCGATAGAATCATTCCCATGTCACCTGAATCTTCCACAGCCCCGGCCGAGGCCCGCGCCGGCGGCCTTGTCGATGGGGCCGGGCAGCCGGCCGTCAGCCCGATGGCTGTCACTCCCGACACCGAGCTGTCTGCCTTTGTGCCGACGTTCCGTGCGTCCGCGCCCTATATCCAGGCGTTCCGGGGCAAAACCTTTGTCGTGGCCTTTGGTGGCGAAGTGGTTGCCGACGATACCTTCCCAAATTTCATTGCTGACCTGAACCTGTTGGCCAGTCTTGGCATTCGCCTGGTGCTGGTGCACGGCGCCCGCCCGCAGGTGGAGAAGCTGCTTGCCCAGCGTGGCATGGAAAGCCGCTACCACCGGGGCATCCGCGTGACCGACGAGTCGCAGCTTGGCAGCGTGATCGGCGCCAGCGCGCGGGCACGGGCACGCATTGAAGCCGCGTTGTCGATGGCGCCACGCACGGCAGCGGTAACGCCCAGCCACAACCGGGTGACCGGTGGCAACTTCGTGGTGGCCAAGCCAATCGGCGTGATCGACGGCGTCGACATGAAATACAGCGGCGAGGTGCGCCGCGTGGACGCTCAGGCGATCAACGACTGCCTGAAGGACGGCGACATCGTGCTGATGTCCACGCTGGGCTATTCGACCTCGGGCGACACTTTCAACCTGACCGTGGAAGAGGTGGCGACACAGACGGCGATTGCGCTGAAGGCATCGAAGCTGATTTTCCTGCTTGATACGCCGGGTGTGCTTGATGCGGACGGCACGGTGATCTCCACGCTGTATACCCGCGAGGCGTCGGCCATTGCCAGCAAGGCGCCACAGGCTTCCGACGTGCAGTTCTTCCTCTCCGCCGCCGTGCGCGCCTGCCAGAAGGGCGTGGTGCGCGCCCACCTGATCGGGCGCAAGAGCGATGGGGCGATCCTGCAGGAGCTGTTCACCCGCGATGGCATCGGCACCATGATTTCGGTCGACAGCCTCGACAATCTGCGACCGGCGACCATCGAGGATGTGGGGGCGCTGCTCTCAATCATCGAGCCGCTGGAGCGTCAGGGCATTCTGGTGGCCCGGCCGCGTGCACTGATCGAGCGGGAGATCGAGCGCTTCTTCCTTGCCGAGCATGATGGTCAGGTGATTGGCTGCGCGGCGCTCTATCCCTTCCCCGAAGCCAACAAGGCCGAACTTGCCTGTCTGGCGGTCAACCCTGACTACCGTCGCGAAGGCTATGGCGAGCGTTTGATGAAGGCCGTGGAACGCGCGGCGAAAGAGCACGGCATCAACACGCTGTTCGTGCTGACTACCCGTACTGCCGCCTGGTTCACCGAGCGCGGGTTCCGGCAGGCGACGATCACCGATTTGCCGGAAAAAAAGCAGGCGCTCTACAACTTCGAACGCGCCTCGCAGGTTTACGTCAAACAGATTTAGGACGAACAGGATTACACGATGGCACGCATGGTTCAATGCATCAAGCTCGGCAAGGAAGCGGAAGGGCTCGACTTCGCGCCGTATCCGGGCGAACTCGGCAAGCGCATTTTTGAGAATGTCAGCAAGGAAGCCTGGGCTGGCTGGCTCAAGCACCAGACCATGCTGATCAACGAGAACCGCCTCGGGCTCGCCGATCCACGGGCGCGCAAGTATCTCGCCGAGCAGATGGAGAAATATTTCTTCTCCGGCGGCGCCGAGATCGCCAGTGGCTATGTGCCACCGGCGAAATAGTTACGGCGGAGGTCTGGCAGTAGCGGCTCTGCCGCGACCAGCACCGATCCTCGACATTCGTGGCAAGACAGCGCTGGGCCGCGACGCAGTCGCTCCTGCAGTCAAAAGTTGATATATGAACCCGATCTCACGCTTCCCCGTCCCCGAGCTCAATGACATCCCGGAGGATCTGCGCACGCGCATGCTCGACGTGCAGCAGAAGGCAGGTTTCATTCCCAACGTGTTCCTGACGCTGGCACATCGCCCCGACGAGTGCCGCGCGTTCTTCGCCTACCACGACGCGCTGATGCTCAAGGAGACGCCTGCGCTCAACAAAGCCGAGCGCGAGATGATCGTGGTGACGACCAGCGGCGCCAATGACTGCGTGTATTGCGTCGTCGCCCACGGTGCCATCCTGCGCGTCTATACGAAGAATCCGCGGATCGCCGATCAGGTGGCGATCAATCACCGCAAGGCGGAAATTACGCCGAAACAGCGGGCGATGCTCGACTTCGCGCTGAAGGTTTGTCTGCACTCAAACGAGATTGATGAGCCCGATTTCGCTGCGCTGCGCGCGCACGGGTTCACCGATGACGACATCTGGGATATCGGTTCCATCACAGCCTTTTTTGGCATGAGCAATCGCCTGGCCAACATGAGCAGCATGCGACCGAACGACGAGTTTTATTTGATGGGTCGGGTGCCGCGCCAGAAGTGATGGCGACAGCGTCCCTGATCCGGGTTTGCAAGGGATACAAGCAATGCAATACGCCTCTTTTCTTCACGGTACAGCCAACACCGCGCGACGCTCTGGCGCGGTGGCGCTGTTGCTGGCGCTCGCACTGACCGTTGCTCCGACGCAGGCACAGGACGCCAAAGCAGGCGCAGTCACCATCAGTCATGCGTGGGCGCGGGCAACGCCGGCACCGGTGCGCACCTCGGCGGCCTACCTCACGCTCGACAACAAGGGCGGTGCCGACCGGCTGCTGTCGGCGTCAGCAGATGTCGCCAAGGAGACGCAACTGCACAGCATGATTGCCGAGGCGGGCGTGATGAAGATGCGCGAGGTCAAAGGCATTGATGTCGCCGCCAACAGCAAGACCGAGCTGAAGCCCGGTGGCTTTCACATCATGCTGGTCGGATTGGCCGATGGCTTGAAGGAGGGCACGAAATTCCCGCTCAAGCTCAAATTCGAGAAGGCCGGCGAGGTCACCGTGCAGGTCACGGCCGAGAAGCCGGATGCTCACGGTCATGGTGAGCACAAGCACTGACGTGGGCCGCTGCATGCGGGCCGGGCGGGCGTGGCGCGCGCTTGTTTCGGCGGCGCTGATGGCTGGCGTCGTTGCGCTGACCGCTTGCGGCGACGGCAAGTCGGCGCTCAAGTTCAATGCCACGGATATCACCGGCGCCGCTTTTGGGCGCGAGCTTGCGCTGACCGACGCCGCAACGAAGACGCCGCGAACGCTGGCGAGCTATCAGGGCAAGGTTGCGGTGTTTTTCTTCGGCTATCTGTTCTGCCCGGACTATTGCCCGACCACGATGACCACGCTGAACGCGGCGCTTGGCAAGATGAAACCGGAAGACGCGGCGAAAGTGCAGGTGGTTTTCGTCACCGTGGACCCGAAGCGCGACATGCCCGAACTGCTGGTGCAGTACGTGAAAGCCTTCAACCCGTCGTTTGCTGCACTTTACGGCAGCGAGGCCGAGGTCGCTGCGGCGGCCAGGGAATTCAAGATTTTCTTCCAGAAGGCGCAGGTGAAGGACGAGAACACCTATCTCGTTGATCACTCCACGCAGATGTACGCCTTCGAGATCGGAAGAGCACACGTCTGAAC
>ERZ650309.776-NODE-776-length-15355-cov-4.664902_pt1 | contig 15355 bp, 11 predicted proteins | sample MGYA00376245_ERZ650309 | MGnify/ENA primary metagenome ERZ650309 (study PRJEB26733, sample SAMN07839294) | wastewater metagenome | biome: urban; feature: wastewater treatment plant; material: waste water | place: USA: North Carolina | collected 2016-04-26 ...
TCGCGGGCATCGTTGCTCCGAAGCCAAAGGCGATGGATTCGCCAGCCGACCCCGCAGTTTGCACGATGTTGTTTTCCAGAATCGTCGCGTTGCGCAATCCGAATTTTGAGAGCAGCCGGAAGATCGTGATTGAAATGACCGCGACCGGAATCGAAGCGCTGACAGTCAATCCGGTTTTCAGCACCAGATACAATGACGATGCTCCGAACACGATTCCCAGCAAGGTGCCGAAAATCAGCGGCAGCACCGTCAATTCACGCAGATTGGTTTTGTCAGCGATAAAAGGTCGAAACGTCGTAGAAGAACGTTCGGCAGAAAGCTTCTCATCCATTCGCGCCTCCTCCTCAAGTTTGGGATAGTTTTTATAGTCGTAAGGGTGGAGCGCACTTTACAAGATTCGGTCGCGCCGGCAAAGCCACTTAGAGGAACCAAGCCTGAACAAGCAGCGCCGAATCATTGTGATGGTTGACGATGACGTGTGAACATTTCAGCGTGATTACTCTGATTGGGTTTATCGCCACGATCAAAAGGCGATCATCTGCGAACAGATTGCGTCTGTTTCGCCCTCTTTTTCTTTACGTTAAGGAACCATGTTTCTAAGTCTCGCCTGCCATTCACTGCGCTCATCGCGTCTCAGGCTGAGGCTCCACCAAAGAGTCAGTCCAACTGCCATTGCTGCGCTTGTCGCTGTAAGAAAACCGATCCAATTCGCGGGAGGAAAGAATCGAGCGACGAGCCACAGTAACAATCCATAAGGCAGACTCCAATACAATGGGCGAAGCGCCGCCCACCAAAGCGCACGCGGCAGGATTCTCCAAATCCGATAGAGTGTGAGCGGCAACGCCCATGAAGTGACAAGTAAGAGCGCTGTCAGGGTGCCCAGCAGGGGCCCGATCAATCCCAGTGTTGTCGTCCCAATCACGCTGACCACGATGTTGATCAGAGTCGAGAAGACAGCAAAAGGCATCCATTGCCGGATAAGTCCTGCCCCCAAAATTATCCAACCCCACAATGAAAAGATTGCCCACAGCCAGGCATTCAAACAGGCCAGTTCCGTCACCGCGTCGCCAGCGTAAACACTTTGGCTAACCCATAAGTGGACGAACGCCCGGTTGTAAGCTGCGATAGGCAATAAGACGGCCATCCCTAAACCGCTCACCAACCCGGTCAGTTCCAATAATCGAGCCTGCAATTTGGCTTTATCGCCAAGCGCAGAAAGTTCCGCCAAGCCTGCCCACGTGGCATTGCCGAGGCCTTTCAACTGAGACTGAGCCAGAATCGCCAATTGCTGCGTCAGAAAAAACGGGACGACTGCCGCAGGTCCCAACATCCAGGCGATGACGATGTTGTCACTAAGCAGCCCAACGCGATCCGTCAACCCATGGATAAAAGTTGGCCAGCTCAGACGCCACAACGCAGTTCGATCCGTTTGTTCCGAAACAGTTTTCCAGACTCCGTGATAAGCCTTCGTTCCGTCCCAGGCCAGAACCAGCAACGTGGGAATCTGGGCCACAGCGAAGGCAATGCTCAAACCAATCAATCCCCGTCCCAAGCGGGCGGCAAAAAGTAGCAGACCATTCATTACAAGCACTTGCGCCGTCATCAATAGCCAATTCAAATAGCCACGCTGACGAGCTTCTGCCAATGCGCGAAACACCAGCAGAGGAGTGATGGTAATCGGGAATAGCGCGATCGCGCCTGCCATTCGCAATTCATGGACGCTCAGAGAATTCGTAGAAACCAGATGAGGCAACACGATGACCAGAGCAATTCCGCAGACAAGTTGGGCCAACATTATGCGCCAATAAGCGCGAAGGCCCGCAGAAAGCATTCGTGTGACCGCCACACCATCACCTTTCCCCAGGCTTACGGCAAAGCTGGCCATCAAGGCTCCGCCTAATCCCGCTTCAAAAAACATGAGATAGCCGACCCAGTCCGTAAGGGCTTTGTATGCGCCAAGACGTTCTGCGCCAATCCACCGCAGTAACTGCGGAGTGGCAATCAAGCTGGCTGCAGCAGAGGCTAAGGCGAAACCTATTCCGGCCGCAAAATTCCAGGCGCTGTTCTGCGTCCGGCTCATTTGGGAGCCTCGGGCGCATCGTGCCGTTTCCAGGTTTCACTTCGTCCTTCACGCCGGACGCGTTGCCGCGATTTCCACAACGCCCAGGGTCCAATGAGGTTGCCTGCCGCTTCGAGCAGGATGAAGGACAGCGGGTATTCGCTTCGCCCGAGCAAGCGTTTGAGCGCTCGCCGGAAATGAGTTGCAGGTAACAGAACCGCGAGGTTGATCAATGCGCGCCAATCGCCATCACGCAACAACGTGGTCAGGTGATAGGCGACATGGCCTTTGCTGTAATTGAAAATTTGCCGCCGCAATGCGGGCATATCGTGGCGATGTTTATGCCAGACCCAGGCTTCCGGCTCATAAACAATGCTGCAACCGGCCTGAAGCACTTTGTAAAAAATGTAGGTGTCTTCGCCAACGCCAGAGGGCATTCCTGGACCAAGTGCTTCGTCCATCAAACCGATTTGCGGATGATGGAAGATGGAAGCACGAAAGGACGCGTTGGCTGTCGCGCCTAGCGACCAGGTTGGAACTGCAGTGTTGCATTGCCGGAACCAGTCGCCATTGACGATCTTTTTTTTGTTGCCGCGTCCCAGTCCGCCGTAAGTTTCAAACAGACGTTGCGCTTTGGTTTCCAGTCGCCATGGTAATACGTTCCCCGTGACAATCATGACATCGGGATTGGCAAAGGGAGCCAGCAATTTTTCCAGCCAGTCGGCTGGCGCGATCACGTCGTCATCCGTGGCAATGACGATTTCGCCGTGGCTTGCCAGAAAGCCACGGTTGCGAGCGTAAGCCAAGCCGCGTCGCGGTTCAGTCACAAGCTTTACTTCTGGGAAATCGGCCACTACGGGAGGTGTTAGACTCGAATCGGGATGATTGTCTACTACGATAATTTCCACATCGTTGCGCGTTTGCTGGGCGACAAGGTGAGTCAGGCATTCGCGCAAGTCCGCTGGCCGGTCGAATGTTGCCACCACAATGGAAACTGAAGCATTCATGGCGTTGTGGTTTCTTCAGGAATAACGACGGATGGAAGCGCCGGCAGTTGGTCAGGATTCAGGTTGCCGTTTTCTGTACTCGTTGGCTGAACTGAGGCGCGAACTGATTCTTTGGCTTGTTGTAACGCCAGTTCCTGCACAACAGCCGCCAGCCGATTGGACACAATCGTCACCTGCGACAGGATATAAATCAACGTAAAGACGATAAAACAAAGTGCCAACAGCGTCAGTGCTGAGGCTGGAAAAATCGCGCCAACCAGATGCGTGACGGTTCGCAGTAATGGCGGAACCGCCAGCACAACTGTTACCCCCAAAATGGCAAGGATAAACATGACGCCGTAACCGACGTACAAGCGATCGCGACGAACAAGATCCAGCAGCCAGAAGAGCAGAATCAGTCCAATCAGAATTAATACGAAAATGCCTTGAATCGTCATGACTGCATCCTTCTGCGAGTCAGTCCCGCCTGCACCACGCTCAACAGTAAAAGCAGCGTAGTTTTCAATGGATACGTAAGATGACTAATCAACGAATACATAGATTGTCCCTGCGTGCGCTCGGCAGCAGTGATGGGATATTCGTTGACCAGATATCCCAGCCGCAGCAGATAGACAATCGCCTCCGCGTGGAAGTCTATGAAGTGCCAATGAGTCAGCGGTTCGAAAACCGTTCGCTGGATTACCTTAAGCCCGGAAGTCGTGTCGTAAATGCGATGACCCGTAATCGCTTTCACCAGGAATGAAAATAACTGCATTCCGACACGTCGCCCCAGCGGAGCCTGGGAATAGTCGTGCGTTCTCAGATAGCGCGAGCCGATCAGCATGTCCCATCCACGCTCGATATCCGCGCGATACAAACTCAACACTTGTTCGGGGTAATGCTGACCGTCCGCGTCCAAGGTGATCAAGACGTCGTAATCGCATCTGAGCGCATATTTGATGGCGGTCTGAATTGCCCGGCCATAACCCAGGTTGCACAGATGCGTTGCCGTCGTCACACCCAACCGCTTCAGAATTTTCCCCGTCGTATCGTGCGAGCCATCATTGACGACAAGCAGATCAAATTTGGGAAGTGACTGGCGTACACGTTCAACCACCTGTTCGATGGTTGCTTCCTCGTTATAAGCGGGGAGTGCAACCAGAACTCGCTTTTGGGCTTGGTTTTTCGTCTTCATCACTAACTTGATCTCCGTTTGGCGTTTACCCGTTCATCTTGCAGTTACTGCGCGCCGATGCGTTCGTAAATTTCAAACTTGCCCTCTGCCGGATTACCGCCTTGTTCGCGAATCGAATCTGCATACACACGTCGCCAGCGGTCAGGGAAAGCAGCCACAACACGAGTCGTGTATTTCTTGAAATCGCCCTCGTCCACGATCAGGAATTTGACCGGCACGCTGTCCAACAGATGTTGTGCTTTTTCGATGTCCATTTCGAACGGGGGCAGCACGGACTTTATTCCTGTACGCAAATACACCCATTGCGGATTGGTCGCTGCGATCACTTCGTTATTCTTTGCTCGCCCTTTCAACCAATCCAGCCCTGCGTCCGTTGCTTTGTATAAGCCGTCATAAAAAAAGAGTTCATACTCCATATGGTTTCCATTCCCAGCGTCATAGATCACTTTCTGATGCCATTTGGTGAAAACCAAAAATAATGCGCTGATTTGAGCGCCTAAGATCAACACCGCAAGAGTGCTCACGAAGGTAAGTTTCAATAGCCGTGGTTTGACGGCATTGAAAGTCGGAAGCCGTTCGGCAATGAACCGCACTGCCATAAACAATGAAAGCGAAAGAAATGGAGCCAGAGGCGATAGGTAGCGGTTAAATTGACTCGGCCATGGCGTCATACACACCACAGCCACAGAAAAGAGTATGTAAAACGGAATGAAGTATTGCCGCGTGGCGAGCAGGATTCCGATGCCCGTCAAAATGAGCGCGGTGAATAGGAACAGAATCAGACGAGCTGCCCATACAGGAACTACCGTCCCCTGTCCCCATTTGTTGATGTCCGTTCGTAACAAATCCCAGATTGGCTCTCGCGCGCTTACGGCTTCACCCAGCTTCACCGGCATCCGCGCCAGATTCCCAAGAATGCGTTTACTTTTATCCCCAATGGACGCATAGCCAAGCTCTGGGCTGAAGGGGTCTTTGAACTTTACGTTTTGCGCGTAGCTGACGTTGATGTAGTTGTAATCGGCGCGCTGGTATTCGTACGCTGGAGTTTGATATTCGCGACTGGATTCGACGTGATTGATGTAGCTTGCCCAGCAGAGAATTACGGCAGAGGCAAAAAGCATTCGCCAGGCCATTCGTTTGAACTGGCGCTGGCATAAGCTTTCGGCAATCCATGCGGCAAACAACGCCACGCCAAGAGTTCGCCATGCAAACAAAATGATTGCCAACGGCACGCGTAAATGACGGCCAAGGCGACCGGTTTCCTTCAGGTTGCACAAAGTGAAAAGAACCGTTGTCAGCGCGAAAGGGATTTCCGGAAAACACAAATCCGACATAAAGACGGTGTGGAGTTGGAGCAAGCAAGTCAGCGCCGCGAACATGGCATACCCCAATGGCAGGAATGCTCTGCACATAAAATATGCAGCTATGATGTAACAGACAAACAGGAGCAGATAAAAGTATCGCAGCCACTGACCAATAATTGCAGGGTCGTTCGTGCCAAGCGCCAGTTGATGTAGCGCAACAATGATCGGCAGCATCGGAGGGTGCAGGGAGGTTTGAATCTCTCCCGGTTCATTCAGCAACCGATAACCTTTGCCTTGCGCCAACGAAGTGCCCAGCACGTAATAGGCTCCGCCATCCCATCGCAAATCAAGTGGCCCGTGCAACCGCGGTAACCAGCTCAGCACAGCCAATCCGGCAAGAACCAGAACAACCAGGGCGTCATTTCGATGGAATTTAGTCATGGGGCACTGCTCCGGTCGTCGCCGTTTCCGGAGGCCTTCCCCGGCTGATTTTCAAAGCTGACGCGGAACAGTTGGATATCCTGATATTGCGCTTTCAACTCCAAGTGCGCACCGGAAGAAACCAGTTCTGTGAGCACCCAATTCAAAAAGTAATGGGGATTGCCGCAGAGCAGGAAAGGACGCCCAGAGGTAAGGTAAGGATGATACGGCTGCACATTCAGGCGAAATACGGGCTTCAGCAGATCGAACATTCCACGTTCGATGCTGTTGTGGCCAAGGTAACGCATAGACGCGTCAGGGTCGGCCAGGTAAACCAGGCGCGAACGGACTTCTGGCGGAGCATAATGCGAAAGTATCAGAAAGCTATGTGGATCAGAGCATGCAATAGACAAATTGCTTTCGCCCTCGGCCTGAATCAGCTTAATGGTTCCTTCCCGTGCTTGAATCCGCTTAGCAGACTCTTCGAGCGTCATCCCACCTCTTCGCACAAATCCTACCATCAAACAGACCGCCAGCAAGAGCGTCAAAATCTCTCGTCCGCGCAACAAAGGGTGAAAAGCAAAAGGCATCAGAATGCCTAAGCCCAACACCGCAGGCAACGCGTATCGGTCGGTGAAGGCTCCGGTAACGAACATCGCCATTGCAACGGCGACAAACGGAATGGCTAGAAATCCAATCGCGACAGCAAGTTCAGGCCGCGTCAGGCCGACTCGGAAGATCGTGTTTGTTGCAAGTGCGTCGTCGGAGGATTTATCAGGCAGAATTACCGTATACAGCGCCGCCAGAATCAATATGGCTGTCAGCGGCAGCACCGCCGACATCAGCATAAAATAGTAAAACCCCGGAAGATTGCCCCAACTCGGTTGCGACCAGAAAGCAGTTGAATACGATCGGGCACTTTGGATCAGTGGCCAGAGGAGTAACAACGGCACAAGCGATGTTGCCATCCCCACCCAGCATAGAAGATCCAGACGCTTATGCCAGAAAATTCGCGCTGCCTCGCCGCAAGCAAATGGAACGAGCAGTAGAACCGCATAGTAATGACAGGAGATGGCTGCAGACAGGCTGAGCGTAAATGCGATCAGTGACAACCAGCGCCAGTGTTTTTCCACCAAGGATTGCCAGCAAAGCAGGGCAAGCCCGGCAAATCCCAGTGTTAGCCCATAAGGCCGTGCTTCAAATGTGTAGTAGTAGGCTCCGGTGGTCAACGCAAAAAGCATAGCCAGCAACCCATAAAGCGCCGTTGACCGTTGGGAGACGAATCGGAAAAGGCAAAGACTCATTACCCAAAATCCCAGTATTGCGGGAAATCGGAGTGCCAGATTACCTTCGCCAAGCACGCTGAGCGAAGCTCGCGTCAAAACGTAAAAGAACGGCGGCAATTGTTCCGCGCCCGTCTGAAGAGCTGCCCATACAGCACGCAGATTTGAGAGTCGCGCAATGTTGAGTGTGTATAGCTCGTCATTTTCGAGCTGCTTCCGCGTAGCAATCAGGCCTATGACAGGGAAATAGAGCAAGGAGAAAATGCTGATCAGCCATGCACCACGCCTCTGGCAAGCCTCTGCGAGGGTGTTTGCCAGTGCAACTATTCGTTGCGCCAATCCTTCTCCATCTTCGGCTGTCGTCTCAACTTCTTGAACTTGCATTTTAAGTTATCTGGCAACCGGCTAGCTTGTCGTGGGTCATTGGGGATTGTCTCTCACGGAGGCAATGACAAACTACCGACTCACTGAAAATCTTCTTTGACCTTGCTGACGAAACCTCGCTTGTCTCGGTAAAACTTAAAGACGATCCGCGCCAGTGCGGACAAATAGCCTGGACCAACTTGCAACAGCTTGAAACTTGAACTTCCCATTTCGGCAGTGCGATTGATCCAGGAAATCGGAACCTCTTGAATGTCATGGCCAGAGAGTATCGGCTTAAGGCCGGTTTCCATATTCGCGGCAAAATGGTTCGCTTCAATTTCCAGATTCTTCAATATCTCTGCGCGGTAAAGTTTCAGATTGTTCGAGGTGTCGCGCACGCGCACTGGCAGCAAGAGCTTGATCAGCGCATGAACGCCACGATTGCATAACACCTTGAAGAATGGATAGTTGATTAACACGGATTCGTGAGAGAAGCGGCTGCCGATAGCGCCATCTCGCCCGGAGGCGACAGCATCAAACAAATCGCGTAGTTCGGGCACGATCTGCACAAAATCACAGTCCATCGTCAGGATGTAACGCCCGGTTGCCGCCGCATATCCGTCTTTGAGCGCCCGGCCCACGCCGCCGGGAGGCGTGCGGTTAATCAGGTGAATGCGCGGTTCCTGGTCCGCTAACGCTCGCGTTACCTCCGCTGTCCGGTCGGTTGAGTTGTCGTTCACGATGATGATTTCGTGCAGGTATTCGTCATACATCCCAATTAGCGTTTCGACCAATGATGGAATGTTCATCTCTTCGTTGTGACAGGGAATAACGACTGAGGTCGAATTATACAGTTGCCGATGCTCTGTCAGTTTTGGAACGGAACGTTGTGTCCTCTCCGTTGCGGGTTTGGTCAGCCAGATATAAAGCGTGCCGCAAAGTTCTCTGATTAAACATGCATGTTCCAGAAGAAAAGATGCCGACTGCACTTGTGGCAAAAGAGATTTCGGCAAACGCGGGTGAATGATGTCGTAGGGAATGATCTCGATATTCGTGAATCCCTGATGCGAAGCCCGTTTCATCAAATCATACCTGCGCATTCCGGCATCGCTGAGGGTGGCGCCCACCCACCGTCCAAGAGGTCGGAACAGGTTCTTCAGCAGAACTTGCGGATTCCAATAATTCGGTTCAAAAAACAGTACTTGCCCGCCGGGCTTCAGCAAGCGATAGAGCGCTCCAAGCGTTTGCGGGTAAAGCTTGTGGCTTAAAATCAACGTTCCAACAATGTAATCGAATTGTCCCGCAGCAAGATCAGCCAAAGATTGGACATAAACAAATTCGGTATTCGCCAGATCCGTTGACGAGGATTGTAACAACTCCTCGTTAAAAACGGCTGCTGTGATTGAGGATTCGCCTCGTAGCGTTGCAGTTAGATGTTCGGTCCAAAGGCCGCTGCCTGCGCCTAATTCCAGAATCCTTTCGCCCGGCAATACGTGCAAGCAGTGGCGGACGGTTAGTGCGCGACGCCGTAGCTTGAATGGAGACGTGCCTGGATGCCGCCGCCAATGCGATTCTCGGCTCAGTTCCATTTCAGCAAGATTTCGCTCGATTGACATCGCCGTTGTCTGTGAACCAATGCCCTGGAGCCGCGAGACATCCAAATGCGCAAGCGCTTTCCTGTCGTCCTGTTCAAATATCAACAGGCTGCCATCGTAAGGTGAAGGGAAGCGCTGCCAGCTTGTCAGAATCAGGGAAAGCGAAGTCGCTGCGACCAAAGCCGCCGCGACATACACTAACCAGGTGGTTCGATGGCCAAGCAGAAGACCGGTTACGAGTGCTAGACAGACGGACACAATAATGAGCGCATGGGGAATGATCAGCAGCGAGGATTTCGACTCAGCCTTTACTTTGGAGGTTAGCGCATAGGGAACACGGCGGCCAACCGCGACATCCCACAATGCCAAAATAAAAACTGGCCATTTTGCATATCGTAACAACGCGGCTCTCCAATGCAGTCCCCATTCCTTCCTGGGTGCTAGGTAAAATGTTTGACGGTAAAAAACACACGTTTGGAGCGCCGCATAAAGCAAGGCAAGCTTGGGGAACAAGCCTTGACTGATTGCCTGCGGCACGTCGCCCGAAATCAGAAAGTAAATCAATACGAGAATGCCCAGAAAGGTGGTGAAGCTATTTTGTAAGTAGAAGATGCCATGCAAAGCGCTGAGCGCTTGTCCCATTGGCGACATATTCTTTCCCACTAACCGTTGAAGCCTGCATTTGATATCAAGGACTGAACGCGCCCATCTCAGTTGTTGTTTGAGGTATCCGTTCCAATCCACAGGCGTCAGTCCTTGAGCCAGAATTTGCGGAACATACACCCCTCGCCAGCCTCGCGCTTGATATCGCAAACCAATCAGCAGGTCGTCTGCATCGTGCGCAGCAAACCCGCCAACTTCTTTAAGCGCTTCGACCCGATGCACATTGTGGCATCCGACGACTGCCGGTTGGTCGAAAGAATAGGCCGCCATCTGTGTGCAGGAGTTGTATTCATACGTTTCTTCGGCTGCGCCACGGGCAATGAAGTTCGCCTTCTGGTTGTAATAAACTTGGGCTGCCTGCACGTAACCGGTCGCGGGAGCTTCGAAATATCCCAGCACCTCTTTGAGAAAAGACCTAACAGCCACGTGATCTGGGTCGAATGCTGCGATGATGTCATAGCGGTTAAAGCCGGTTTCATGCAGCCAGGCATTGTAATTGCCGTGCTTGGAATGCGCCTGAAAAAGGCCATCGCAAGTTTGGTATTGAGAAAGATTTTTTCTGCTGAAGTGAAGCGCGCCCAGGCTTTGACACAAATCCTGAACCTGTTTGTCGTCTGCTTCGTCCAGCACCCAGGTATCGTGCGGATAATCCATTGTCACTAGCGCTTTCAATGTTCGCTCAAGCATTTCGAGCGATTCAGCGCCTGGCACAATCGTCGTGACAACGCCAACCCGTAATCCAGCTTTTGGTACAGCCGGTTGCGGACGTTTCATGAAAAGCAGCGCAAACCATCTGGCTTGGCTGTTGGCTATCTTGATCAATACCAAAACAGTCAGAATCGAAAAGATGGTGGAATGGTTAAATAGATCTCCAAAGGTGAACCAGTGGTGGAGAAAGTAGAGAATTGTTGCCCCACTAAGGCAGGTTAAGAGCGCAAAAACAACGTAATCAACACAGGCTAAGGCCCTTTCCTTAATCATCCTAACTCCTGACTGGGGAAAGGCGCGTGTTGAAATCCAAACGCGTCATAAATACTTTGCGGTTCGACCTTAAAGGCCGAAATTGCCTAATGCGTAAATTCCACATTGCAATCAATCAATCACTTAACTAAGGTCATACTTTGTTCACAAAGATTTGTCTATATTCAACTGAGATAAAGACGAACCAGAGTGACAAAAAACTTCAAAAATTTCTATCGGAATTCCCCTAAAGCTATCACAATTAATGCCTACGGCAATTGTACCGACGCGTATGTTGGCTTTGTTTTGTAGTGGTCCCCAAAACCTGGACACTCAACCAAGGCATTTTACCCCGGTTCAGTGTCCAGTTTTAGGGGACCACTACAAGTCATTGCTCCAATAGGTTCGGTTTACCTTCGCTCTGATGGTCGGGCTGGCACAACTTTCTATATCAAAGAATCCGGGTCAAGTCATACGGGCTGGGTGGCGAAGTAACGCAAGGTTTGATCTATTTCGATCTTTGAACTTCAGGAACGGCTGTTCAATAAGCCGATAGGACAATTCAGCGGCGCATAAGGACAGTGCTAGGACGAGGGCAATGGCCGCTGGTACTGGCAATGCCTCCAGTCTGAGTAATAGGTAGTGTGTGAAAACGTAATGCCATAGATAGAGCGAGTAAGAGCGCTGCCCGAAATAAATAAGCGTCTGGCTGCCGACTATGGATCGCAACGCAATATCAGGCTCGGTCGTGACAGACAGCAGGACGATACCTGTACAGGCTGAAGCGACAAAGAAGCTTCCCCATACCCAATACGTTGAAGCCCAAGGTGTCGTAAAAAGCAGGAAGGCGATAATCCAGCAGGCAGCAAGTCCGAGGCGTCGCGGGATGTTGATTCTATCCCTGACGAACGCGCAGGCGCAGCCAATGAGCAAACCATCAGCGCGAGTGTCCGTGCCCATGTAAATACGAAGAATGGACGCTCCTTCATGGCGTAGATAAAGGCGCTCTGCTACGGAAAGAATTGCCACAGCGAGTGCTGTATAGGCAATCACTGACCGGCGAATTCTCAGCTTGAACGCGACAAGCAAGAAAAGTGGCCATGTGAAATAGAACTGCTCTTCGATAGACAGTGACCAGAAATGTGCAAGTGGGCCAAGCGTTGGCTCGCCTGAAGAGGGGCCAAATGCTAAAACCCAGTTTGCAAAGTAGAACAATGCCGACGCGATGGCCGTTTTAGGTGAGATGGCAAATATCTCAGGTTCCTTGATTGCCCACAGGGCACAGGCTGCAACGTATACGAATAGTGCTGGAAAAAGACGTAGTGCGCGGCGGGCATAGAATCGCGACAAGGAGATATTGTCAGTACCATCAAATTCCAAAAGTAGAATAGATGTAATAAGAAAGCCTGAGAGGGTGAAAAAGATATCAACGCCGTGATTCCCACCGCGCAGTGTGCCGGTATGGACACCGAGCACAGCGAGAATCGCCACACCACGCACGCCATCAAGTTCTGCAATTCGTTTCATCTAGGGAATCTTTCTCAGGCACGAGAACGCCGCGCGCTCTATTGTGCAATCTACCATCCGCCAAAAGTCGTTCTCGTTAGTAACGATAAAATCAGGACTTGGTTGAATGCAAAGATTACCCAGAGTCGGGAACGAATAATTGACGATCCTTAGACGAAAGCGGTTGTGAGCGACTTAACCTAGCACTTAAACTTCGCGCAAGGCCATGTGTCGGCCTCTCAACCAGACGATAAAAGGCATACGAGAAGATTAGAATAAATGCCAACTGAATTGGCCAGCGCAATATAAGTGGCAATGTGTAAAGATGCATGAACCACCAAGCTTTATAGGCGTGGCCATGCACAAGGTAAAGTGAATAGCTCCACTTTCCGGCGCGCTCAAGAACCTGAAATGGCGCTCGATTTCTATAGTGGGCAATCTCTTGGCCAAGCCAGAAGAACGCAACAATGGCAAAAAGGTTCAGGCTGAAAGGGTATTTGATGGGCGAATGAAAGCACAGAATAGATGCTGACATAGATGATCCCAATGCAATTGCCCGCCAAAGTAGAAGACGCGGCATCGTCACAGGCTGTTCGTGTTTTCCCTCCGCTAATAAACAGCCAAGAAGCCAGCACGGTAGGCCAAGCAGCCAATTGAGCTGCCAGCCAAATGATGGGTAATCCTGCACAGTGGGATTTGTTGCGGCAACGACAAAAGCCGCAATAAACGCTATTGCGATCAGAGTCTTCCATCCAATCCTACTGCCGACAACTCTTAGTAGTGGGTAAAGTAGATAGTAAATCTCTTCGCAAACCAGCGACCAGAGAATCGTGTTTTGAAAGAGAGCAAGCTTCAGGTTCAGAGGTTTCGCCAGTAAGAGCGCGACCGCCAGCGGTGCAAGGATTCGCACGTAGCGCCGTGTGAAATAGGAGAAATACGGAATCGGATGCGTTTTCTCTCGATAGGGTAAGTGGATGCAAAAGCCTGAGATTACAAAGAACACGATCACTGCCGCAGGCCCATTTACGACATTATGAGCGATAGCGCGTAAGACAAACCCGACCAAGGTCTCGTTTGTAACGATGCCTCTTAAGTCTGGTGCAAGATTGCAGTGCCCAATCGTCACACAGAGCGCCATAAAAAAACGCAGTTGGTCTAACCCGTCAACATGCTTTGAAGATTGTGGCATAACGTTCTTAGGTTTGGATTCTTGTAGTTCCGCAGCGTTTACACTGTAATGTGCGGTAAAAAAGACCGATCCGAGCTTGTGGCGGCGAGGGGAGTGCAATATAGCGATGCTTCCAATAGATAAAAATACAGACTAGGGATTTAAGACAACATTTCATGTGTGGGAGTTCTTTCGCGGGGCTGATTTCTTGGAGCGCTCGAACCATACCGACCGACTTACCTTGAGTCAAGAAGTTTTCTCTTTTGCTACAATTCGAACGCAACAATTATTTCCGGACTTGCCCTATCATTCAGCCATGAACATTTTCACCATCTTGCTTCTGTCGCTCGTTTTCACTTTCCACACCGATAAGGAGTACACCCTCACGCACGACCAGGCGAAGCGGTGGGAAACCCTCTCCGAGTTTGAAAAGACCCAGGCCGAGCGTCACGCACAGGCGATCAGCGCCGCCGTCAACATGCCGGTCGGCGAATTCAGCAAGGACGTTCATGCTGCCGTGCAATCCACCTGGCTGGCGCTCAATCTGGCGCGCAGTCAAAAGGGCGAATGGCTCGCCCGGCTCCAAGCCGATCACGGTTGCCCGGATTGCATCATTGCCGATGGCAAGCTAACCCGGCCCAAGACTCCGTAAGTTTCATTCGCGTTAATTCTCCAAAACCACTTATTCGGTCGTGCTCATCCCTGACGCGACCGGCTTTTTTATCTCGCCAAAAATAAAAATTCGCCTCGCCGTATAACTCCCACCGTCGCAGCGGGACGCTGCAAATTTTGCAAAATCGAGGGATTCGATATGCCAGTAAAACAGATTTTTGACTCACGAGACGCTGCGCCGGAATGGTAGCGGGCTGCACTGCTCGAAGACGGAAACGGAAAGTTTGTCGTTGAAGCGGAAACGACGGTCGAAGTCGCCGGTTTGAAAAAGGCGCTCGACGAAGAGCGCACCAATAAGACCAATTTTGAAAAGCAACTCGCATCGCTCAAAGGGATAGACCCGGAAGAGTACAAACGGTTGAAGGTCGAAGCCGACAAGGCCGCTGCCGACAGGCTCAAAAACTAGGGGAACTGGGAAGAGGGCGAGAAGCAGTTGCGAGATCAATTGGCGCAGGACTTGGCGGGCCGTGAACAGCAGTATCAGGCCGAGCTGAGCAAGCGGGAAGAGCGATTGAAAAAGCTGGAAGGCTCGCTGCATCAGGAGCTGGTCGTCAGTCGGCTTAGCGCGGAAATTGCCAAGCATACGCCGAATGTGACGCCGCTGCTGTTAGGCGCTTCGTCGTTCATAAAGGTCGTTGAAAAAGGCGACACCTTTGATGTCCAGGTTGTGGATGACAAAGGCCAGCCACGTTTTGCCAGCGTCAAGGGCGATCCGTTCACGATCGAGCATTTGATTCAGGAGTTCAAGGAAAAACCGGAATGGAAGGGATTGTTTCCAGCCTCCGGCAAACACGGAACCGGCGCGCCGGTGAATTCCGGCGCTGGCAGCGGCACCAAGACAGTGTCACGTGAAGACTTTGAGCGAATGTCGCCACCTGACAAATCGAAATTTTTCCAGGACGGCGGAACCGTCGTCTAACTCGTCAGGGCAGGGATGGCCTTGCGAGGCAATATCAACAATCAATTTGAGGCATTGACTTAAATGGCTAATACCCTGACTGCGATTCTGCCGATTATTTATCAAGCGATGGATGTCGTTTCGCGTGAGCTGGTCGGATTTATCCCTGCGGTATATCGCGACAGTTCTGCCGAGCGCGCTGCGCTGAACCAGACAATTACCTATCCAATCGTTCCCGCGATAACAGGCGAAGATATCACGCCGGGCGCGGTTCCTGCCGATT
>ERZ650309.777-NODE-777-length-15343-cov-4.744767_pt1 | contig 15343 bp, 14 predicted proteins | sample MGYA00376245_ERZ650309 | MGnify/ENA primary metagenome ERZ650309 (study PRJEB26733, sample SAMN07839294) | wastewater metagenome | biome: urban; feature: wastewater treatment plant; material: waste water | place: USA: North Carolina | collected 2016-04-26 ...
TGTGCAATTCCCGATTGACGCGAACCGTCATTGGTTTGGAATCAAACGAATCCACAAACGGACTCATTTGCTGGCCCGGAACCAGTTCCAGTTTGTACAACGGCCTGGAAGCTTCGGCTTCGATGCTGATGCCCACACTTTCGGCAACCATGCGGCGCAACGGTTGATACCAGCGTTGAAACTGCCCGTCGAAATCATCGCGCGCATCGCCTTCGCCATGCGGATAGAGCCGCTTCGCCCCATGAGCAGCAAGCTGTTCGTCAATCAAGCGCGGTACGGCTTGAAAAGTCGCTGCCCAGTCGCGGTTGCCACAGCCAAACACTGTGTAAGTCACGCCTGCCAGCGCATCGCCGGAAAGCTCTTCGCTTTTCAACCAATCGCAAAACTTCACAGCATTGTCCGGCGGCAACCCGTTGTACGAAGAACTGACAATCGCCACTAAACCTTCTTTCGGCAAACGTCCGGCGTAATCATCCAGTGGAGCGACTTTCACCAGAAAGCCATTCGCCTCTGCATCCTGCGCGACACGGCGCGCCAATTCTTCTGCCGTTCCCATGTTCGATCCGAATAGCACGAGCAAAGGAGTATTGTGCAATTGCGAAGTAGTCGAGAGTCGGGAGTCGGGAGTCGGTTGGGAGAATTGTCCAGCTTCAGCAGTTTGACGAATGGCCGCTGACTCCCGACTACCGACTACCGACTCCCGTTTCCGAACTTTGATCCGCAACTCATCCGGCTTCAGCGTCAATGTTTCTTTGATCTTCAGTTGGTAGCGCGTGTGGTCAACCAGCTTGAAGCGTTGCAGGATCATGCCCAAAACCAAGGTCGCTTCCTGCAAGGCGAATTGCCGACCGATGCAGGCGCGCTGGCCGTTGCCGAACGGTTTGTAAGCATTGCCAGGGCGTTTCGCTTCGGCTTCGGGCGAGAAGTTGTCGGGGTTGAAAACCTCAGCATGTTCTCCCCAAACGCTTTTGTCGCGGTGCAACATCGGCAACAACACATTGATTGTGTCGCTGTGTTTGATTTTGTATTTACCGCCGATGACAGTGTCTTCGTAAGGATAAAGCCCAAACGCTGGAGCCGTCGGCCACAACCGCAAAGTCTCTTTCAGAATCTGCGTAATGTATTGCAGCCGATTAACCTGAGCGTAAGTCGGCCTGGTCGAAAGGTCGTGCCCCAAAACGCGGTCAACTTCTTCATATGCCTTGGCCAGAACTTCGGGATTATTCAGCAGCGCATAAATCGCAAACGACAATAAACCGCTGGTCGTTTCATGCCCGGCGATCAGGAAGGTGATGATTTGATAACGGATATTCACGTCATCCAATCGCTCGCCGGTTTTCTTATCAACGCCGCTGAGCATGTAACTAAGCAAATCCGGCTTGTCAGCCAAATCTTCGCCGCTTGCCTTGCGGTCAGCGATGATGCGATCAACGGTTTCATTCATGCAGCGCATGTCAGCTTTCAACTGTTTGTCGCGTCCCTGGCTAATCAGGTTTTCCAACGGAAGGTCGCGCAATTCATCCAGCGAAGTCGCCAGGCCGCCGGCCATCGCGCTGACAAAGGGATGGTATCCATCCTGATAAAACGAATTCAGCCGGTAATCAAAACCGCACAGCCCAATCGTATCCACAGTCAGCCGGGTCATATCTGCGGAAACATCAATTTCGTCATCGTCATTCAACCGATCCCATTTCAGAACCAGTTGTTCGGCGATGTCCAACATCATCTGGTGATAACCCTGCATCGCGCGATGGCCAAAGTTCGGCAGCAAAATGTTATGCGCCTTTGACCAGTTCGGCTCTTCGGTTTTGGAAGTGAACAAACCGTCGCCACTGAATCGCCGCACCAGACGCAAAGCTCCGCGTATGGACTTGTCGAACCGCTTTTCATCGCAAACTTCGTTGACCAGTTCGTACCCCGAAAGAACAATGGCCACACGCCCGCGCATTTCCAGCCGGTAAATCGGACCGTATTCGCGCGCCAGTCTGACCATATCCTGAACCGGCGAAGTCGGGCTTAGGTCGAGCAGATTTTCGAGCAGAAACTTTTCGGGTGGTTGTGGAATGCGGGCGAATTTTTCAGTGCTCATCTTCACCTCACGTTAAAAACGCGGAGTCAGGAGTGCAAAATTGATTCCCAGCAAACGGCTTTGCTGCTGCAAAAATTGGGCAAGACAATCGGCTTGCGGTGGCAATTTGTCTGGCAATGCGTTGTTGTCGGGGGTAATGATTGAAGCTTGAGCTTCACGCGGCTGACCAGCCAGCCAATATCGAACTTCAGGATTGGCGACAATGTTTTTCAACCATTGCGAATCGCTGCGCACCGTGCTGAACACAACCATTTCGCCAAGTCGCATCGCCAACACCGGCACATTGATCTTTCGGCCGGATTTGCGGCCTGTGGTTTCCACAACGATCGTGCCTGTCGGCCAAAATAGCGGATTACCCAATCCAGCGCGAATCAACGGTTCGGCCCAAAAATTCAAGCTGCTGAAAAACTGGTTTTGAAATTCTGTCAGCATTTGCGTGAACATCAACCCCGCCTTTCTTTAACCGTTTAAGCCGGTCACGTCGTGGCTCATCACAATCAGATCATGCGTGCGGCCTTGTAAATCCATGACGTAATCCGCCATCAAGGCTTCGGCCTTGAATCCCAGTTTTTCAAAAACCGCTTGTGCGCCGCGCTGTTCCGCCGCCATCTGAGCCACAACTTTCTGCAATCCGGCTTCTTCTGCGAGCGCGAAAACTTCGTTGGCCAGCACACTGCCCAGTCCAATGCCACGCGCTTCCGTGCTGACCAACAATCGTATGTTGCCAATGTGGCGCGCCCAGTGAGTTTCACTGCGAACCAATGTGCCCAAGCCGATCAATCGTCCGCCAGATTCGGCGACGACAGTTGCGGTGCGATCTGTATCCAGACTGCGAACCCACCCGTCAACGACTTTGGGGTGCGAAATGTCCAGCGGCAGAAATAGCAAATCGTTGGCGGGCAGCGCCTGGGCAAATGCCAGGACTGCGTCGCGGTCCGAAGCTTGCATCAGTCGCAAGAGAATCTGCCGGTCTTTCAGCGTAACCGAACGCGGATAAGCTCGATTCGATGCTTGAACCATTTTAGTTTGAAGCCTTTCTGATGAACTTGTTGATGACGATTTTGTGTACAGAAATTACCACAGGCGGACGGACAGAGAGAAGGAGAGATTGAGTGATGAAGCGTTACTACGCGCTCCGTCCCACAATCTCTCCATCGCTCAATCTATTTCTTCGGGGTAGCGCCGAAAAACGGAAGCTGCGTCGCCAAGTCGAGCCAGCGTTTCTGAACTTCGACGTAATTTGTCACGGCTTGTTGAGCGAAATCAGCCAGCGCAGCAGCAGGCGAGTTCTCTTCCAGATTCAAGCCTTTCTTGACGGCTTCGATGACCTGCGCGTTTTGCTGAGCCGCAAAATCCAGCCATTGCGTGCGTGCATTGACGAAGGTTTCGACTCCCTGGCCAGCAAAATCCGAAACCGAGCGAGTCACATCCGTCGGGCTGAAGCTGACATTTTCCTTGATCGCATCAAACAACTGACCGGATTGCTGTGAAGCGACTTCCGCCCATCGGCGCTGGGCCTCGACAAATCCCTCATAACCCTGGCGCGCCCAACTTCCTAGCTCAGGCGTCGGAGCAGAGCGATAAAAATCCATGCCTTCTTCGACGGCTTTCAGCACCAGCGCGTTTTGCTGCGCGGTCAGATCAATCCATTTTTTCTGAGCGTCAACCAGATGCTCGACAACCTGCTTGGCCCAATCGGCTGCGCCAGCATTGGCTTCGTGAGCTTCTGAGGCTGTGTTCGGTTCGGTCACTTTTGCGGTTTTAGCTTTGTTAGGCATAACAATTCTCCTTCTTTAAGTTGGGTGTCGCCCTTGCGGGCCAAAGTTTATTTGTCCTGCGGCTGGTAAAGGTTGCCGCTGTTCGGTTCAGTAGCTTGTGTTTTAGCTCGCCGCATCCCTTCGATGAATGGCACGCTCCAACCAAGCGCGAAATCCACCAGGGCGGGCGCAAACGTGTTGGCGATGTTGATCGCTTGCGCATCGAGCGCCGCGACAATTTCAGGTTGCGGAAAACGAGCGGCTTGAACAATCAGCTTCGCCATCTGGCTGGCCGGAAACTTTGGAACGTAATTCGGCATTTCCAAACCGGTGCTGTTTGCAGCCGCGTCAAAGATTTCGGTTTTAACCGCTCCGGGATAAATCGTGCAAACATCAATGCCTTCAGACATCAGTTCAGCGCGCAAAGCTTCAGAAAACCCTGCCAGCGCGAACTTGCTGGCGCAGTAAGCCGTTTCAAACGGCATCCCGCGTTTGCCGAATATTGAAGAGACGTTCAGGATCACTCCACCGCCATTTTGTTTTCGCATTTGCGGAACGGCAGCGCGACAGGCGAACACCGCTCCCCAGAAATTCACATCCATCAGCCGCCGAAAATCTTCCAGCGGCATTTCCGCAAAGCGCGAGGCAATCGCCACGCCTGCGTTGTTGACCAGCACATCCACTCGGCCAAACTTATCAACAGCCGCAGCAATCAGTTTTTCAACCTGAGCCTGATCTGCGACATCTGTCGGCACTGCCAAAGCCTGTCCACCTTTGCTTTCAATCTCTTTGACCAATTCAGTCAAACGCTCCTGGCGGCGTCCGGCGACTACAACTTTTGACCCGGCGGCGGCAAACTCGCGCGCAGTTTCGCGGCCAATCCCACTGGTTGCGCCTGTGATGACTGCTACGGTTCCGCTCAACTTTCGAATCATTTTGATCTCTCCGGGAAAAGTTATTTGACGGTGGCCATAATACTTCCAAGCCCAAAAAGGTCAAGAGTATTTTTCGCAAATGCGAAAAATACTCGACAAAACCAATCGGCGAAAAGCGTGCAAACAAGCTCAATTACACCAGTTAAGCGCGCAAACCAACACAAGAATCAGCTTGCTCGCATCGGCGAAAAAGGCTTATACTTTGCGCGTCAAACAACCTTAACCGCAAATAGGAATTTTATGGCTCAGAAAACAACCAAGTCGAAATCGCGCCCGGCCAAAAAGCGCGTTGCCAAACGCTCGCAGCCGAAATCCTTCGGTATGGAAGGCGACCAACTTCCGAACGACAACACAGTTGTTATCAAACGCTACGGAAACCGCCGTCTTTACAACACAGAAACGGGCAGTTACGTCACCTACCAGGACCTGATTGCCATCATCCGTGCCGGCAACGATATTCAGGTGATTGATTCGACTTCGCAAGCCGACGTCACTAAATCGGTTTTGATGCAGGCGATTCTGGAAGAAGAAAAGAACCAGAGCTTGCTGCCGCTTCCTTTTCTGTTTCAGATTTTGCGTTCGCGTGAAGATTCGATTCAGGATTTCTTGAAAAACCATCTGGCTGCCAGCTTTGACGCATACCTGAAAACCAAAGAAGAGTTCGACCGCCGCTTTCGCAGTTTTTTGGAACTGGGTGCGACTGCGCCTCAGATGTGGGAACAATTAGTGCCCGGCGCTGAAGTGCTAAGAAGCTTTTTCAGTCCGCCAAAACCCAAGACGGACGGCAAAGACGATCCAAAATAATCTGGCTGATTTTTGACGTCTCAATTTCCGGCAATGATCTGGGCGGATGTTTTCGCCACGATTTCAAAATCTGCGGCTGAGATTGCAGTTTCAACGCCACCGCTTCAATTTCTTCTGGTGAAAAATAATTGCGCATCTTTTCCGCCAGTTTGCTTACCGGAATCCGCGCGTAAAGCCAATGCCGGTAGGATTTCAATCCGTCGGCATAATCGCGGGCAATCGCTTCCAGATCAGTTCCCCGTTCAAACCTCGCCGTAAATCCATTGCCAATCAGCCGCACAAGCCCGATCAATTTCAAACGGTTTCGGGATCTGTAATAAAGCGCGTGGCCGAGTTCATGGGCGATGACTGCGCGCAAACCATCTTCGGGCACTCCGTCGGCAAACACCTTGCGATTCACTTTCAACAGGCAACGAAGCTGTTTGCCAAACAGAAAACTGGCGAAGGTAAACCGCGATTGAAAGTAATCTGACGGGGAATCAAAGAGCTTGATTTCGATTACTGTGGTTTTCAGTTCTGGAAACGAAGCTGATTCAACTTCTTCAACAATTCGGCGCACACGGTCAATGATTGCATCATCGGCAGGCTCAGCCATAGCGAAGCTTTCGGCGAACATCGCCAGCAAAATTACCAACAGAAACTTCAATGCTCTTTTCATGATTCAATTCGTTGGTTTCGATTGTCGTGTGTCGTTGAAACTATCGTGAGCCTGCGATTGTTCACGGTAGGCGATCATCCATTTCAGAAGTTTTCGCAACTGCGTAGGCTTGAAACCTCTCGCACGGTTTTGCGCGCCGATTTCAAACGCGATTCGCCATTGCTCAAACAATACCCTGTAGGCGGCGAAGACCGAATTCTTCGGATCATAAATGCTGGTAGCTTCGGAAGTTACCCCGTTAAGCTCAATCACCTTGAAGTTTCGTCCCTGACGAAAATCCGCAACGTCAGGCGTGCGAATGTCGAAGCGGCCAAAATAAAACCCATCGAAAGGTTGGCAAATTCGGTCAATCGCGGCTTCCAGTTCGGCAGTTTTCAAGTATCCGCCGTCCAGAAAGACAGCGCCCCGGCAGTGCGTTCCCAGATCAACCAGCCTGACGATTTCGCCAGCGGCTGGCCGTTCCCACAAACGATCAGCATGTTTGTCCAGCAGGAACCGCGCCATGCAAACTGCTCGTGAATCGTTCAGGATCAAATGCTCTAAAGTACTGTGGCCGTCACCGATTACCACCGGAAAACGTTTTTCAGTAATTGCGAAAATCTTCCCTGTCGGCTGATTCGGGTAACGATAATAGAAAACGCCGAACTCTTCGCCCGGCAAGAACTCCTGAATCAGCGTGTCAACGTTTGTTTGGTGCAAGTAAGTTTCCAGTTCAGTCTCTGACCTGAGAATTCCAACGCCAGAGCCACGTTGCCCGGCATCAGGTTTCAGCACAAGCGGATAACTCAAACCGTTTTGGGTGATGAAATTCTTTGCCTGCGTGATTCGATCTTCGGCGCTGACTGAAACTTCCAGCAATTTCCAGCTTGGCAAAAAATCTTTCGCAGTTGCCAAACCGCGATATATTTCCGCCTTCGATTCGCCAATGAAACCTCCGCCCGGAATCGCCGGATTCGATATTGTGAACAGAGTAAGGCTGCGATGTTTCAGCATCAGCCACGCGACGTAAATCACCACCGGCGGGTAAAACACATAAGTCGGCCAGAATTCCCAGTTAGTCATTCTTCGCCAGCTTGAAACCAGCAAGCGGCGGCCTCGCCAGGTCGAAATCCGCACCAGCAGTTTAATCAGCGCATAAATCAACACCGCCGCAACAAAAGCTTTCAGCAACAAACCTTGGCCTGCGAACAGAGCCGATTCGACCAGGCCTTTTCCCAGCAACGCCGATAACCCAACCAGCAAAGGAGTCCAGACAATGCAAGCGGCGGCAAAATATAGCGCGAATTTCCAAAAGCTGGTTCTTAATGCCCCGGCTGCGAAATAGGTTGGCAACCGAGCGCCAGGCAAAAAGCGGCTGATGAAAATTACTTTTGCTCCCTGATGCTGCATCCATTCAGAGCCTCGCTGAACAGCGCGCTCGCTGACAAACCATTTCACAGGCGCTCGCGACAAAGCCGCCCTTCCCAACCAACGCCCGGCCAGAAACAACAGCAGATCGCCAACGTAAATTCCCAGAAAACAGGCAAATGCTGCAAGCGCAAAATCAATTCTTCCTTGCGCTACCATCATTCCGGCAGTGATGCAGGTCAGGTCTTCTGTGATTAGCGTTGCCGCTGCCAACAACAACACAACAACAATTGCAGTTACGCCGATAAACTTCGGCAGGTGCTTCGGATCAAAGGGTTGCTGAGAAGCGACAACTCGAACCGGATCAGCCTGAGCTTTGGTCAAAGCCTTTCCTGTTTCAACCCGCGCGGCGAAATCGCTGAGCAGCGGCGCGAGAAAATTCATCCGGTTGAAGACCATGAAATGATCAAACTCTGAAACAACCAACTCGCTTTGGGGCACAAGCCGATGATGTTCGTGGGCAGCTTCGACCGGAACCAGAAAATCGTGCTGGCCATGAATGATCAGCATCGGTTTGTCATAGCGGCTGAGCAATTCGCGCAATGGCCGCTGATCGGAATCGTAAAAATTGCGACTATACGAAACCGAAAAATCTCTTGCGTGCGAAGTTGGCGAAAGCGGCAAGCCTTCTCTCAGCAACCAGAAAAATCCAAGCTGAGCTCCGTGAAGGGCGTGGTTCAAATGGTAATCGCCGAGCAATTCCATTTCCTGAACGCCTATGCTGGCGAGCATCGTGACTGAAGCGACCCGCTCGGGCATGACGTCATACAAGTTCAGCACAACTCCGCCGCCCATGCTGAAACCGACAAAATGCGCTCGTTCGATCTTCAGTTCATTCAGTAATTCGACAATGTATTTTGCATGAGTGCGGAAAGAATAATCGGGAATGTCGCGCGTCGAAGCGCCAAAACCAGGCAGGTCAGGAATGATCAGCCGATGCGACGTTTCCAGCATCGGAGCTATGCGATTGAAATCCCGTGCTTCGCCAGGGCTGCCGTGAATCAAAACGATGGGCAAAATAGATTCGTTGGCTTGGCCTCGATCCTGGTAAGCAAAACGAATCTGCTTGCTCAACACCTGATCTCCGTCAATCGCATTGACCTGCACGAAGCGACAAGCAGGGCAAATTCCAGGTTCCGGTAAGCTTTCCACCGGTTTCCACCATCGCCAAGCGTGAGCGGCTAAAACCAACAGCACGTAAAAAGCCAACAGTCGCCATCGCCAACGATGCCACCACAACCGCAACTTGCCAGGGGAGTTGTCCATATCCATCAGGATTTATTGAGCAAAATCTATCAGGCTTTGGCCTGCCAGTATTTCAACGTTGACGGCGCAATACCGAAATCTGCCGCAGGCTGAATCCCCTGCATCCGCAGCAACACAGCAATCAGCGCATAATGATGCACCGTGTGACTGAGCAAAAATTGCAGTTCGCGGCCAATCGAAGACCGATTCCAGGCAGAAGACTTGTCAGATTGCTCGCCTTCCAGCTTAACCAACAATTCTCTGTCGGTCGCATTCGCTGGCAATTGTTGAAGCTGAGCGATGGTTTCGCTGATTTTCGCGCTGGCCGTTAATCGGCTTGTTTCAATCAACTCATTTCGCTCTCGCAAATCGTAATTCACCTTTCCCTGCCCGATGCCCCGCAGAAAAGCACTATAGAAATCCAGGCAATGTCGCAAGTGAGCGCCGATCCCGGCATGGGTCACATCCGGTAACACGCGCACGTAAAGTTCATCGTCCAATTGATTGAGCAGACTCACCCCTTGCCTGAGTAGATATACGTTACTGGCTGTCATGACTTCCTCAGATGAATTGCCGATGCGTTGCAAACTACAGGAAGAAATCGTTGATTGACCGCTCCCCACAAAGCTTTTGCCAATAACTTTCGATCATCGGCTTGGATTGCATCTTCCCCAAACACAATTTTCGCTTCAAAGTTCGACACCATCAGCAACTTCAAAAAGTGCGACATAAATTCCATATCGCCCCACCAGCAAACAACCGCATGCGCCGGAGGCTCGCTCGGTGGAGTTTCATAACGAATTGCGGCGTAAGAAACTGGATATGCGGCTCTGGCTGCCGGTTCCAGCAAGGCCGGACTGAACGGCATCAAACCCTCGCCCATGGTGCTGGTTCCTTCGGGAAATAAAATAACGCCCAAGCCTTTGGCCAGCGTTTCATCAATCAATCCGATGACGCGAGGAATGTCCTGAAAATTCTTTCGATCAATGAAGATCGTATCCATGCCAGCGGCCAGCCATCCCATTCCAGGCCAATCTGCAATTTCATTTTTGGCGATGAAGGTGGATTCCAACTGCCCAGCCAGCAAAATAATGTCAATGTAGCTCAGATGATTGGACACCAGAAAAAACGGTGGCTGGGGTGGCGTCCCTTCGATTCTGACACGCATTCCCAGGATCACAGCCAACAACCTGGACCAGCCGACAAAAATGAACTTTCGGAATTGACGCCGCGCGTTGGTTTGAGCGGGAAGCAGAGTTTTGCCAATCACCCAGGCTGTCTGAAACGCCAGTGTGACCAGCAAAAATGCAATCAGGCGAAATGTTGCGCGAAATACTCTGAACACAGGTTGCCAATCCTTACGGTTAGACTCCAAAAAACATTCGCTGCGTTTGCCTGTCCATTTCGAACAAATCAAACAGCACGAAGAAATCAATTGTCTTGAACAGGCGATCAATCGCCGGGGGGCCGCAAACTTTTGCGCCGATTCGCAAATAGGATCGAAACAGCTTGGGCAATTTGGCCTCGATTGAAGCCTCAGCCAGGAATTCAGCCGGGTAACATTCAAACTCGGTTTTCGGCGGAACGAAGTAGGTCGAGTGCAAATGCCCTTCGCGTGTCAGCAATTCCATGACCAGCTTACCTTCGTTGGCATCCTGACTGGTCAGCGAACAGCAGCCGAACAAAAACCGTTTGCGGTTAAATGCGATATACGAAGCCAAGCCTTTCCACAATAAATACAGCACCTGAGTGTTGCGATATTCTTTGGCAATGCAGGCGCGGCTTAGCTCAATGGAATCTTCAAGCACTTCCAGCGGCAATCGAGAAAGATCAAACTCTGTGGCGGAGTAAAACCCTGTTGCCGCCGCTGCCATTGCGCCGGTTTGCAAGCGATACGTGCCGACCACTTTTTCAGTCGCCTCTTCGATTACGATCAAGTGATGGCAGGCCAGATCATACTCGTCCAGGTCCCTTCCGGTTTGATACGAAGCTTCCAAACCTTCGCCCAGTTCCAAATTGAAAACTTCGAAGCGCAACCGCAGCACGTCATCCAACTCTTCCCGTGTGCTGGCAAATCGGATTCGGTACTTGCCTTCGCGCAGTTCCGTGGGCGGTAAACTATCACGAAAACGCGGGTATTCGTTCCTGTCGAGTAAGGGCACAGTCTCTGCAAGCATGAAATCACCTCGTCAATGAGTCAGTTTCCAGCACCAGGCGTCACCAGTCTTCTTCAATTGATCCCAGCAAAGTATAGCCGCAAGTTGAAAAGCGCCGAAGACTAGAGGGCAAACAGTTGTGCCCGTTTTTTGAATAACGGACCAACATCCACCTGGATTAACAACTATATGACTCGCCGCCTCTGAACTATTCCTTTCCGCGATAGACGGAAAAGATTTCTTCCCGTTGGCTCCGTTGGGAATAACCGCGAATCGCTGCTGGATTCATTCGTCGGCAGCCGCTGACTGATCGCAAATTGCCGGCTGCAATCAATAAATTGAATAAAGTTATGAGCACAGCAACGAAAACAACTCACAACCATCCTCACGGGCAAAACCGATTCGCGGTGATCCCCGTCGCTGAGCGGCTGAACGCAAACACGGCGCGCACCGGGCGCGGAATCACCATCGCCATTTTGGATTCGGGCTTTTATCCGCATCCGGATTTGATTGATCCGCAAAATCGAATCATCTCGTTTCATGATGTGACAAACCCGAACGCGAAGCTCGATGCCGTCAGCCAGTCACAAAGCTGGGATTGGCATGGCACGCAAACTTCTGTGACGGCGGCGGGCAATGGCTTTTTGTCGGACGGCATTTATCGAGGCCTGGCTTATGAAGCCGGTCTTGTGTTGGTCAAAGTCAGCAATCGCGGACGCATCACCGACGAAACCATTGTTCGCGGACTGGAATGGGTGCTCGCCAACAAAGATCGTTACTACATTCGCGTCGTCAGCATGTCTTTGGGAGGTGACGCGGAAGCGTCATTTCGCGAAAGCCTTGTTGATGAAATTGCTGAGCGAGCCGTTCGCGAAGGGTTGACACTGGTGGTCGCCGCCGGAAATTCCGGCTGCACAGCCGATCATCGCCCGATTCCGCCCGCGAACTCTCCGTCGGTAATTACGGTTGGAGGTTACAACGACAACAACCAATTGGGAGCACACGAAGTTGATCCGTACTGTTCCAGCTTCGGCCCAACTGTTGATGGAATCATCAAACCCGAAATCGTCGCTCCGGCGATTTGGGTGGCTGCGCCAATTTTGCCCGAAACGGATGCATACCGCCGAGCTGAAGCACTTTCGATCATTGCCGCTTCGACGGATTACCAGTTGCAAACGCTGGCGGGTGAACACTGGCGCGAAGCTGCCTGGCCGCAATCCATGGCCGAAGCTTCGCCTGCTGAAATCCGCGAACTGGCGGAAACCGGATTGCGCGAAAGCAAGATCGTAGCAACGCACTACCAACACGTTGACGGGACCTCGTTCGCCACGCCGATTGTGGCGTCGGTCGTAGCGCAAATGCTGGAAGCGAATCCAAAACTGACTCCGGCGGCAATCAAAAACATTCTGGTTGCCACGGCTGACCGGTCGGCCAACCTCTCTCTCCACCAGCAAGGATATGGCGTGTTGAACGCTCGCCGGGCAGTTGAAGAAGCGGCAAACGAAATTCACACGCACGAAGAATGCGACTTCAACGCTCCACGAATTGAACGCGGCAAGCTGGTCTTCTGGTATCACAACGATTCAGCAAAGAGCGTCGCACTGGCTGGTGATTTCAATGGGTGGAATCCGCAATCTATTTATTTCACCCGGCATGAAAGCGGAATGTGGCAAGCGGAAATCAGTCTGCTGCCGACTGGTAGCTATGAATACAAGCTGGTTGTTGACGGTGCCTGGCTGGACGATCCCAGCAATGGTTTGAAAGCGGCTGACAATCACGGAGGTTTTAACTCTGTGCTGCATGTAACCGAATAAGTTCAAAAATGGAGGGAATAAAATGGGCAGTTTCAATCCTTTTCTAGTGGACGAGATAGTTACTCAAACCGAAAACGGCGACAGCTATTTTGGTTTGATTCCAAGCTTGGAAAATTACAGAACCGAGCTTCACGGATTTGAAATTACGTTGTCGGGCAAGATTGTCTTGCCTGAATTGCATCCGCAAAAAGAACGAGAAACGAATCGAGCAGCATGATGCTAAACGCACTGAGGCAACATTGGCCGGAATACCTGATGGAAGCAGCCGAGCTGGCAATCTTTATGATCTCGGCTTGTAGCTTCGGCGTGCTGCTGGAATACGCGGGTTCGCCTGTTCGGCAAGCGATTGGCGATCCATTTTTGCGGCGGGTGCTGATGGGGCTGGCAATGGGATTGACCGCAGTCAGCATTGTTTATTCGCCGCTGGGCAAACGCTCTGGCGCGCATTTCAACCCGTCCGTCACCTTGACGTTCTGGCGCCTGGGAAAGATCGAACGATGGGATGCGCTCTTTTACATTCTGGCGCAATTCATCGGCGGAATTCTGGGAGTGTCGCTTTCATCGTTGGTGCTGAAAACAACCTTAAGCGCGCCGACGGTAAATTACGTTGCCACCTTGCCAGGTAACTTCGGCGTTGGTGTCGCGTTTCTGGCAGAAATTGGTATTTCATTTTTGCTGATGATTGTGGTGCTGAATGTGAGTAACAGAATGAACCTTGCCAGGTACACAGGGTTATTTGCTGGCAGCCTGGTGGTTACATACATCAGCCTGGAAGCTCCGATTTCAGGGATGAGCATGAATCCGGCGCGAAGTTTCGGGTCTGCGTTTTCGGCTCAATCCTGGAATGCACTTTGGATTTATTTCACGGCTCCGCCGCTGGGAATGTTATTGGCGGCGGAGCTTTACACGCGGCTGAAAGGCGTTGGCAATGTGCTGTGCGCCAAGCTGCACCATCACAACAAAGAACGTTGCATCTTCAAATGCAACTTCAGCAACTGTTCACAATAACAATACAGAGCAGGACTCTGATTTTCCTTGAGGAGGGAGATAACCATTATGTTCAAGCGTACAATTTTTCTGAGCTTGTTTGCCCTTGCTTCTTTTTCTGCTGCTGCTTTGGCGCAAGATCACAAGATGGATAAAGGCACAAAGTTCACCGTTCGCATCGAAAACGTTTCCAGCGCTGACGGCCAGGTAGCCAAAGACGGAACCAAATGGCCATTCGCTCTATCGCCCGGACTGTGGGTCTTGCATAAACGCGACGTCCGCTTGTTCCGCGAAGGCGTGGCTGCCAATGGGGGCTTGGAAGAACTGGCGGAATCCGGCAACCCCGGCGTGCTGGTCAAAAACCTGGAAGCGCGCGGTCACAATGAAGCCGACGGAATCATGCTGCACGGCGTGTTCAACACACCCGTTGGCGCAAATGGCCCCGCGCCAATTGGCCCTGGTGGAGCATATGAATTCAGCTTTACCGCCGAACCTGGCTTGCGCTTGTCGTTGCTGACGATGTTCGGTCAATCCAATGACTGGTTTTACGGGTTGAAGCGTCAAGGCATTGATCTGTTCAACAACGGCAAACCCCTGAACGGAGACATCACCAACGAGTTGATGCTGTTCGACGCAGGAACGGAAAAAGACGAAGAACCGGGCGTTGGTCCCAACCAAGGTCCCCGTCAGAAAGATCCAAATGCTGGCGAACCGGAAAACGGCAAAGTTCATCCCGCGAAAAGTTCGTCTTTCTTCACCCGCAACGGCCAGTTGTTCAAGGTGACGATCACGGCGGATGGCGCGATGGCCAAAATGTAAGCTCGCAACAATTACGTGAATTGACCGCAGGGCACTGTGGGAATGTTGAAGATCAGGTCTCCTTTCAACATTCCTGCGGCGCTCTTTCTTTTTAGCGCTCTTAATTGGAGGTAGGAACGATGAACACCACATTGAAAAGCCTGATTGCCGCCAGCCTGCTGTTCGCGTTATCAGCGATGGCAATGGCCCAGGTTGCAGAGAAAAAAGTCTTAACGTTGGATGGCGCGAAGAAAGTGATTGACGCCGTCAAACAGGAAGCCACGAAGCTGAAAGCTCCGGGCGGAGCAATCGCAGTCGTTGACGATGGCGGCAATTTGCTCGCACTGGAACGATTGGATGGAACGTTTGCCGCCGGTTCGCAAATTTCCATCGGCAAAGCCCGCACGGCTGCGTTATTCAAACGCGAAACAAAAGCCTTTGAAGAAATCATCAATAAAGGCCGAACGGCGATGACTTCGCTGCCCGATTCATTCTTTACGCCGTTGCAAGGCGGAGTGCCGATTGTGCTGGACGGCCAAATCATTGGCGCTGTCGGTGTCAGCGGAGCCGCTAGCGCCGCTCAAGATCAGGAACTGGCCGTCGCTGGCGCAACCTTTTTGACGAATCCTGAAACGGGCAAGGCTTCGGTCAGCTATTTCGAGCGCGCGAAAGTTGACGCGGCAAGATCGGAAG